>Ga0114931_10000477_pt1 | contig 48640 bp, 42 predicted proteins | sample 2SBtaG_FD_89579 | JGI IMG/M metagenome (GOLD analysis project Ga0114931, IMG submission 89579) | Deep subsurface microbial communities from Kolumbo volcano to uncover new lineages of life (NeLLi) - 2SBTROV14_V59a metaG | ecosystem: Environmental > Aquatic > Marine > Volcanic | place: Kolumbo... | reverse complement strand
TTTCGGTCTCCTTGCAACCGAAAATAACAAAAATAGGTACCCGCGGGGAGGTGATTAAATCAACACGCCGGTCAGCGAGGGGTAAGCCGGTATCTGCTGCATCCCTCGCTGACGCGTCGGGTTCCGATTGGTAAGTTTTCATCTGCCGCTCGCCTAAGCTCGCCAACAGAAACCAAACAGACGCGAGTCCTCCGTCAAAACCAGGGGACTTACGGCCTCCGGCTCGCCTGCACTAGTTCGTTGTAAACGTGAACTCGGTCAATAAAGCTTCGGAGACGAGAATGGCCTTGAGTGCCCGGTTCACTCGCAGCGAAATCCTCCGTCGGAACTTGTGCAGGTCAGGTTCGAGAAATTCTTTCGTCTCGGTAAGACGAATCGCGATAATCACCTCGTTTCGCAACCTGTGCCGCCATCGCTCCAATTGTTCCACGGTGGTCTCGCTGACCGATTTCTGCAAAGCCAAGTGGATAGTGAAAGATAACTTGGCAGTCTCATTTCGAGCCGGTCGGAAATCTTTGACTTGAAACATGCCCAAATCGATCGTAGGTCGCACTTCCTCAGTTTCCGCCTCCGGCTCTGAAGTGTCAGGCTCGTTTTCTGAGAACTCCTGCGCACGGGCAGAACTCATTCCAGCCATACCTCCCACGACAATCATCGCCAAGAGGATCAGCACAAATCGCGGCATTGCCCCTATTTCATTCCGCAGTCCGAATTCCGAATTCCGCATTAAATCGGCTCCCAGCTAAAATCGTCGAAAAAAATCTGCCGGACTCGATTGCCCCCCAGCAGCGGACGAATGGCATCAATCAGTTTTGATTTGATGGCAGCCCAGCGATTGTCAGAGAGTTCGTCGATCGAAGCCCTCCGGAACACCGTAATGATCGCGTCATCCAACATGCCTCGGTGACGCTCACTAGCAGCAAGTATCGTATTTTCATCGTGCTTGGAAGTCTCGGCAGATAGCTTGAATTTCACTCGCACCCAAAGTGGCAAAGCCTCGCGGCCAGATCGATCTTGATGGTGTGCTGCACAAGAAATGCGATAGGAGCCAATATCCACTTTTTTCACTGACTCCTGTGGAGCATCGAATTCTAATTCGTCCAGATAGTCGTTGAGCTTGACTTCCGGTTGACCGCCACAGCCGGGCAGCATCACGATAGCTGCAAAGCAGACTGCCAAACAGCCGCGCAGCATACTGGTCTTCAAATGTTGGTGCGCTTGAGACATATCCTTTTCTGAACTCTTGACCAAAGACTCTTGGTTCCTAAAAAGCATACGCCAAACATTTCGCTGTGGAGCGACCTATAATTCCATAGCGCCCACTTGCGCGTTGCTCTCATTGTCCGAAATGTAGCGGTTAGAACGGCCTGCACGGCTGCGATTCCTAAGCCTGTCGCGAGATGAGACCCCATAGACACAAAGAACACTAGGCTTTGAATGACCAATGGCTTGTTCCTACTGGATCGAATAGCGAGTGCCATGCTTCGTGTCCTTGTTGCGCTTTGTGGTTCATGCTTCTTCTGCTAAAAAATTGATTCAAAAAGCATGCGTAAGACAACCAGAAAAATTGATAGCAACCGACGTTATGACCTACTGATCGCAGTGATCTTTACGCACATTTTTCTCGTTGGATGCTTCGACGCAAATTCACTGATCAAGGAACGTCGCGCGATTGCCATGCGAGACCGACTCGAGGAAGTTGACCTAGGAAAATTTCGCGTCACTTTGCCTCAGCCTTCCGATACGGTAGAAACTGCTGAAATCTTTTTCCATGTTTTTGGTCAGGTGGCCAACCGCGATATGGACGAAGTGCAGGAATCGCTTGAGAAGCTTGGGCCCGAGTTTCGTCACCGCCTGCTCTTGGCCGTTCGACAATTGAACATCAAAGATATCCAAGATCCCCCCCTCACTGCACTACGAAATCAAATCGCAGACATGGTAAACGAAACCATGCCTGACGAGCCAATGCAATCGGTCGGTTTCTATCAATTTGGCTATTCCAATCTCTAGCGACGATTCTATAGCGACGATTGGCTTCAAGCGGTCGGAAGTAGAGATTCGGGCCGATTCCAGCGAATCATATCTGCAAACAGAAAAAGCGGGGCCGCTCGGCGCCGGAAAATCATGGGCTTTCTGAGCCATAGATCAATGCGCCAAACTGTCCTCATCCCAATGCCGTTCCATCTGCATAAACAGGAACGAAGCCGACCAAGCGATGAGGATGAGTCCCGTCAGCGTCTCGGTACCGGTCATCATGCGCAGCCAACCGGTCGGGGTGATGTCTCCAAACCCTAACGAGGTGTACGAGACAAACGAAAAGTAGCAATAGTCGCTCGCTAGTTCGTGGGTCTTGCCTGCGAGCTTTCCATAGTGACCAAAACTTTCCAACGCAGCATAGCCAACCGCAAAAAACATGATCTCAATCAAATGAGCCAGCAACAAGCCAAGGATACTTGCCGCGACCCACCGACGTACCTTGATGCCCTGCTTCTGCAAGAGGCGTGAATAGATCACCAGTGCGTTGTAATGAATTCCGACCGACAGCAATACCAAGCCGCTGGTGACTAGTAGAACAATAAGCATCAGTTTCCCTCGCGGCGGATTTCATACTGTCAACATCGTTAGTAGAACACCACTCTCCTGCAGCCTCAAGTGCCGGGATTTGCAATCTAGCTTCAACGCGCCCTACTTACCTTTTCCGATACAATTCACTCTTTTGAATTTGAGCAGCATCAGCTACGGGGAATCCATGGATAGCAAATCGCGAAGCGTTGTGCCGTTTTATTGGCTGCTGGGTAGCGCAGCTTTGGTGATCGTAATCGCCGGCATTCAGTTGGCCCGGCCTCTGGTCGTGCCCCTGCTAATCTCCGCATTCATCGCCGTCATCTGCACACCTGCTTTGCAATGGCTGCAACGCAAAGGACTCCCGGGATGGCTCGCTATTCTGATTGTCTTCCTCGCAGTGTCGGTTGTCGTGCTAGTCGTCGCAGCAATCATGACCGGCTCCATTGCCAGCTTTATTAGCAATTCTGATAAATACTATGAGGGAATCAAAAACGAAAAAGAAAAACTGATCTCTTGGTTAGAGACCTTGGGCGTCTCTGTCCCCGAAAAAATCAGCGAAGTGTTTGATCCAAAAGTACTCGTCCGATTCACCACGTCGGTCATGCTGAGTCTCACCAATGCGTTTAGCAATGCGTTTCTTGTCCTGCTAACTGTACTATTCATCTTGGTTGAAGCCGCGGGATTTCCGCGCAAATTGATGGCCCTCTCCCGAGGAAATTCGAGTCTCCTCGATCAGGCTACGAAGATCCGCGAGGCAATCGCCCACTATATTTCTCTCAAAACTGCTGTAAGCCTGCTGACAGGAGTGCTCGCCGGTATTCTCGTCTCGGTATTAGGCATCGACTTCCCCCTTCTATGGGCGATGCTCGCCTTCTTTTTCAATTACATACCAAATATCGGCTCGATACTGGCCGCTGTCCCTGCGGTAATTTTAGCGTTAGTTCAGTACGGACTCTCCTCCGCTCTCACCGCTGCCGCAGGTTATGCGGCAATCAACATCGTGATTGGCAACGTCGTCGAACCACGCGTGATGGGCAAAGGCCTGGGCCTCTCAACACTCGTGGTGTTCATCTCGTTAGTCTTCTGGGGATGGCTACTGGGCCCCGTCGGCATGTTGTTGTCGGTGCCGCTAACGATGATCGTGAAAATCGTGATGGAAAGTTTTGAAGAAACCCGCTGGCTGTCAGTGTTACTTGGATCCAATCCCGAACCCCCAAAGTCGTAAGACTTAAAAGTGTTGAGTGGTAGAGGCCTCTTGCAGCCCGATTACCCCTCGTTTTCTAAGAGCACTTCGCCAACCGAAGATTCTATCGCTACGCAAATTGCCTCGAGATCAAGATGATCTTCGTACAAACCAAAAGGCTCCTCCACGTAGTGAGCGATACCCTCCCCTGCCATCACGAAGTACGCAATTACCGTGGTAAGCGGAACCGTCCAAGCTCCGAAATCATCAACCAATCCCCAGGGCAAAACTAGCAAATAGACCGCTATACATTGCCAGGTAAAAAATCTCCAAGAGACCGACATCAGAGTGGTTTTGATCCGCTCGCAAGCGCCGCAAACTTCCAGTAGTTCCCGTGCTTCACGGTCGAGTATCCAAAGCTGCTGGTCCGATAGTTTTCCGTCTGTTTGCCAATTTTTCATGAGTCGATAGAGACAACCCACAAGGTAGCTGGGAAGATGATTCGGTACGGCTTGGTCGGCTTCAAAACCCTTCAGTTTTTGCAGATCCGCCCCGCTGCGAAGATGGTCTTTCAATCCGTCGCTAAAGGAAATAATAATATCGCTGGCCTGCTGTCGGTCGTCTTGGCCCAGACCAACCAGCTCTCGGATCTTTACCGCCAGATTTCGGCTGACATTGACCAGCTTACCCCACAGGGTACGTGCTTCCCACCATCGTTCATAAGCCCGATTCACGCGAAACGCCAGAATTAAAGCCATCGCAACTGAAAGGGCTGCATCGATCGCAACTGGAATATCCGGAACGTAAGAGAAAGGCGGAGACAACTTGAGCAAAGCCAAGCAGCTGTAGACGCCTACCGGCAGGGCGAGTAGCCAAACTTGCCGCAGGGGCTTCGTAATTCCAACTCTCCTAGACACGGACTAGTGATCTCCGTTTCAAAACGAGCCAGATCCGAAATGCGAGCGAGACAATTTCAGCAGAGATCTTAGCTCTTAGCTTCAGAATTAGTTGGCGCCTTACTAAAAAACTCGCCAAGGCCTCGGAACACAACAAAAAACGTCGGTACAAACAGGAGTGAAAACGCGGTCGCAGCAACCATTCCGCCCACCACCGAATTGCCTACTGCCTGACGACTCGCCGCACCAGCACCACTGGCGATCAACAGTGGAAGAAAACCGAGAATCGAAGAAAAGGCCGTCATCAAGATGGCGCGGAATCGCATCTTTGCTGCATACGCTGCCGCATCGCGAATGCTTTTCCCAGCAAGACGTTGCTCCGACGCAAATTCCACGATTAGAATCGCGTTCTTGCTGGCAAGTGCTACGAGCAAAACGATTCCTATTTGCGTGTAAACATTGTTATCCGCGCCGCGCACGAGCAATGCAATCACCACACCTAACGCCGCTAACGGCACCACAGCGATCACCGCGGCAGGGCTCGTCCAACTTTCGTACTGCGCGGCCAACACTAAGAAGACAAACGTCACCGCAAGACCAAAAATGAGTGCTTGACCACCGCTCGACTCTTTTTCTTGATACGACATGCCCGTCCACTGAAAGCCCATTTTTTCAGACAACTTGTGGTCGGCCATTTGCTCCATAAACGCGAGCGCTTGCCCTGAGCTGAATCCGGCTGCCGGTTCGCCATTAATCTGGGCACACGGATAGAGCAAATAACGCTGAATCACCTGGGGCCCAAACGAATCCTGCACGTCGACAAAGGTACCGATAGGCACCATGTCGCCACGCCGATTGCGGACGTCAAGGTTTCGAATGTCTTCTGGCGAAACTCGAAACTGATGGTCGGCCTGAATCCGTACCTGATAAGTCCGCCCCAGTTTGTTGAAATCATTCACGTAAGTTGAGCCGAGCGAGGCTTGCAAAGTATTAAAAACTGAACTCAGAGGTACATCAAGTGTTTTTACCTTGGTTCGGTTCACATCGGCAAATAGCTGAGGCACGTTGGCACGAATCGTTGTACTGAGACCGGTAAGACCAGCCTGGGCGTTGCCATCGGCGACCAGTTCGTTGGCAACTTTCTGCAGTTCTTCGAGCCCAACGCCCCCCAAGTCTTGAAGCTGCATTTGGAATCCCCCGGCCGACCCTAGCCCATCGATCGGCGGCGGGACAAAAGCCACAACGATTCCCTCTTGAACTTTGCTAAATTCACGACGCAGATGGGCCACGATGCTGGCTTGCGACAACTCGGGGGTCTGCCTCTCGTCCCACGGCTTATAGATAATCGCCATCAAGCCTAAGTTGCCGCCATTGGTACCGCTCAATAGCGAGTAGCCAGAAACCGAAATCCAATCCGTCACGCCAGGAGTTTCAGCAACAATCTTGTCTAATTGCTTCAGCACCGCCTGAGTCCGCCATGGCGCAGCTGCGTCTGGCAGTTGGATATTCGCAAAACAATATCCCTGGTCTTCGGTAGGCAAAAATCCCGTCGGAATCTGAGTGAAACCCCATCCCGTGGCGGCGATCAGCCCCCCGAACACTATTAACACAATCACGACTCGGCGAACGAAATGTCCGATCACAAAACCGTAGACGCTCGTCACGCTGTCAAACACACGATTGAAAGCGCGAAAGAACAAGTTTTTCTTGCCCGTCGACTTACGCATCAAAATCCCACAGAGCGCAGGGCTCAGTGTGAGAGCATTGATCGTACTAAAAATCACGGCTGCCGAAATCGTCAGCGCAAACTGTCGGTAGAGTTGCCCAGTAATACCGCCCATAAACGCGGTCGGCACAAACACCGCTAATAGCACGAGCGTCGTCGCAATGACCGGTCCAGTAATCTCTTCCATCGCCTTCTCGGCAGCTTGTTTCGCGTCCAAGCCCAAAGACAAATGATGATCGGTATTTTCGACAACAACAATCGCATCGTCGACCACGATGCCTATCGCCAAGATAATGCCAAACAGCGTCAGCATGTTGATCGAGAATCCCGCGACTCCCAAGGCCGCAAAGGTGCCAATAAGTGCAACAGGAATCGCTGCACAAGGTACAATTGTCGCCCGCCAATCTTGGAGAAATAGATAAATCACCAGTACGACCAAGACGACCGCAACTAGTAGCGTATTGTAAACTTCTGCAATCGATGCTTTAACAAACAGAGTAGTATCGAAAGGAATATCGTACTTCAAACCTTGAGGAAAATTCGCTTTCAGCGATTCCATCTTCGCTTCAATCTTTGCCGCCACATCAAGCGCATTGGCACCCGGCAACTGATAAATCGACAGCGTTGCACACGGCTCGCCGTTGTACGTCGAGCTGTATTTGTAGTCTTTGGCACCAAGCTCCACGCGTGCCACATCGCGCACCCGAGTAATCCGCCGACCCGAGGTCTTGATGATAAGATCTTCAAATTGTTTCACCTCGCTCAGACGACCCAACGTGTTGATCACAAGCTGAAATGGAGCCTCGGCTGGCGGTTCGCCAAGTCGCCCTGCTGCGACTTGAACATTTTGCTCACTAATCGCGGCAACAACATCTTCGGTCGTCAGGCTACGTGCTTTGAGTAACTCAGGATTGAGCCAAATCCGCATACTGTACTCCGACGCACCAAAAATGGTAACCGAACCCACGCCCGGGACACGGCTCAATTCGTCCTTAATCGAAAGCGTGGCAAAATTGCTCAGAAAAAGTGCATCGTGATCTGCATTTTCCGAGGTGATCGCAATAAACTGAACGATGCTAGTCGACTGTTTCTTCGTCGTCACACCTTGCCGGCGTACTTCTTCAGGAAGTTTTGACATGGCAATCGAAACCCGGTTTTGCACCAGTACCGTCGCCATATCCATATCGGTGCCAATTTCGAACGTCACCGTCAACGTGTAACTGCCATCGTCAGAACTTACCGACGACATGTAGATCATCGCCTCGACGCCGTTCACTTCTTGTTCGATTGGGGCTGCAACCGTGTCGGCAACAACTCCCGCATTGGCCCCGGGATAGAAACATGTCACCTGGACTGTCGGCGGAGAAATCTCAGGAAATTTCGCGATCGGCAGCGAAACCTGCGACACCATGCCCGCAATCACGATCACGATCGAGATCACGCTGGCGAAGATCGGACGGTGGATAAAAAATCGCGACAGCATCAGCTAATTACTCCGTCTCACCGGTTGGAGACGGCTCGGGCGGACTTTCTGTTTTCGGTTCGTCAGCCGAGGGTGCCATTTGCGGGTCCACTTTGGCGTCCAGTCGGGCACGTTGCAAACCATTGACGATGACCCGATCTTCGGGGCCGATCGGCCCCATAACGGCCTGCTTGCCGTGATATGAGGCTCCCAGCTTCACCGTACGACGCTCCACAATATCCTCGTTATTAACCACCAAGAGGTAGGCCCCGGCCTGATCTCGACTGATCGCCCGCTCGTCAATAAGCACGGCTTCGATTTCCTCAAGTGGCACTCGAATGCGAATAAATGCACCCGGTGGAATCAACCGATCAGGATTCTGCACGACGGCTCGGATCGTATACGTGCCAGTACTCTGATCCACAGCCAAATCGGCATAGTCGGCACGCCCCTCGTGCGGGTATCCCTTTTCGTCGCCCAAGCCAACAAACAACTGCCGGTCAAGTTTTATTTCCTTATCCGCTGTACCCGCGTCTGCAAGATGCCGACGATTGAAGTCCAGCAAATCGTTTTCGTTGATCGTAAAAAAAGCGTAGATCGGATCGTACTGGATCAAGTTTGTCAGCAGGGTCGAGTCTCCAGAACCAACAAGATTGCCAACGTCAACTAGCCGACGTCCGACTCGACCTTTGATCGGCGAACGTATTTTGGTGTAATCCAAATTCAGCGTGGCTTGGGCAACCATCGCTTCACCGCCAGCAATCTCCGCCTCGGCTGAAGCAATCGCTGCCTTAGCTGCTTCGACTCCGGCGCGAGCCGTAAGCACGGCCGTTTTCAGCAGGTCGATCTCTGCTTCGGTAACCGCTCCGTTGACCGCCGCCCTTTCCGACCGTGCCAGTTGGGCGTTCGCATTGGCCACCTCTGCCACCGCTCGCTTCTCTTCCGCATTACCGCTGGCCACGCGTGCATGGGCCAACTGCACACTCGCCCTTGCTTGCGCTAGCTCCGCTTCGAATGGCCGGGGATCGATGGTAAACAGCAAAGCGCCTTTTTCGACCTCTTTACCCTCTACATATTCGATACTTTCCAAAAACCCTTCCACGCGAGCACGTACGTCAACCAAATTGACCGCCTCGGTCGTACCGGTAAACTCCTTCGACGAAACGACCTTTTCAACGGCGGGATGAGCTACCGTCACCTTGGGAGGCGGTGGTTCTTCATATTGATTCGGAGGTTGGCAGCCTGTCGATAACGCACACAAAAGCAAGGCACAGAACATCTGTTCCGGCAGTCCTACCTCACCCAGCCTGTTTTGTCGAAACCAATTATTCTTACACATGTTCCCATGGTAACCTGTAGCTGAGTTCATTTCCAGCGACCGAGCTAAGTCGGACATTTCCTTCGATAATGCGGTCGAAGGCTCAATTCGATACAATATAGGACCGGGCCCTGCGAATGGATGTATTTGGAAGGAGAATTTTCTAAGGCAAAGTGTTCTTCCCCCATTCAGTCAACAATGCCTCTCAAAATCGCCTAATAGACCGCATGTAGTCCTAGTAACTTTTAGACTCAACTAACCAAAATCAATTCGATGTTTGACAAAATCGATTCCCTATCGCACGACACAGGCCTGATGTTTCGACAAGCGGCAAAGCAACTTGTCGAGGCAGGCCGTTTTCACCAACTGTTCGATCTTCGGCTGATGCAGCGGCGACACGAACTGGGAATTTCGCTCTGCCAAAACACCCCGCTGGACGAGTTGGAAGAATCGCTCCGAAACCAGCTTGAAGAATCTTACCTTCAGGCGTGCCGAGAAGTCGGGCAGTTGCTATTGGAATCAGGCAAAACGCGAGAAGCCTGGACTTATCTAAGGCCCGTCGGCGACAAAGCGGCAATGCGCCGTTGGCTGGAAAGAGTCGTCCCCGACGAAGACTCGGCCGATGAACTCATCGCCTTGGCGCTGCACGAAGGCATCGATCCCGAGCGAGGGTTTGCATGGCTACTGGCCCAACGTGGAACATGCAACGCGATCACCGAGCTAGAAGGCATTTGCGGCAGTCTCCCCATCAAAGATCAAATTGCTTGTGCCACAGTTCTCGTGCGACACATGCATGAAGAATTGCTAGGGAATCTACGGGGACATCTCGCTCGACTCGAACTGGACGTCCCCCAGTCGGCATCGATCAGCGATTTGCTCAAAAGCAACCCCAAGCTGCTCGAAGAAGGCGGATATCACGTCGATACCTCTCACTTGGCAACGACCGTTCGCTTCGCTCGCTTGCTGACCGAAAAGAGCCTGGTGCAGTTGGCCATCGAACTGGCAGACTACGGCAGACAACTGGCCAAGGATCTTCAATATCCCGACACCAAGCCTTTTGAAGATACCTACCCCGCCCACTTGCTACTCTTCAAGGCCACGCTCAACGAAGAAGTCGAGCAAGCAGAAGAGTATTTTTCTCAACAGGCCCGTACGGCCGTGATCGAGGAAGAAGGCACTGGCGCTATCGAAACGTATCTCATTCTGCTCGAAAGAGTCGGTTGTCCTGAGAAAGCACTTGAGGAGTACGCAAAACTGGTGCCGGCTGGCTGTGCCCTCTCGCCCTACGCTCCCACTCTGTTGCATTTAGCAGAAGCGAGCATGTGCTGGGACCGCTACCTAGAAATCTGCCAGCAGCGCGACGATGTCGTCGGCTTCGCCGCGGGCCAAGTAGCCAAACGCTCCAAATAGAGCGTTCTGTGCCCACATCAACAAACAAACACCCCACATCAAACATTCTTTGCCGGGGGTCGATGCTCTCGATCATGCCTTTCACGACCAAAAGGTGGTCCAGGCCGTTCCCCGTGCCAATCGTGCGGTCTTGGCCTACCCATCCGCCTATCTTCCCCCGGTCGAGGTGGCCCAGGCCGACGCGGAGGACCGTGGTCGCGATCAAGTAGCGACTCCCAATCACCCGGGGGCATACCCCCTCGGTACCTGCGCTGAAGCTGCTGCTGCATCTTCTCACGCGGAAGTGCCAACAGACGCTCAATCGACGCGGCATCCAGCTCTTCGGTAAAGTACTGCTCCAATTCCTGCTCTGGAATCTCTCCGGAATTTCGTCGGCCATATCTTGGTCGATTGGGTCGCTCCTGCAAGTGTGCCTCCCACATCCAGCCAGCAAATCGTCGTCGCTTCTCTTCAAGAGACAGCTTCCGAAAAGCTTCGTATTTTTCTTCAGGTATCAATTCCTTCGCAAGAATGCTAAATCTTTTGCCGCCCCGCCAGGAATTCCTCATCAATTTTCTGATCAGATCTTTACGTTGCTCGTTCCCTGACAATTTTTCAAATCGCGCTCGTTCACTTCTAGACATCTCCTCTAGGATTTTTTCCCGCTCTCGTTCCAATTGAGATTTTACGTTCTGGAAAAACAATTGGAGTTCTTCAGGGGTTAGTTCGAGTGACTTGTTAAGGGCATGCTGCTGGAGCATTCTCAAGATTTGATTCACGCGTTTGTCTGCAGTAAGTTCACGCAATTCATATTGCTCGCTAGCCGGCAAACCGCCCAACCATTGCTGATACTGACGCATGGTTTGACGCAATTGCTCCGCGTCTTCAGAGGCACTGATTTCTTCATGCAGTTGGCGAAGTCGGCCCTGTTGTTCTGCAGGTAGCGCTCGAAATCGATTGTACTTAGCACGCAGTGACAGACGCTCGTCCTCGGTAATGTTCTGGAGCCACTCTTGGCCAGTCTCCGAGGATGCCAAAAATGCTGATGACTGCGCTCCCTCAGCCAACGGATCAGAAACTGCTGCCCAAGCTTCGCTCGGCACGCGGTTATTCAGCTGCCTCAAAAAATCAACGTCACGAAACTGTGCATAAATATCAACATGTTGTATCACCGGAAGATCGGCCAGCAGCGGACGATTAGGGTTTTCCCAACTGATGCGGAAAACCAAGAAACCTAGCAGCCCAGCCGTGGCGGCCAAAAGCACGTTTCCTAAATTCCGCTTGCGTTTTTGGACTGGCAGCGCACGCGTCTTTTGGTCTACTTCGCCACGTGCTCTTTGGACCACCATTTCCATCGTGGTCTTGGAAAACCGATCTTCGACCGTCGTGAGAGGCAACTCGTCTAAGGCAGACCAAGCACGGTCGATACTCTGCAATTCCTGACGAAAGGCTTCATCGGTCGCGAGTCGCCGCTCAACACGGGCACTCTCTTCCGCCGTCAGCTCGCCATCGAGATACGATACGATCTGCTCCAAGCGTTCAGGCTCATGCGGAGTTGATTGTGGGGCACTCATCCATTTCATCCGATCACAGCGACTGGCTGATATCTTCGACTTTTTCACCCTGCTGCAAGTAGGGATCGAGGGTTTCACGCAAGTTGGCGCGGGCTCGAGACAACAGCGATTTAACCGCCGAGGGGCTCATCTTCATCACATCAGCAATTTCTTCGTAACTCAAATGCTCAAACTTATTGAGCAACACTGCCATGCGTTGGCGTTCATTCAATGCTGCAACCGCCAGCTTGACGACCTCACAAAGTTCCGCCTTATCGAGTTGCCGAGCAGGCATCAACCCGCTCGCCGCTAGGGCTGCGACTTCGATTGGGTTGCCAGTCATCTCGCCACTTTCTCGATTGACAAGATTTACCTCACGTCGTCGCGCCAAACCTCGCGACGCATTGGAAGCTACGTTATGGGCAATCGTATACAGCCAAGTAGAAAATTTTGAGCCTGGGACATAACGATGGCGAGAGCGATAAACCCGCAGAAATATTTCCTGCGCCAAGTCTTCTGCCATATCACGCCGGTTCACGAGATGAACCATCAGCCGAACTAGTCGGTCCTGATAACGACGCATGAGTTCCTCGAACGCGCAGGCGTCGTCATCGCGCACCCTGAGCATCAGACGCACATCGGGATCCTGCGCCGTGTACCGCCTCGCGGTAGTATCGCTAATGGCCAACCGTCTTCTCCACAGAACGTTCGTATCGGAGGTCTAGAGATTATAACCCCAATCCCGACGTGAAGTTTCGCACAAAAGAAGCTAAGACTCCGTATTCACTACAGAAGGCTTTCGAGCAGCAACCGCATTTTTCTTAACTCGGCGCGATGATCAATTCCCACAACCGAGGGAACGTGGACGCACAACGCCCGCTTATACCCAGCGTTCGACAACTGAGTGATCAGCCGACCATAGTCAACCTCCCCTTGGCCAACTCGCATATGCAGATCGTTCTTGCCCGCGTCACGCAGATGGACATGCAGTACGTAGGGAATCACCTTCGAAAAATCGCGACCTTGGTGAGGACCTGCAATGTAATGACTTGGATCAAGCGAAAGCCCCAGGCCTTTGACATGGTCGCATAGAACGACCGCAGTATCTGGATCTTCGGTCATACAACCGATCTGAGTTTTCAGAGCAACCTGACAACCTTCAAGCGAAGCAATCCGCACAAGTTCTTGCAAACGCTCGATCTCCGCATTGAACGGGGTGCCTAGCTCGGCGGCAGGCACGATCATGGGCACCACTTTCAGCGCCTTTGCCAACTTACAGCAAGCTGCAAACTGTTCGTAGTAAAGCTCCCCTTCAACCGTCTGGTCGATGCTGAGCGCCACGGCGTGAAGACGGCTAGTATTCCGACACTCGTCCAACGCCTGCTCAAGATTAGACAGAACCTCCGACGGGCGAACCCAGCTGAGACCCTCTTCGTGAATCGCTAATTCCACGGAGGTGAACTCCAGATCCACCATCAGGGGCGCTATTTCCTCTTTAGGCAAATCGGGAAAACACTCTGTCGACGAACAAACAATCAACGCCCTCTCTCCTTATTACTAACTACCATTTAAGGCAAATGACGAATTCCAAAATACCCAAAATGACGAACTATCCTGCATTAAATTCCTGCTGCAGTCAGCACTTTCTGTTTCGTCATTGTGCACACCCCTGGAAAAAGGGCGTCGTTCGTGCTTTGCCTAAGGGGCTCTCCAAGTGGCTATCTAGCTGTACTTTAGCCGTAATGGTGCCCCAGAGGCAACACCATGGTATTGAGGTTCATCCTCGTTGTCCTCCGCCGTCTGCTCAGTAGAATGAGGGAGGCCCGTAGTACTGCCAATTGCTTGCCACCAGGGTGCTTGCAGAATCCTACGAGCCAAAATGTCAGTCTATCCATTTCTCAACCGGAACATTCCTGATGTCTACGACTCCGCCCTCCAGTAGCTCGTCTGCCGATTCGCGGCAAATCATCGTCCAACAGCAAGTAACCGCGCTGGGCCGCTATGGTAAGTTTCTGCTGATCCTGCTTGGACTTTCTGTGATGGCCATTATCGGACTCACGTCTAGCTATCATAGCTATTTCAATCCACCTGGGGGACCTCAGGAAAAATTCCACTCGCTCAGCAAGAAAGCCAGCGACAAAATTGCCATCGTGAGTGTTGTTGGCGCCATCATGGAGGGCAACGATTTCGTCAAGAAACAGCTCGACCGAGTTCGCGAAGATGACGACGTCGTGGCTCTGGTCCTAAGGATCGACTCGCCGGGCGGAACTGTCACCGCGAGCGACTATCTCCTGCATCATGTTCGCAAACTTTGCGAAGACCGAGAACTGCCACTAGTTGTCAGCATGGGCAGCATCTGCGCCAGCGGCGGATACTACATCGCCATGGCTGTGGGAGACTCCGAAGACGTCATCTTTGCCGAGCCTTCGACCTGGACCGGCTCCATCGGTGTCGTCATGCCGCACTACGACCTGTCTGGCTTGTTGGCCAGCTACGACATCAAGGACGACTCGATCGCGAGCCACAAATACAAATTGATGGGCAGTCCTACACGTGCTCTCAACGATGAAGAGCGAGCCGAAGAACGCAAGCTATTTCAAGACCTAGTCGATGCAAGCTTCAACCGCTTCAAAGACATCGTCCGCAGCGGTCGGCCAAAATTTCAAAAAGACGAAGCCGCTCTCACGGCAATCGCCACTGGCCAAATCTTCACAGCAGGTCAAGCACTCGAAAAGGGGCTCGTCGACAAAATTGGTTTTATCGAAGACGCGATCACCCGGGCCGCTGAATTGGCCAATCGCGACCCGAGCGAAGTGCGATGCATAAAATACGACGAGCCGCCAGTCTCGCTCGGCAGCCTCTTGAGTTCCAAGTCGAGCCAGCCTGCGATACTAGGCAGCGACCTTCGTAACTTGCTCAATCTCACCGCTCCCCGCGCGTACTATCTCTGCACTTGGCTACCGTCGATCCTCTCCAACTCAAAGCCTTAACTCTTCAGAGGACCCCGGGACTGCAGGGCTGAGAGTCTTCTTCCCTACTCGTCCTGCAGTTCCATCGTCCCATGGTCTCACCTTTGCCAGACAACCCTCCCCATCTGCTAAACTCGATCGACTCGGTGCTGGAAACTTGGTCGAAAAAACACCGCCTGCCGCGTTTTCGTAGCCAGCAAGTCCGCAATTGGTTGTTCAATAAACGAGCAGCCAACTGGGACCAGATGACCGACCTTCCAAAATCCCTGCGCTGCGAGATCGCCAAGGAAATGCAACTGTGGTCGACCGAGATCCTACGCCATACCAAGGCCGACGATGGCACCGAAAAGCTGCTCTTAAAACTCACCGGCGGAGGTCAAATCGAGTGTGTATTGCTCCGTGGCCGTGTGCGACGAACGATTTGCGTCAGCACTCAAGTCGGCTGTGCCATGGGTTGTGTCTTTTGCGCCAGCGGCCTAGATGGGGTAGAGCGAAATCTAACGACTGGCGAAATCATCGAGCAAATGCTCCGCTTGCAGTTACTTCTCGACCAGCAAGAACGGCTAAGCCATGTCGTGGTGATGGGAATGGGCGAGCCGCTGGCAAACCTCGACGCCTTGATGCCTGCTCTGGAAGAAGCCAATAGCCCCGAGGGACTGAATATCGGTGCCCGACGAATCACAATTTCAACCGTCGGCCTGCCGCTCTCGATCGACCGACTAGCCCGAGAGGATGCAACCTACCGTTTGGCCATCTCGTTGCATGCCCCCAACGATGTGCTGCGCAATCAGCTAGTGCCGGTCAACGACCGCATCGGCTTGGCTGCAATCATGCAGTCAGCCGACGACTATTTTGATGTTTCTGGACGAAGAATCACCTTTGAATATGTCCTACTGGCCGAACTAAACGACGAGCCAAAACACGCGCGAGAGTTAGCCCAGCTACTCGCCGGACGTGAAGCTCTAATCAACGTGATCCCCTACAACCCGGTTGTCGGACTTCCCTATCGCACACCCAACATACAACGCCAGCAAACTTTCCGACGCATCCTCGAAGGGGCCGGTCTCCAGGTGCGCTTCCGCCACCTCAAGGGCGACCGTATCGATGCGGCATGCGGACAATTGCGGCGTTCGCAAACGCCCAATATGCAGGGCTCGCCAATGACTCCATAGGATGCCCCCACCATGGAGGGGGTTTGGCGGGATTTGGGGAGGCCAAATAGCCCAATTTTAGGTATCCTAGAGACTACTTGATTTCGCTAATTGGCCATATTTGGGAGCAAACGATGAACTGGAAACCTAGTCTAACGCGATGTTTTATCATGTCTTTCGGCCTTGCAATGGTAGGGTGCGGCTCTGCGACAGATTCAGGAAATAAAGTTTCCTCGCCCGTCTCGCAGCAGAGTTCTGAGGCAGCCGACGTCACCCTGGTAACACTCGATCTGCCAGGCATGACCTGAGTGGGCTGTGCCGCTTCGGTCCGAAGCGATTTAGACAAATATGAGGAAATCAAGATCGTCGAACTGAATCCCCAGTCTAGCTCCGGCAAGTTCCAGTTCACCGAGGGCTTCGACTTTGAGTCAGTCCTGGCAAAACTTTCCGAAACCAATTCCCATATCAACGGGTGGTCGATCGCCAAATAGGCCCTCGCCACGCTGCTGAACGCATTGAAAGCCAGGGGGTTGCAACCCCCTGGCTTTTCTCGTGGCTTATTCCTTATCCAATCGCTTTTGCAGCTTACGAAGCTCCTGCTCCAATTGTTCCACTCGCTCATTTATTTCCTGATCTTGAGGAGTCGCTTCAGGAGCAGGTCGCTGGCCCAACCCGCCAAAGCCATCTGGTAAAAACTGCTCTAGCTCGGCTTCCCAGTCGAGCCCCAAATTGCCCGGTCTTCTTCCGTTGCTTTGCAACATATTCTGAACAAATTGGCGCAAGTCCGCCGGTAATTGTTCAAGCGATTCGGGATCGTCTCCCACGACGTGCCAAGTCTTGCCCCCTTGCTTAACGGTGATCTTTGCTGGACCGTCGTTCTCTCGTTGGATCGATACCGACACTCCATTTGGCAGCGCGTTCCCCTCTGACTGCATACCGTGCAAGAAAACACCAGGACCGATTCTTCGCATACCGCCTGGCAAACCTCCTTCGCCTTGCATTTGCTCCATTAGTTTTGCTAGCAAATCACCTCGATCGCCCAAACCGTTCCAACGTCCTCGTCCCTGCTCTGCCAGGGGGACATTCAGCTCCGCAGGTCGCTCTTCAGGCACAACGATCAATGTTTCCTCTTTCCCCAAACGGATCAGTTTTAATTCGATCGGCTCTGCTTGCTGCGTTCGTACAAGTTCCTGCAAAACCTTCATGCCATGGACTCCTGCACCATTGGCGCGCAGAATGATGTCGTGCTTTCGCAGCCCTGCTTTGTCTGCGGGGCTATCGGGGATCACCTGTTCGACGACAATCCCCATGTCTTCCGCCAGCTGCAGATGGGTCCGCAAGACGGGACTTTCGACGGGCCGCCCTGAAATCCCAATCCAATAAGTTGGCTCCTCTACCGCCTTGGACTCATTCTCATTCTCATTCTCTACAACCTGCGGAATACGTTTGCCGCCTGCCGGTTCAGGCGAAATGCGAACAATTTTTCCTCCCGGCGAAGTCTCGTCTTCTGCCTGGGCGGCCTGCTGCGATTGGGCACAGAGGCCAGCGATTACCACGATCGAAGCAACCAACAGGGCATCCCAAGAAATTTTTGAAAATCTCATGATTGTTTCTCCTTTTTCATTCAACCTAATTATTCACCCAAGCTATTCGGATGATTCGTACCATTCGTGTTCATCTTGGCAAAAATCTGACTAACCACTTGACGAGCCAAACCCTGCTAACCTATTGGGCTGCCGGTACAAATAAATCCACAGGCCTATGGCTCCTACGAGCAACACGAGACTTATGTTCTGCGAAATGCTCAATCCTGTCCCGAAAACGGCCGACTCGTCGATGCGAATCACCTCTAGCAAAAATCGGGAAATCGGATACACCGTCAGCATGAGCGCTATCACCTCGCCATCCCGACGCCGGAAAGCAAAAAATGACCACAGCACCCAAGCCAACAACGCCGCATGAATCGCACTGTACACCTGCGTCGGATGGACCGGCCGACTACGGGTTGGAATATCAATCGTCGAAATCTCGAATACCTCTCCCCCTGCAACCTCCAATTTCACCGGCACCCGATCGATCGCCGCAAAGAGGATTGCATTCTGAGTTGCTGCCAAACTCTCAACTTTCTGGCCATTGATAGAAACCAGCTTCAAGCCTTCCGTCAGTCCGGCACGTTCGGCAACCGAATCCGTCTCGACCGCAACAACTTTCGGCCGCTGATCGTCGGCTGAGCTTGGCGCGAGACGTAAACCGAATAATCGACCTTCGACCAATTGCTCCATATACGCAGGGCTATCTTGGGGAAAAGAAACTGCCCATGGCACTGTCGCTTCCCCTCCGTAACAACAGCCGTTCAGCAGGCAGCCGACTCGACCAAAAGCTAATCCAACCATCAAACTGGGCGCAATGAGATCAGCCAGCGCCAACAGCGGGAGATGATGCCGCCAAACAAAAACGCAAAATGCAAGCGTCGCGCCTATCAACGCTCCATAAATGACTAGGCCCCCTTCGGTAAATTTCACCGTGGCCAGCAGCGTCTCATACCAAGTATCCAATTGAAAACGGCTCTGCCAATATTCAATAACGTAAAAGAGTCTTGCACCAAGAATTCCGCATAAGAACATGCTAAAGGCCAACGAAAAAATCAACTCCGGATTCAGCTTCAGCTGCCGGGCACGATGCGCTGCCAGCGACAAACCGGCAACCGAGCCTGCCAAAACCATCACCCCATAACCGCGAATCGGCAAACCCTCAGGAAACAGCCGCGGAAGCAACCCAATGGCCGCCGCTCCTATCAATAAACTGGGAAGATAGCTCATCGCTTCAGTTGATGAGCCGCTGCGCCGACTTCGCACTGCAATCCATATACCGCCTCCAACCAACCAAACGGCAAGCAAGACTCCAACCCCAAAAATCGGGACACCTGACCACACGATAGGAATTCGAAAAAGTTCCGAGCACATTGAAAAATCGGCCTGTTCTGTTTTCTCGGTCCTCACTTGGACCCCGGACTATCGACCCTTACCCAAGCGGCAGATGCAGATATACCTGCCATACTAGCACGACTCGCTTAGGCAAATGACGAATTCCAAAATACCCAAATCCGAATAAACACAACGTGAAAACCGCGAATAATTGCATGAAATACGGTATTTCTTGTTTCGTCATGGGGCCCATCTCCGGAAAAAGGGCGTCATTCGTGCTTTGCCTTACGCGTCCTGCTGGTAAGTTCTTATCTGCCGCTCGCCTTATTTACCGATCGTATGGTTATCAATCAATCGCGTTTGGCCCACGCGCGCTGCAATAGCTACAACCGTCTTCCCCACCAGGGTCTCTACCTCGCAAACCGTACCCACCCGCAGTAGTGCGATGTATTCCACATCTATGTGCCGGGCAGGTGCCAGCAACTGTTTCATTTTTTCTTTAATCACCGCTGCACTCGATTCGCCTGCCGTATGCAATGCTTCTGCTAGCTTAAGCGACTGCCATAGACCGCTCGCTTGCTTACGCTCTTCAGGGCTCAGGTACGTATTGCGCGAACTCATCGCCAGGCCATCCGACTCGCGCACTATTGGACAAACTCGAATTTCGATCGGTACGTTCAAATCTGCGACCATTTGCTTAATCACAACCGACTGCTGATAATCCTTCTGACCAAAATACGCCCGTTCGGCAGGCACCATCTGGAACAACTTGAGCACTATCGTCGCAACGCCCCCAAAGTGTGCAGGTCGCGAGGCTCCTTCCCAGGGCAGCGCAACGGAACCAACGTCGACAGACGTTTCGTGCCCTGGGTGATACATTTCTTCAACGGGTGGCGCAAACACGAGCCAACAGCCTCGCTGCTGAAGCAATTCCAGGTCTCGATCAAACATTCGAGGATAGCTTTCCAAATCTTCGCTCGGAGCGAATTGAGTTGGATTGACAAAGATACTAACCACGGTCTTGTCGCACTCAGCCAGCGCGGCCTCAACTAAGCTCAAATGACCTTCATGCAGCGCACCCATGGTCGGCACAAAGCCGACCGTTTCACCTGCGCGTTGGGCCACCCGCACTGCCTCACGAACCTTCGCGGCACAGGTTTCGACTCGCGTTATCGAGGATTTTATTTCAGTCATTCGAGAAAACTAATACCGGTGCCTATCCAAGAGGAAAGTTACTTCAGTTCACATGAAGACGTAGAGTGGGCACTGCCCACAGACCAACAAAGCATGTCAAGAAAACAAGTTTTCACGAGTTGGAATGACAAGAAAGCTCCGGCCAGACAGATCGAATTGCTGCAATTGCCTCCTGCATGACAATACTCGGATTCTCGGCAAGTAGATGCGCCATCGGACCATGGCCTTTGCATTTCGATGACTCGTGAAGTGACCTTTGTGATAAATTTGAATAAATCGATTGCATTTTTTTTCTTTTTTTTTCTCCTAATTTTTTCCAAAAATTTTCTTTTGATCTTGGCTCTGCCACAATCACCAATGCAGGATGGATAGTGCTAGCTTCTGCTGGAGGACCTTTCATGAGGGGCTCACCCCTCTGTGTGGGTACCCGTGAATCCAAAGTTTGAACCTGCTTGACGGAGGCAACCTCGTCGTACCAAAAAGCACTCACGACCGGCGAAATCTCCTGCTGCGATCCCCCCCCACCGAAAGCTGGGAGCCTTTTGACAAGTGCCTTGTCTCTTTCCCAGCAAGAGCTGCTCAATCTGGCAATTGCCCACTCGCTGAATTCTACCGCCGCAGACACTTGGGAGTCACCCACTCCCGCCGAAACCGCAAAAGTCTTTTCTAGCCTGGGACACCGAAATTCCTTGCACAGCCCCTCCGCTATCCATTCAGCGATGGCCACATCCGACGACACCACTGCTACGTAGCGGGGAGCATCCTGCAGATAGCGAAGCAGCCCTGCTAAAGTCCAGCCTGAAATTGGATCGATCATAAACCCCGCAATTTCAGCGGCGGGCTCCAAGACAAACTTCCGAAACGACATCCGAGGGTGCGGAACTGACAAATTTGGGGATTCAATCACTTTTCGACCATAAAGAAGCAAGTCAATATCGATCGCACGCGAATCCCAGCGTATCGTGCGATCTCGGCCAAGCTGTGACTCGATCGTCAATAATTCCCCCACAAGGTCTTCCGCTGGAATCATACAATCCAGCATCAAAGCACCATTAAGAAAGACGCCCTGTCCTGCAGGGCCTCCGATGGGGACCGTCTCGTACCAGCGGCTCTGAGCAAGCAGCTTACAGCCACTTAGACGCTCCACTCTGCCCGTAGCCTGCCGTAACATTGCCTGCCGGTCGCCCAAATTCGACCCTAATCCTAAGAGACAACGTGCCATAGAACCGCAGCACCAGAACGAAAATTGGTCGAAACGAAAAAGCACCTTCTCTCAGTACCGCCGCGCTAGTGCTTTGACAACTCTTAGAATTGGGGTGCTGGCTGACAGAAGTTGTTATACGGTAGGTTGTTCTGTCAGCCAGCACCCCAATTTTTATCTATGACAAAGCACTAGGTCATTGGAACCACAACGACACGACGAACAACACGTCATACTACAAAACTAGGTCAAACGATGTGAAACGGTCGTTTTGCTGAGTAAGCATTTTACAGGAAACAACAAGCCAACCGGTTGATCGAGGCAAAATCATCGAAAACCCAATCAACCTAGCTCCGTTTCGTTGGGCCCGTGGTGTCGTCGTGGTTCCACCTAGCGCAGTAGCATTAGGAGAGTGGCAGAAGAAAACATACCAACCGTAACCCGAAAGCGTAAGCGAGCAATGAAGGTAAATTTCTAACTGCCGCTCGCCCTATCAAGCTAAAAAAGGCCCGAGACGTCCTGCCTCAAGCCTTTTCAGTGATCATCCGTGCCAACAAGAAAATCGCCTACAAACATCGGCGACAAAAAACTAGGAGGGGGCATCCATTCCGCGTTGCCGGCCCAGTTGCCTGAGCTAGCCCGCCAACAGTCGGTCCAGTTCGGGCGAGTCCCCCCTTGAATCGTCGCTATCTTTCGTTCAAGTAATCCTTGAAAAGTTCGTACACGACATCAAGCCAAGTCAATCGGTAAATTCGAAGCATCTTGTCAGTTGCACCCTCTGCTCAGCCAAGTAGTATTCTAAGGAAAAGCGAGCAATTCGAGCAGTTTCAGAGACGCAGCTAATTTTCAAACCCGAGCTAACAAAAAATCTCGAATTTCAACTCCAACCCAAAGGTACGCTGTTTACAAAGAAGTCACTCAACAGTCGATTCGAAAGCGCGTACCTACAGCGCAAACCCAACAACGAAAAACATCTTCCACACCCCGCCGCTTGTTACGATCAGACCGTTGCGAGTAGGCCAAATCGCGACAAACCTCTTGCTAACGGGCAGTTGTCCCAAGTGCCCGATTGAAAATCCTATTTAACTTCTTACTTACTTCGTGCTTATCAGGAGATCATTTTGCGAACCTGCTTGACTTTGTCAAGCCAACCTTGTCTTTTTGCGATTTCCTTTAGTTCGTTCCTACTTATGCAGAACCCTTGACAATTTTTCATGTGCGTGAATCGCACACAAAGCCCTTCTTGCTCTCGCTTGGCCTTTCTAGATTTATCATGCGATCAAACTCGCCTTTTTCTTACGAAACCCTCTTTCGCAATGCGTTGACAACTTCCAGGGTTCTTCTCCTCTAATTGTTACGCCATTACCATAGCTGTTGGCCTTTCGTTGCTCTGTTCCACCACGATATTGGATGTTGCTCATGGCGCAAGAAACTCGATCATTTTCTCAGCTACGCATCGCCTCGTTTGAAAGCAGACGCCAGGCGGAAATGGTCCGTCTCATCGAACGAATGGGAGGCGTCGCGCATGTGAGCCCCTCCATGCGCGAAGTCGCAGTCGACGAAGATCGCCCTGTCATCGACTTCGCAAATCGATTACTTACCGGTCAAATCGATGTGGTAATTTTTCTCACGGGCGTTGGCACACGTCTACTCATCGAACGAGTCGAAAGAAGTATTGATCGCCAACGATTTCTCGAGTCGCTCTCCGACATTCAAACTGTCGTCCGTGGACCAAAACCATTGAAAGCCCTCAAGGAATTTGGCATTACCCCAACCCTGCAAGTGCCTGAACCTAATACTTGGCGAGACATCTTGGCCACACTCGACGAACACCTTTCCATGGCAAATCTAGTCGTGGCCATACAGGAATACGGCGCACGCAACGTAAGCCTAACAGCTGGGCTCGAAGCGCGTGGAGCCATCGTCGAGTCGGTTCCGATCTACCGTTGGGACTTGCCAAACGATATTTCACCACTACAAGAAAACGTTCGCCGCCTAGTTGCCGGAGACATTGATGTCGCTCTGTTCACAGCCGCACAGCAAGTAGTTCATCTGCTACGCGTGGCCAAGCAAATGGACTTGGAGGCCCAGTTACGTCACTCGATGCGAAAAATCGTCATCGCCTCGATCGGCCCGACAACCAGCGAAACGCTGCGAGAAGAAACATTCCCTGTCGACTTTGAGCCCTCACATGCCAAAATGGGGCATCTTGTACATGAATTATCCCAACAGGCAGGCGATCTCGTTCAGAAGAAACGTGACCTCTCAACACGAATGACTTCCCACAATCAAGATGACCTTCCAAGCCAATCTGCCCCCGCTTGGAAAAACAGCCCGTTTATGCGCACCTGCCGTGGCCAAGCAGCGCCCTATACCCCGGTCTGGCTCATGCGACAAGCCGGCAGGTATATGGCCGAATACCGCAGTGTTCGCAAACAAACGACTTTTCTTGACCTATGCAAGAATCCAAAACTATGCAGCGAGGTGATGTGTACTGCGGTCGAACGTCTTGGAGTCGATGCTGCTATCATTTTTTCCGACTTACTGCCGATCCTTGAACCGATGGGACTCGATCTAGAATTTGTCTCCAGCGATGGTCCAAAGATCAACAACCCGGTGCGCGAGCCCAGCGACGTCGATCGCGTACTCGAGCTTGAAAACATCGACTCGCTTCACTTCGTCACCGAAACTGTCGCTCAAACTCGTCGCGATCTCCCCGAGTCGATTCCCCTTATTGGCTTCGCTGGTGCCCCGTTTACTCTGGCTAGCTACGCCATCGAAGGTGGCAGTAGCCGAACCTTCCTGCATACCAAGACACTCATGTATCGCGAACCGGACGCGTGGCACGAACTAATGCAACGACTGTCGCGTTCGATTGTGCTCTACCTCAATGCTCAAATCGCTGCCGGAGCGCAGGCGGTGCAATTGTTCGATAGCTGGGTAGGTTGCCTAGGCCCTGAAGACTACCGCCGCTACGTACTGCCCTATGTCCGGCAAATCGCCGACGACCTTTCTCCCGAATCACCGCTGATTCATTTTGCCACCGGAAACCCTGCCCTACTCCCGCTCATGGCCGAAGCCGGCGGAGAGGTGATTGGGATCGACTGGAGAATCGGCCTAGCCGAAGCATGGCAAACGGTCGGCTACGATCGAGCAGTGCAAGGAAATCTCGACCCGCTGGTACTGCTAGCAGATCGCAAGACGATCGCCACCCGCGCAACCGAGGTTCTCGAAGCGGCCGCCAATCGCCCCGGCCACATTTTTAATTTGGGTCACGGCGTATTGCAGCAAACCCCCGTCGAAAACGTCCGCTATCTGGTCGATTTCGTCCACGAGGCTAGTTCTCGCTGATTGGCACTTCGCGCCAGTTGCAGGGAGGGCTCTCTTCTATTTGCCTGAGTTTCGACCAGCGTCACCGCTACCCAGAATCACGGATATTCTGCGATTCTTCTATGGAGTAGGGCGGGGACTTTTTTTGCAACATCGCATGGCAATTAGGGTATACGGGACGAATATCTTTTAGCGGATCAATCTCATACTCAAACCCATAGCAAGGACAATGAGCACAATCGTAAATTTTCGACTTGAGTAGCAATTTTTTTCGTAGTGCATCGGCTTGTTTTCATTTTTTATCAAAACAACGATTGCAGCATCAGCCTGTCTCATTATGTTTCTCCCTTATCATTTGCTGACCATGAGTCCACCTCAATTTCCCTATTTGAATGTGCCGTATCTCTCTGGTAAAATACTCCGGTTATTGCCCGATGGTTAGCTTCTAATTTTAGAATATTTCAGTCGCCTTCGAGAAAATTCTGTAAAATCGGGGAACTCTTCCCTTCGAAGCTGCGTCAAACCTCCTACGAGCTCAGCTTTTTTCTGCCCCCTTTTCGAGCCCCGAATGGAGAAACCCCCCCATGTTGCGCGTCACGTCTTTTCTCACAGCAGCGTTAATTCTCTCAGCACTCACTCCCACAGCAAAAGCGAAGGACACCAAGGTAGTCATTACCGTGGAATCCCCAAAACAAGTCGCTCTAGAAACAGAAAAACCCCCTTTCTCTGGCAAGCGAGCTTCGGTAGATGTCGCGATTCTGCTGGATACCTCCAACTCAATGGATGGTCTGATCAATCAAGCTAAGGACCAACTTTGGACGATCGTCCAACAGTTTGCCAAAGCTAAGAAGAATGGCCAAACACCTGTGTTACGAGTTGCTCTCTTCGAATACGGCAATACCCGCTTGCCAGCTTCCGAGGGCTACATCCGCCAAGCCGTACCGCTGACCGATGATTTAGACAAACTGTCCGAAGCGCTCTTCGGATTGTCCACCAATGGAGGTGACGAGTACTGCGGTCAGGTCATCGATGAAGCAATCACCCGACTCGATTGGTCGAAAGAACCCAATGGCTACAAAGTGATTTTCATCGCAGGCAACGAACCCTTCACGCAAGGCACCGTCGACTATCAAAAAGCCTGCGGACGTGCAATCCAAAGTGGCGTCGTCGTCAACACGATTCATTGCGGCTCAAATCAAGAGGGCATCAACGGCAAGTGGCAACACGCAGCCAGCCTGGCCGAAGGCGAATTTTTCAACATCGACCAAGATCGCGCTGTCGTCCACATCAAGTGCCCCCAGGACGAAATCATCATCCGACTCAATGCCGAGTTGAACAAAACCTATCTCTGGTACGGCGATAGGAAAGAAAAAGCCAGCTTTGCAAGAAACCAAATTGCTCAAGACTCCAATGCTCAAGCGACCAGCGAAAGCTCGGCCGTCGGACGCGTAATTACCAAGGCAGGAAAAGCATACAGCAATCGTAGCCGCGATCTGGTCGACTCCTTCGCAGAAGACAAAGAGATCCTTACCAAAGTGGATTCGGAAGAACTGCCCGATGCCCTTCAAGCGATGTCCCCCGCCCAGCGCCAAACGCACCTAGCAGAAATGGTCGCCAAGCGAGCCAAGGTACAGCAGAAAATCAATCGCCTTGCCGCTGAGCGGAAAGTTTTCCTGAAGAAAGAACGCCAGCGATTAGCGACAGAAACCGGCCGAGATACACTCGGCGACGCCGTCGTGGCAGCGATCCAGCGCCAACTCATCAAGTCGGGTTTCGAAACCACTCCTTAACGGTCTCAACAGAACGCTTGCGGCTTAGCACTGTATACTAAAAGACAGCCCGGCGCAAACCGCGTACGGGCTGTCGATCTAAGTGCTATCTCTCTCAAACGCTAGGCCGAAGGCCGTCGAAAATACTGATATGCCGAAAGCACTTCGTACAGGTCGCGTGAGATCGTAATATCGTCGTGCTCAAAATCGCTAAGCCAAGTTCGCTCGCTATTCACAGCATCCGCAATCAGCGGCAAGACTTCGCCAATCGAGACCGTCACACAATCTTCCGCAGCCTGCGGTGCGATTTCGGTCTCTTCAGGGCCGCGGTAGAGCTTGAGATAAGTACTTGGCATAATCGAGGGTTCCTTCCCATGAGTGCCTAACAGGCAAATTGTTCTTCCAGACGTAACGTCCTCCCCTCATCTCCGGATGTATCGGCCAGTCCGATCCTCGGCATTGCGTCTATCTGGCAAAATAATCCGTTTTTTCTGGTGGTAGCTGCTAGCAGTGTCTTTTCGAGCACAAAGGCGGGGGGTTGCAACCCCCCGCCTTTCGCAGGATGATCGACGCCAAACGCCTGTAACGGAGATGCTAGCAGTGGATTTCAAAGAACGACTACAACGAGCCACCGAACGCGGCCAGCAAGCCAAAGATACCAGAGCTCGCAAAGAAGCAGCCAAAGCACTCAGCGAAGAAGAATGTCGGCGTCTACATTCTAGCTACCGTTTGCGGCTAACCGAATACATAGAAAAGTGTCTCAACCAATTGGCTGACAATTTCCCCGGCTTCCATGTCGAGATCATCGTCGACGACAAAGGCTGGGGCACCGCTATCCGGCGGGACGATCTGTCTATCAAGGCCGGCAAGCGAGACAATCTCTTCAGCCGACTCGTTATGACCATCAGCCCCTACAGCGAATTCCACGTCTTGGATCTCGTGGCCAAGGGAGCCATACGGAACAAAGAGAACTTTAGCCGCAACCACTACCAGCTGCTCAAAGACGCCGACCTCGACAGCTTTAAGCAAATGATCGAACAGTGGACCCTAGATTATGCCGAGAAGTACGCGGCCGACGATGCCTGAACGAAGAAACACCAATGACGAAAATTTTCCTCATTCGTCATTCGCTAACACCAGTTCTCGCAAGCCTTCCAGGCACTCGACCACCACTTCAGGCGTAGTGGCCGACCAGCCCTCGCGGCGATGAGCGATAATAGCCAACTTGAAACTTTCGAATGCCTCGGCCAAATCGTCAGGCAGATTCTCAACATCGACATTGAGCCGCGTACGCTTGCTCACTTGCGTCGCTTGCTCAGGACTAGAAGAAACCTCTTCTTCCTCGGTTGCCTCACTAGCTGTTGTACTGGGCACGCTGTCAGCGGACTTGATCGAAGCCGTCGAAGGTGAAACCGCATCCGTATTTTCTGAATCGTCTTTCTCTCCCAATTCAGAAGCCGACGATTCCTCTGACGAGATATCTTCGTCCATCTCAGACAGATCCGAGGCGACTTCGCTACGTTGCTCTTCCGGCGGTGTCTCAAGAGTTTCCCAGCGCCGCCCTCGCATTTGCGACACCGACCACTCGTTTTGGATCGCTCCTTCCAGCCACATCTCCGCGTCGTCCCAGTCGAGCGCAGCCTGAAAATGGCTCCAGTACAAACCTTCGTACTGGCTTCGATCACCACCAAAACGCTGAAAAACTCGTCTCAGCCGCCCCACATGCTGGCTCGTAACATTGCCGACAAGCTGAGCCCAAGCTTCGTCGGAATAGTCGGTTACTGCCGCTCCACTGTCGATCAGCGCTTCGCGCCAGGAGCAAATAATGCTTCCCTTCTCCCAATTAGTCGTACTAACAAGCCGATTCCACTGCCCAAGAAATCGCGTCGCCATTTCATCCGATATTGCCACTTCCTGAGGAGTCTGTTGATCGTCAGCCACATCAACCGGCTGTAAAACTTCCTTTTCCTGAGACGCACTATTGGCCATGGCTGGGCGATTCCTTTCGGTACAAGAATTCCTGATAAACTGAGCGAGCGGCGGATTCTAGCACAGCAGGCAGCTCAACTGCCACTATCTATCTCGCCCAACACGACAAAAAAATAGGGGCCTAGGAGTGCGCAAGACATACAACTCCTATTACAAGCAAATACGGCGCACACGACATACAGTCAGCATCGCATCTCAGACATCAAGACCGGGGAAAACCTGTCGATAGCGATCTGCTATTCGGTCGGTGCTCGCTCATCCGACTCGAAACCGCAGCCCTTGTGGGCACCATCGCAAAAGGGGCGATTTTCAGAAGCGCCACATCGGCACAGCGCGATCGCAGGCTTGTCGGGATTCAACGAAAACGCATTCCCCTCCGAATCGGTCAACGAGAAAGTGCCTTCAATCAGAAATGGGCCATTGGGTCGAACGCGGATATTGACATCGGCCATGGAAAATCCTCGATTTACAGGAAAGGAAATTATTGCGTTTAACTTTGAAAGTTTAACGCATTTGGCACTACTTGCCAGTCGCTGCCTTTTTATTTGTGATATCTACCGCAGAATCGCTTGGCAACTCTGCCCGATGCAGCACAAAAAGAACACGAATCTGTGCATCGGGTTTCGACTGTTGCGCCTTAGCACGATCTCCTACCGAACTCTCCTCGCCATCAACCAGCGCATCAAGGCGCTTCGTTGTCTTTTTTTGCCCGCGTAATCGATTCAAATCGCTACCAAGTCGAGTGGCCCTACCGCGTGGAACGCTGGCTTCCTGACGAACCGTTTGATTGCTCTCGTCCCTGGTGAAAGTCGACTTTGCTTCATCCTGTCCCGATGTTACCGCCAGCGCTTTCGCTGCCGACCCCACCCCTTCTGCCTCAAAAGAAGAGGGGGCCCTTGCGCTAGTCTTGGCCAATGCCCTTCCTTTTCGCTCGAGTCTGCGCCAGCGATCCACCGGCAAGCGTGAATCATTCTGGGTCTCGAAACTCAACGAATTCAAATTCTTTGTGTCGGCACTACAGGCCATCAGAAGATTCTCGATCTGGGCTGCAGAAGCTTCGACCAACACGAATTCAGGCTCGGGAGGAGCTTCGGGAGAAGACAACGCAATTGCACCAACTTCTTTCGCCTTATCCTGCGGTGCTTCGGGCTCAGGCGATTCCGATTCAACATCAATACGATTGCTCGCCAACAATTCGTCAAACCGTTGCCGTCCCGTCTGGATATCGGCAAGCGCAATATGAACCAAGACAACCTCTTCAGCGGCTTCAGCCGCTGAACTCTCTTCCGGCAAATTCTCTGCCCGCGCACGCAATTCAGGAACCGACCGCCCACCCGCTTGCGGCTTCGCTTTCGCCAATTGTTGCTCTTCTACAACCACTTCCGGCTGATATATAGTAAGTATCAGTGCCGCCGCTATTGCCAGCGCCGCCCAAACCCATCTTCGCGACAGACTCCCGCGATCCCCCCGCGATGCAACCGAGACCATTTTTTCCTCAGCATGCCGTAGCACACCTTCACGAAATTCTTTGCCAACCTGCTCGCGTGGCAACGCTCGCAGCGTTTCCGACAGGTCTTGCAACTCGCTAGCCAACTGTCTTGCACGCGGATCATCTCGCAAACGCTGTTCAACTAGCGCACGCTGAGCCTCATCAAGCTCGCCATCCACGTAAGCGCTCAGCAGCTCGTCGTCAAATGCATCAGATAATTCGGTGTCAGCCATAGGAAATCACAGAATAGCAGGGCAAAGCCCCGGGGTTGCAACCCCGAGGCTAGAGTCACTTATTTCGTCCGATCCACTTCATCCCGAAAAATCGTTTTCAGCTCTTCCTTCAGCACAAGTCGGGCTCGAAACAGCCGGCTTCGCACCGTCCCCACTGGCATGTGCAAAATTTCGGCAATCGCATCATAAGAAAACCCTTCCATTTCTCGTAGCACAAGGATCTGCCGGTGTTGGTCGCCCAGCTTCGACAACGCCAACCGCACAGCTTCGATTCGCTCACGACCCATCAGCCGAGCATCGGGTCCCGGATTCTGATCCACCGGTTCGTCTCCTCCGCTATCCTTCGCCGCTTCGAGCGAAACACTCGGCCCTCGACGGCGTCCACGGCGACGGTGGCTCAGTGCCATGTTCATCGCAATACGATACAGCCAAGTATAAAACTGCGAGTCGCCCCGAAAGGTCTTGAGCTTAACGAAAGCCTGCACAAAAGCCTCTTGGGCCACATCGCCGGCATCGTCTCTCGACCCCAGAATCCGCACAAGCGTGTTGAACAAGCGGTCTTGGTAACGCTCAACAAGCATGCCAAACGCATCCCGATCGCCACCAATCACGGCTTTCACCAGTTGTGCATCCTCAATCGGAACGTCGTCGCTCACAATCTCTACTCAGTCAAATTAGACGTCACCAGCCCAAAAAAGTTCCCCCCCCCCGCCACTTCCCTCACCTTGAAGGGAAATGACGAGCACCAAAATACCAAATGACGAAAGAAAACCGAAATCCGCATATTTTTGCTTCGCTGCGAAGATCACTTCAATATTTCGGGGTTTTGTGTTTCAGAATTCCTTCGTCATTGGGTATTTCGTCATTCGTGGTTTGCCTATCCCCTGACCTACCACCCCTACCCCAGCTATCATTGGAGCATGGGACCGCTTGACTGGGTAGACGAAGAACTCGCTCAACTAAAACGTGCTGACCTACTTCGCACACTGCCCCCTCCGCTGCGCGCTGCAGCGGCCGTGGTTGAATTGGACGGCCGGCGGATCATCAATTTCGCCTCCAACGATTACCTCGGCTTGGCATCCGACAAACGGCTAATCGAAGCCGCGACGCGTGCCACTCGCGACCAAGGCCTAGGACGCGCAGCCAGCCCTCTCGTCTGCGGACGCGCTGAAGTCCATGACGCGCTGGAGCAACAACTCGCCAACTTCCAACGCACTGAAGCCGCACTGCTGTTTCCCACCAGCTTTGCCGCTAACGCTGGCATCATCCCTGCTCTGGTCGACCGTGGCGACGCCATTTATGGCGATGAAAAAAACCATGCCAGCATTATCGACGGCTGCCGACTCGCTCGCGCCCAACGGCATATCTATCCCCATGTCGACATCAACGCCTTGGAATCTTTGCTCCAAAAAAGCCAAAAATATCGCCGACGATTGATCGTCACCGACTCACTCTTCAGCATGGACGGCGATCTCGCGCCCCTCTCCCAGCTTGGCCAACTGGCCGAGCAATACGATGCCATGTTGATGGTCGACGAAGCCCACGCGATCGGCGTCTTTGGTGAACATGGCCGGGGCGTGGTCGAACATTTTTCTCAGACCGATCCTCAACTCGAACAACGCGTCCACATTCGCATCGGCACGTTTGCCAAAGCCTTAGGTGTGGCAGGAGGATTTGTTTGCGGCACAGCGCCGCTCATCAAGTGGCTCGCCAACCGCGCACGAACTTATGTCTTCTCCACCGCCCAACCAGCCGCCCTGGGTGCTGCCGGAACCGTCGCCCTCGACTTGGTCGCCTCGGAACCTCAGCGCCGAAAGTCGCTGCTCAAAAAAGCCGACGCCTTGCGGCAACAGCTGCACCGGCACAATTGGAATACTGCTCCTTCGGCAAGCCAAATCATTCCCCTCCGCACGGGCTCGCCTGCTCGCACGATGCGACTGTCGCAAATGCTACGGGATCGAGGAATCTGGGCCCCCGGCATCCGGCCTCCTTCGGTCCCCGAGGATGAGTCTCTAATCCGACTGGGGCTCACCGCTGCCCACACCGACCAAATGCTCGATTTCCTCGTCACGACCCTCCAAGAGGCACGTGGAAGCATGGGGCCCTTTCCGTAACGATTCTAACGATTCCACCCTGAGCGAACGTAAGGCGAAGCCCAGTAAAAACTTGACGCTATCCCAGGCCCCATTTACGATTGAAACTGGGGCCGGGATACTGCAATCCCCCGGCTTTTCCCCAACCTCTACCCTCAACCCTCGACTCTCGCTTGACACTCGTCCTTCAAATCGTAATAGGAATCGCCTTGCTGACGGGGCTGATCGCGCCGTTCATCGGTAACAAGTACTGGCACTGGAGCCAATTGGTACTGGTGCTCTCGGTAGTCCTTGCTGCGCTGGGCTTCATTGTTTTGGCTGCCGAAACAGTCCGCGTCCATCATGTCCTACGCGCAAAGCTGCCGAAACTAGAAAGCGACATCAATCGGCTTGTTGTTCAGAACGAACAACTTCTTCACGGCTCGGGAGACAAAAAGGGGCTCCTCGAACTGGAACATCAATTGAAAATGCTCTCCCGCAAACGCGGCCGCGTCTGGCGTGGAGTGCAACCTGCCGGAAAGGTCGACGACCAAGGCGTCGTGCAGATTGAAATCGCGCAGCCCCAACCCCATGGCCTCGAGAAAAATACGATCGTCTATGTATTCGAAGCAGGGGAAGTCAATCCAACCGACCCCGCTTCGGGACGTCAATACCTGGGTGAGTTTCGCGTAGTGGAGTCGGTCGAAGGCGGAGCCACTCTTGAACCTGTGCTGCTAATCGACCAACGCACGGGCCAACGCTTAGTCGACAGCCAAGGGCCTTGGAGCCTGTACGAAACCATGCCTGCCGATCAACACGAACTGTACGCAGGCCTCAGTGAGGAGCAATTACGTCAGTTGCTGCCAGCCGAATCGGTCGACGAATACATTCGCCAAGGCACACCAGCCACGCCCGACGACGACGAGTGGCACAAAATCGGCTTGAATGAAAACGACGAACGCGTAGGACCTGAAAATCTTGATCAAGCCGTCAAATTTTTGTACGACCGACCGCTACGAGACTATGCCTATCTGTTTTCCGAACTGGCACAGCAACGGGTCGTACTCCAAGCCAGCCAGCAAGCCGTCACCCTAGACATCGCCGAGCTCGCAGTTGCGCTGAAAAGTGCCAAAGAACTCAGTCTGTTTCGAGAGAAGCAAAAAGCTTCGCTTGAAAGCGACCTGACAGGCATGCAAGGCGATCGACTAGCAATCGAGACCCATCGCGATCTGGTACTTCGTCAACTCGCGGAAAACAAGCAAAAGATCGACCACCTTCTGGCTCGCAACGCCGAGTTGGCTGATCGACTGACCAAACGCCAATTGGGCCTACTCGAATACATCAACAGCACGGCACCCGCCCCCGGAAATAACAGCCTCTTAAGCCCCTAAGGCGAGCCGCAGGCGTAAGCCAGCGGATAAACGACACCCAAGTGTCATGCTAGCTCTTTCCGCATCGGGAAAAAGTTTCCACTTCCAGCTTTTCTAGCCGGTCGGTATCTTTGCATACCTCACCCCCTTCTAAGCAGCCGTCTATCGCAAAAAACCATCAAAAGCCGTCAATACGCCTAGAGTCAAAAGCACACCTGCCGCCGCTCCAACCCACTCACGAAACACTCCAACCACGACCTCAACTCAAATTTTTCAAGAGAATCAATACACCCGAGATGCCTAAACGCCCTTAAATCCGTAGAATGCTACCATGGGAATTTACGACCGAGACTACGGACGCGACTACGAGCAAAGCAGCCAGCCAGGATTGCACCTGGGTGGCCCTCGTACGCTTACCACCAATTTGGTGCTACTGACTTTGGCCGTTTATGGCTTGCAGTTGCTCACTCAACCGGCAGTCGCACAACTTCGCGGCGACGATGGTTTCATTACCAAATGGTTCTCGCTGCATGGGAACGCACTGACACAGCCCTGGCTAATATTCGAGTTCCTCACTTACGGCTTCCTCCACGACCCAGGAGATTTTAGACATATCTTGTTCAATATGTTTGGCTTCTGGATATTCGGCCGTGCCGTCGAGAGCCGCTACGGTCAACGAGAATTCTTAGCATTTTATTTGGTGGCGATTATCTTTGCCGGTGCTGCCTGGTACGGCACTTCGTTCTTTACAAACGGAGCCCAAGTTCCGAGCAGGATGCTAGGTGCCTCGGGCGGCGTCGTTGCGGTGCTAATCTTGTTTGCGTTGAATTTCCCTAGACAAACCATTTATGTCTGGGGTGTGCTTCCCTTGCCGATGTGGGTGCTTGCGATTTTCATTATCGGCAGCGATGTCATGGGAGCCATGGGCTCTCCTGCCCTAACCCGCGGCGGAAACGTCGCCTTCACCGCCCACCTAGGCGGGGCATTATTCGCCTACCTGTACTATCGTGGCGGTTGGAAATTGCAAAACTGGCTACCGGGAAGTTTTTCATTGCCTCACATTAAACGAAAAACCGGTCTCCGCATCCACGAGCCCGAGCAGCCCAGAGAAAGAAATGTCGCCACCGAGACCGACGACCGCGTCGACGATATCCTCAAAAAAATCCAAGAACAAGGGCAAGACAGCCTCACCTGGCGCGAACGCCGTATCCTAGAAAAAGCCAGCAAAGAGTATCAACGCAAGCGGCAGTAAAGGCTAAATGGCGAAACCCGAATGACAAAACCCATGTTGTCGTTTCTTCGTCATTGGGCCATTTTTCGATGCACTGGGCGTCATTCGTGATTACAATGCGACCATGCCCAACGCCACCTCAGCACAAACTGTCCTCATCACCGGTTCCACTGGCCTCGTCGGCACCGCGTTGGTCGCTTCACTCGAAAACGATGGCCATCGCGTCCTCCGGGCCGTGCGGCCCACATCTCGTAACACAAAAAAGCAGGCCCACGCCCCGCAAGAACTCAGTTGGAATCCGGCGACCGGCCAGATCGAACGCGACAAACTTGCCGATGTCGACGCAGTAGTACATCTCGCTGGCGCAAACATCGCCGGCCGCCGGTGGTCGAAATCTTACAAGCAACTGCTCCTCGACAGCCGCACCCAAGGCACCGGCTCATCAGTGAGACCCTAGCTTCGCTCGACAACAAGCCACGTGTCCTAGTCTGTGCCTCAGCAATCGGATACTACGGCGCTCGCGATGACACCGAACTCGACGAAACCGCTCCCTGCGGCGAGGGCTTTCTGCCCGAACTCTGCATGCTATGGGAACGGGCCTGCCAGCCAGCTCGCGACGCCGACATCCGCGTTGTCAACATGCGCATCGGCGTGGTACTAAGCCCCAAAGGCGGCGCCCTAAAAAAAATGCTCCCACCATTCAAGCTCGGCGCAGGAGGCATTCTCGGCACCGGTCGCCAATACTTCAGTTGGATCGCATTAGACGATGTCATCCATGCAACAAAATTTCTACTGAACAACGAAGCCATTTCTGGCCCCGTGAATCTGGTCGCTCCCCAGCCGGTCACCAACCGCGAATTCACCAAGACCCTCGGCAGCGTCCTCTCCAGACCAACCATCTTCCCAATGCCCACCTTCGCAGCCCGCCTCGCCTTCGGCGAAATGGCCGACGCCCTACTACTCACCGGAGCCCGAGTCTCGCCAAAAGTGTTAGCTGACCAAGGCTACGATTTTCTGCACCCGAGCCTTGAGCCTACCTTGCGATATTTGCTGGAAAAGTAGTCTGTACAAGCTCTGCGTGTTCTGGCCTGTAATCCTCTGCAAACCGACTCCCATTGTGAAAACCCGCCCAAAAGCGGTAAACTAGGGGATTCTGTCAGGCGTTTCTGTGGTTTCAAGGAGTTCTATGCATTAAAAGCTTGTTGTTCTTGGTGGCGGTCCAGGTGGCTATGCCGCAGCGTTTATGGCTGCCGATCTGGGTCTGGAGGTCACTCTGGTCGAAGCCGACGCCCGGCTAGGCGGCACCTGCCTGCTACGGGGCTGTATCCCCTCCAAGGCCCTCCTACATGTCGCCAAAGTCATCAGCGAAACCCGCGGCATGGCAGAGTGGGGCGTCGCCTTTGGCAAGATGAAGCTCAACGTCGACACGATGCGCGCCCGTAAAGAAAAAGTCATCGAAACCCTCTCCGGCGGGTTGGCTCAGTTGGCCAAACGCCGCAAAGTAAAAGTCGTCAATGCCCGAGGCATCTTCGTCGATTCTCAGACCCTGCAACTCGAAGGCGGCGATCCGGCGACTTACGACAACCAGCGGATTACTTTCGACCATTGCATCCTGGCCACCGGCTCAACTCCCGCCATGCCGGGCATGTTTGCCAGCGGTTCTAATCGAGTGATGGACTCCACCGGCGCCCTGCAGCTAGCCGACGTTCCCAAAACGATGCTCGTCATCGGCGGCGGCTACATCGGCCTCGAGATGGGCACCGTCTATGCCGAGCTTGGCTCCGAAGTCTCGGTTGTCGAACTCACCGACGCCCTACTCCCCGGTGCCGACCGCGACCTAGTCAAACCGCTCGCCAAGCGCCTCGGAAAACTGTTCACCGATATTCATCTCAACACCAAAGTCGTCGCCCTCAAAGATGCTGGTGACCAAGTCGAAGTCCAAATGCAAGGCCCCGAAATGGAAGGAGCCTACAAATTTGACCGCGTGTTGGTCTCGGTCGGACGCCGCCCCTCGTCCACGGGGCTTGGCTTGGAGAACACCGACGTCACCGTCACCGAACAGGGCTTCGTCGAAGTCGATAACCAACAGCGTACCTCCGACCCTCACATTCTGGCCATCGGCGACGTTGCCGGCGAGCCGATGCTCGCCCACAAAGCTTCACACCAAGGCAAAATCGCCGCCGAAGTTCTCGCTGGCGAACCGGCCGCATTTGAGCCCCAAGCCATACCCGCCGTTGTATTTACCGATCCCGAAATCGCTTGGGCTGGCCTTACTGCCGAAGAAGCCAAGCACACTGATCGCAAAGTGACCGTCGCCCAATACCCCTGGCAAGCTAGCGGCCGCGCGATCTCGATGGGCATCACCGACGGACTCACCAAATGGATTATCGACCCCGAAACCGACCGTCTGCTCGGCTGCGGCATCGTCGGCTCTGGGGCCGGCGAGCTGATTGCCGAGGCAGTCGTGGCGATTGAAATGGGATGCACCGTCCGCGATATCGCCGACTCGATCCACGCGCACCCCACACTCAGCGAAACGGTCGCCTTCGCTGCCGAAGTCCACCTTGGCTCCGCCACCGAAGTCTATCGCCCCAAACGAAAATAGTTTGCGCCGTCCGCAAGGACGAATAAACACCAATACTCGAGAAAATCAAAATGGCCAATACCGACGCAGTCACACCGAAATCACCGATCCCAGGCGATGTCGATCCGCTCGAAACTGCCGAATGGCTCGAATCGCTCGACTATGTACTCCAAAGCAAAGGACCCGAACGAGTACAGCAATTGCTTGCTGCTCTTGAAGAGACCGCCCTGCGCAATGGCGTCGAGCTACCGTTCACCGCGACCACTCCCTACGTCAACACGATCCCGCGCGACCGGCAACCCCCCTATCCTGGCAACCGAGAGCTCGAGCGTCGCATCAAGAGCTTCGTCCGATGGAACGCAATGGCCATGGTCACCCGCGCCAATCGCGACCCCGCCGCACCAGGCGGACACATTTCGACGTTTGCTTCGTCGGCCAACCTCTACGAAGTAGCGCTAAACCATTTCATCCGCGGCCGCGGCGACAGCGGTTACGACGGCGATCAGGTTTATTTCCAAGGCCATGCCGCGCCGGGTATGTATGCTCGAGCATTTTTAGAAGGCCGGCTAAACGAAGAACATTTAGTCAACTTTCGCCGCGAGCTGAGTGACGGCGGCGGGCTCTCATCCTACCCTCACCCCTGGCTGATGCCCGACTTTTGGGAATTCCCAACCGTCTCGATGGGATTGGGCCCCATCATGGCAATCTATCAAGCCCGATTTAACGAATACTTGAGCGATCGTGGACTGCTCGACACCTCGAACAAACGTGTCTGGGCATTCCTCGGCGACGGCGAATGCGACGAACCAGAATCGCTCGGCGCGATCACGCTTGCGGCTCGCGAAAAACTTAGCAACCTCACATTCGTCATCAATTGCAACTTACAACGACTCGACGGACCGGTACGCGGCAACGGCAAAATCATCCAGGAGCTCGAAGGAGCCTTCCGTGGTGCCGGCTGGAATGTCATCAAGGTCGTCTGGGGCGACGATTGGGACCCCCTGCTCCAGCGAGACGAGCAAGGCCTTCTCGCCCGACGAATGATGGAAGTCGTCGACGGTCAGTACCAAAAATATGTCGTCTCCGATGGCGAATTTATCCGCAACGACTTCTTTGGCAAGTATCCCGAACTGCTCGAAATGGTGAGTAACTATTCCGACGAAAAACTCAACAAAATGCGTCGTGGCGGCCACGACCCTGAAAAAGTCTATGCCGCTTTCAAGGCAGCTACCGAGTGTACCGATCGCCCCACCGTAATCATTGCCAAAACAATCAAAGGCTACGGCTTGGGCGAGGGTGGCGAAGGGCGAAATGTCACCCACAACCAGAAAAAACTCAACGAAGCAGAGCTCAGCGAATTCCGCACCCGTTTCGGAATTCCAATTTCTGACGAAATGGTCAACGACGCGCCGTTCTATCGACCGCCCGAGAATAGCCCCGAGATGGTTTACTTGCGCGAGCGACGCGAAGCACTTGGCGGCCCCATGCCATGCCGCAACTCGGCACCTGTCATCACGAAAGTTCCGCGTTTGGCAGACTACAAAAAGTCGATGGCCAAGCTCGTCAGCCGCGGCCCAGGCAAGGAAATGTCGACCACCATGGGTTTTGTCCGCCTGCTCGGCGATCTGCTGCGAGACAAACAAATTGGCAAACAGATCGTACCAATCTGCCCCGACGAGTCGCGTACCTTCGGCATGGAAGGCCTCTTCCGGCAAATCGGCATCTACGCTCACGCGGGCCAACACTACGAGCCTGTCGATTCCGATCAAATCGCCTACTACAAAGAAGCCAAGGACGGCCAATTGCTCGAAGAAGGAATCACCGAAGCCGGCTCCATGTCTTCCTTCATCGCCGCAGGCACCAGCTACGCCTCGCACGGCATCAACATGATTCCGATGTTCATCTATTATTCGATGTTCGGCTTCCAGCGGATCGGCGATCTCGTCTGGGCAGCAGCCGACGTACGTGCCAAAGGTTTTATGCTCGGCGGCACAGCCGGGCGAACCACCCTCAACGGCGAAGGGCTCCAACATCAAGATGGCCACAGCCTCATTAACGCCATGGCCTTCCCCACGGTACGCGCCTACGACCCCGCCTATGCCTACGAAACGGCCGTCATTATCTTCGATGGCTTGAAACGCATGTACGAGGACAACGAAACCGCGATCTACTACATCACTCTAGAAAACGAAAACTATCTCATGCCCGAAATGCCTGCCGGCCCAGACGGAGGTCCCGACAAGAATATCGAGGAAGGCATTATCCGCGGCATGTACCAGGTTGCTAGCACCGAAGCTGCCGGCCCACGAGTTCAACTCTTTGGCAGCGGTCCAATCCTCCGAGAGGCTCTTAGAGCTTCACAGAAACTCGCCGAGGATTTTGGTATCGCCAGCGATGTTTGGAGCGTCACCAGCTACAACCAACTCCGCCGTGACGCCCAAGAATGTCGACGCTGGAATATGCTCAACCCCGGCAAGACCCCCCGCCGATCTTACCTCGAAGAACAACTCGAAGGCATCGCAGGCCCCGTCATTGCTGCGACCGATTACATGCGGGTCCTCTCCGACCAACTTGGCCCCTGGATCCCCGGCGGAATTTTTTCTTTGGGTACCGATGGCATGGGCCGCAGCGAATCTCGCGAAGCGCTCCGACGACATTTTGAAGTCGACGCTGAATGTATAACGATTGCAGCACTGCAGCAACTGAATAAACGCGAGCAATTTAACACAAAACAATTAACCGCTGCCGTAAAGCAACTCGGCATCGATCCAAACAAACAATCAGCCCTCTACGCATAACCACTGTTTGCCCCTGGGGCTAATTACGAAATCAATCAACCATGACCACACAAATCACCCTCCCCCATTTGGGCGAAAGCATCGATTCTGGCGATGTGCTCTCGATCCTCGTTAGCGAAGGCGACACAATCCAAGTCGACCAGGATCTCATCGAGATCGAAACCGACAAAGCGACCATGCCCGTGCCGAGTCCCGAGGCAGGCAAGGTCATCAAGGTTCTGATCCACGAGGGCGACACGCTCACCGCAGGAGCCCCAATCCTAGAACTAGAAGCCAAAATCCCCACCCCCGGCGAGACCGCTTCAGCGGCCGGGAAACCCACAAAAAAGCCAACGCCCCCAAAGCCCCCAGCCCCCAAAGCCGAGGCTCCCCTAGCGCAGCCCACCCCGACGCCAGAACCTACGGCCCAAACCCCTCCCGAAACTCCACCGCCTACCACTCCTACAAAAACCGCACCGCCACCCGCTACCGACGTCCCCGGCGACGGCCACGCCTCGGCTGCCGCAGGCCCTAGCGTACGCCGCTTGGCTCGCGAATTGGGCGTCGAATTGCGTCGCGTCCGACCCAGTGGCGAAGCTGGCCGTGTCACCGAAGAAGATGTGCGATCCTATGTCCGCTCCACAAACGAACAATCCGATTCTGCCGCCATGCAGGGGGTTACTCCCCCTGGTACGCTCGACTCCGATGGTCAAGGGGGAATTCGACGTGAGAAATTGTCGCGACTCCGGCAAACCATCGCCCGCAACATGCTGGCCTCGTACTCAAACATCCCTCAACTCACCAATTTTGATGATGTCGATACGACCGAGCTTGAGCGAATTCGCCAAGACAGCAAGGCCGACTACGCCGAAAGTGGAATCAAGCTCACCGCAATGCCATTCCTTGTCAAAGCCGTTGCCTCGGCGCTGAAGCTGCACCCGGTAATCAACGCTTCGATCGATCTTGAGGCCAAAGAAACAATCTACAAAGAGTACGTCAACATCGGCATCGCAGTCGACACCGAAAAAGGCCTCGTCGTGCCTGTCTTGCGCGACGCCGACCGCAAGAGCATCCCTCAAATCGCGCGCGAGCTCTCGGCGATCGCCGATTCAGCACGCTCGGGCAGCTTTTCGATCGAGGATCTACGCGGCGGCACCTTTACGATTAGCAACCTAGGTGCAATCGGCGGCACGTACTCGACTCCGATCATCAACCCGCCGGAAGTCGCCATCTTGCTCGCCGTCCGAAGCCGTATCTTACCTCAATACGTCGACGACCAACTTGAGCCCCGACTCATGATGCCACTCTCGATCACCTACGACCATCGCATCGTCGATGGCGCCGCGGCAGCGCGATTTTTGAACGAAGTCAAAGGCTATCTAGCCAACCCGGGGCGACTGCTCCTGGCGCCGTAAGGCAAGCTCGTACCTTTACTGCCGAAATCCCTGGATCGGGAAACAAAGCAGCGGAATCGCCAGCGAAGCTAAGCCTATCGCCCATCGTACTGGCCCAAGCTTCACGTTATCGTTAGCTGTCGGAGGATGATGAATGCCCATTAGGATCACCAAGATCAGCATCGGCGTCCACATCACTGCTTCGTCGAGATTCACAACCACATAGAAAATCGTCAGCGAAATAAACCAGCGCGCCAAGGTATGCGCCCGAACTAAGAACAACGCATAGGTGGTATGACCCCCATCGAGTTGGCTAATGGGCAGCATGTTCAGGCCCGTGATCAGCATACCTACCCAGCCTGCCATGAAGTACGGATTCAATTGAGAAAGCCCAATCCAAATACGGCCTGCCCATACCGGATGTGCCCGCTCGAGCATCCACTGACCAATCCAAGGCAGGTAGAGCTGAAACTCGCCTGCTTGCGGAACACGGCTCAAATCTAAATCGACGATCCCAAACCAAAACACGGGTATAGCAACGACCAAGCCCGCCAACGGCCCGGCAATCCCGATATCAAAAATCTCCCGCCGGTTGGCCCGCATGCCATCCATCCCGATCACGGCGCCCATCGTACCAATCGCGTTGAAAGGAACCGGGATACACAGCGGATAGCTGGCCGGGATCCGGTGTTTGACCGTCTGCAAAAAGTGGCCCATTTCGTGGGTCAGTAAAATACCCACCACGGCCACCATGTACTGCAAACCCACCAGCCAATTGAGACGAATCGCCTGCCACATCGCCGCGTAGCTGCCGAGATAGGCCTCTTCGAGTCGTTGCCACTCCGTCACCCCTACCCAGAACGTCGAAGCGCAGGTCGCCAGAAACAGGACGATTGGCAGCAGCGTCCGTCGCTGAGGACGAAAGTGCAAGTCCGAAACTTTCAGTTCTGGCAGGTGTGCCACGGCTGGATCGTGAAAAGGATCGGGTGGCTCGGCTGGCGGGGGACTCGGAGTGCTCATCAGTTAATCTTAACACATCGAGGGACCGAAACACCAGCCGTGCTGCCACGCAGCACCCGGCGGCTCCTAATAGATTTCCAAGCTCTTCACGACACTCGTACCCGTAGACCGAGCTGCCGCAAGGCACCGCTCCGCAGTATCCATTAGATCATTCGGCGGAAAGTTTTTCACAGGCAGGCTCACCGCAGCAACCCCAACGCTGACGGAAAACTATTCTGAAATTCCCGTTGTTGCCAGTTCGTAAAATGACTCATCGAGCGCACCAATAAGTGCCTTGGCTTGGCGGACTGCTTCCTGTCGGTCATAGCCTTCCAACACAAACACACGCCGATTGGGTAACATCGCCTCCACAAAGACCCCTTCTGCCGACAGATCGTGAGAAGCTGCTTCCAGAACTTGCGAGATAATGTTTTCCTGATCGGCGTCGTCTTGTTTGACTCCCACGTCGAGCAACAGGACACTCAACGGTTGGCGTCGCGATCGGCACCGACCTACTGCCATCGTCAGTTTTTGAATAAAACGAGCACCGTCCTGAATGAGGCCCCCCTCTCCAGAAGATACCACTTCCCTTGTCTCTGATTCCCTTGTCCCTGACGCCTGCGTGTCGACGGCAACCTCATTCTTCTCTACTTTTGGATCCGTAGCACTAAGAAAACTTTTGGTCGCTTCTCTCAGATTGGCAACGTCCGCCAACAGGCTCTCACAAGTCTCATCCGCAGGACTACTCAGCCGGCTCAGCGGTTCGGCGACCTCTTCAACTAGTTCCGACATTTGCGCATGAGCGTCTGTCACGATCGCGGAATAGTCGCCGCCTTCTCGTAAATCAAGCGACAGAACATCGGCCAACTGTCGAACTTTGGGCTGTAACGATTCCACCAAACGATGGAGTCGTTCCTTGTCCAGCCCACAGTACGCTTCTCCTACTTCTAACAGGTCGGGAAGCGCACCGAGCCGATTCTGGGCGACTAGCTCAGCCAGTAGTTCCGCCAAATGCAGAATGCGGGCCAATTCTGCAGCAGGCGTGTTCTTTCCCTGCAACGTTCGATGATCTCTCGGCTCGGAAATCGAATCGACCAGAAGTTCCGGCATATTCCAATGTCTCAGCAGCGCGGCACTCAGGGCAGTGTGCTCAAAACCAAGAGACTCCAACTCCAAAGGTTGCAAATCGGCCCTTTTGTTAATCACTCCTTCCAAAAACTGAGCGTACGAATCCTTTAGTTCACCAAGCAACACCAAGATGCCAATGTCTTGCAATAACCCAACTAGGAAAGCGTCATCACCAGGCCGTTCCCATAGTTGTTCGCTAATTTCTCTGGCCGCCACAGCCCGGGCAAGCGTGGTACTCCAATACCAGTCCAACTGTTCTCGGGAAACCTCGCTAAATAAATTTTCGGGGAGGCTGAATCCCAAGACGAGTAGCTTTAAGGGGGTAGTTCCCAGCAGGGCAATCGCCTGATTCAGGTCGACCACCTCCCGGCTCAAACCAAACAAAGAACTATTCACTACGCGCATGATCTTCGCAGTCAGTGCCGGGTCGACTTCGATGCAATCCTTCAAAGCACGCGCATCGACCTTTGGGCAGTTGGTGAGCTCAATCACCTCTGCCGCCACTGCGGGCAGTGAATACAACGATCGCGCATGCTTGACAATTGCCTCTATGCCAAACGAGGTCGGCGTATCGCTTTGGCCTTGGATATTCATGCTTTACAACTTCTTGATTCTGATCCAGCAGAAATCTGCGACAGCGCGCTATCTCAACAGCAATGAGACTTCAACGCTCCGCAAAACTATAGCTTAATGCTTGCATGAAGCACCGCTTCCGCTAGCACAACCGGCATCAACTGAATAAGCGACCCCCTCCCAGCATTTCACAAACACTCCTGCCCCCACCGCGAGCCGGCTCGTCCCCGAGCCCGAAATTCCCTAGAATCACCGACACCCCCCCACCACCGAAGCAATGGAATCCCATGGGCATCGACAAAACAGATTTGAGAATCCATTTTCGCGTCACGCTTGCCGTTTCGATCTTTCTCTGCCAAACAACCGCCCTCCACCTGCCAGCGCGAGCAGAAAAAATCGACGACGCTGCTCAGATCGAGCGCATCCGACATATTGTGCTCAGCCAAGGTAACAACCCCGCCGGCTTGGCGCACCTAATCCAACTCAGCAGCAACCTCCAGCCCGCCGCTGCTGCGAAGCTCTATAGCCAGCTAGCTAAAGAATATCTTTCCCTAGGTCGGCTCGACAAAGCGGCCGAGGTGCTCCATCAGTTAGTCAACCAACATCTCGATCAGCCATCAGCCGCCGAAGGTTTAACCACGCTAGTACGCCTTTACTCCAGCAGCGAAGTGGCTCATACCGCCAAAAATTCTCTTCTCAAATCCGAGGGGCATTCGCTGCCCATCTACGCGATCTACGTCGCCCAACAGGCCATTTCACAGCGCCGCGACTTAGCCAACAATCCCGCTTTAGCGTTTCAGTGCGCAGTCGCCTCGCGATTAACAGGCAACCTCCAGTCGGCCAAAGGTTGGCTTTCACCGCTCAGACATAGCAAACACAACAAATTTTGGCACCAAGGTGTCCTCGTTGAAACTTGGCTCCAAGACCGACGCAACGCAGAGCCACCCAAGCCAACGATCCATTGTGCCCACACCGACAAACGCCCGTTACTAGATGGCAAACTCAACGAACCTCCTTGGCCGTCTGCAAAACCAATTTCGTTGACCAACGATTCAGCACAAATCCAATTCGCCCACGACGAAAAATTTCTCTACCTCGCGATCCGCTGCCAAAAGCTGGCCGGCGAAAACTACCCCTCCGAAAAATTGCCTCGCAGCTACGATGCCGACCTCACCGGACAAGACCACATCCGCCTGCTGCTGGACCTCGACCGCGACTACGCCACCTATTTTCAGTTTTCGATCGACCACCGCGGACAGACGGCCGACCGCTGCTGGCTCGATGCCTCTTGGAACCCAAGCTGGTTTGTTGCAACCAGCAGTGACAACACTTCCTGGACCGTCGAAGCAGCGATTCCTTGGTCGGAGCTAACCGACCACCCGCCGCAAACCCATGACGCCTGGGCACTAGCCATCGAACGTCAACCGGCAACAAAGAAACCAGCAACCTGGGTCGGCCCCACTGCAAAAGACCCGGGCCCCGAAAGTTTCGGGCTGCTGCTCTTCGACTGAATGATTCAGACAAATACCATAGCCAGAGGGGCCTACCGATTCAACTCTCGAGCAAAGATACTAATTCTATTCGAATCGCCTAAGAATAGCTCGATCTCGCAAAGTCGCAAAAAACTTCTCAATGATGCCGAGGCGATCAAAGAACTTGCGCGTCAGGAAGAACAGTTTCTGCCTCCACTTATTTCTGGTTATGGCGGAGGAGGGAGATTTGGTGGCGGAGGGGGCGGAGGGGGCGGAGGATTCTTCTAACATTCGATCTGGCGTTGCCGCCACCGCTGCTATACTACCACGCATGACATGGTTAATCGGCATCGACGAAGCGGGCTACGGACCCAACCTCGGCCCCTTAGTCGTCGCAGCAACCGCATGGCGGGTCAACGACGAACCCACCGCGTTAGCGCCGTCCGCCCGGACGAATGCCCCGCTAATTGACCTCTACGCCCAACTCGCCAACTGCGTCGCCACAAAACCAACACCCGACCACCTCGCCATCGCCGACTCAAAACTCCTCTACAAACCACGCGGCGGTTTGCAATGGCTGGAACAAGCCGTGCTGATTGGATTGGCAACCGTCAACACCCCCCCCACGGCTCGCTGGCAACAAATTTGGGAGGCCACGCTTGCCGATCCGGCGGGACATCGGCACGACTTACCTTGGTATGCCAATTACGATTGCCCGCTGCCAATCGATGCGATTGCCGCCGAACTAGACGACATTCAAAACAAATTCCAATCGGCTTGCTGCGCAGCAAACGTCCAGCTCGTCGACCTCCGCGCCCGCGCCGTCTTTCCCGGCGAATTCAACGACCTCACCGAACACCGCGGCACCAAAGGCGCCGCCCTCTCCCACATCTCAATCGCCCTACTAAAAGAAGTAATCAACACCCTAGCCCCTAGCCCCCATCCCCTAGCCCCTCTGCTTATCACCTGCGACAAACATGGCGGCCGCAACCGCTACGCAGAAATACTACAAGAACATTTTCCCGAGGACCCCATCGAAACTCTACTCGAAAGTCGACCGGCCAGCCGCTACCGGTGGGGACCGCCCGAGCGGCGCATCGAAATCTGTTTTCGCACCAAAGGCGAGGCCGAATTGCCAACTGCCTTGGCCTCGATGACCGCCAAATACCATCGCGAGTTAGCCATGCAAGCATTTAACGCCTATTGGACAGAAAAAATCCCCGGCTTGCGCCCCACGGCTGGCTATCCTGTTGACGCAAAACGGTTTAAGGCCGAAATTGCTGACATGCAAAAAAAACTGGCCATTGACGACCACGACTTATGGAGAAATCGCTAGGTTCTATTATGTTCATCTACCTCGCCCGACACGCCTGGGCCTATGAATTCGGCGATCCTCGCTGGCCCAACGATTCCCAGCGAGAGTTGGAACCCGAGGGTACCCAGCGCTACCAACAACTGGTGCAAACTCTCGCCGAGCGGGGTTTCGCACCCGAAGCCATTGCGACGAGCCCCTACGTCCGCTGCCAGCAAACGGCCCAAATCATTTCCCGGTACACCGAGCACCAGCCCGAGATAAGTACAATCGATGCCCTCGCACCGGGCAGCGACTTGGAGACGCTCTGCCAATGGACTCGCCAAACCGGCTGCGATCAAATCTGCTGGGTTGGCCATGCCCCCGATGTGGGCATCATGACCGCCGCCCTGGTCGGCGATCAACACGCCAACATCCGCTTTGCCAAGGGCACGGTCGCCGCAGTCCGGTTCGACTCCGACGTCACTTACCGAGCCGGCGAACTCTACTGGCTCACTACCGCCAAGTCACTCGGTTTGTGATACAATCCAACCCACTGAAAAAGCCCACCGATTGCAATCCGTGGGCTTTGCCCTCTGAGCAAGGAAGCCCAAACTCATGCCGAAACACGGTAAATACGATTGTCTCATCATCGGCGGTGGCCACAACGGACTCGTTTGTGCTGCCTATCTCGCCAAAGCGGGCCGCAAGGTTTGTGTACTCGAACGTCGCCACGTCTTGGGCGGCTGCGCGACGACTGAAGAGCTTTGGCCCGGCTACAAAATTTCAACCGCAGCCTACGTCATCAGTCTGTTTCAAACGCAAATCCTCCGCGAGCTGAAACTCAAAGAGTTTGGGCTAAAAATACTGCCCCGCTCGCCCTCGTCGTTCACGCCGCTGCCCGACGGGCGTAGCCTCATGATGGGCCCCGACGAGACGCTTAATCAGCGTGAAATCGGCAAGTTTAGCCTGCGCGACGCGGCAGCCTATCCCCGCTACGAAGCCCTGCTCGGACGCGTGGCCGCCACCCTCGAACCGGCGCTCAGTCAGTCGGCCCCCGATATCTTGCCGCTGCCCAAAGAGTGGCGAAAAATTAGCCTCGGCAAAAAACTGCGCGACAACAAAAAACTCTTCGATATGTACAGTGCGGTAAAAAACCTGGGACCCGATCTCCCCGAGGCCGTTGAGCTACTAACCGGCGCTGCGAGGCCGATTCTCGAACGCTGGTTCGAAACCGACGTCCTGATGGCAACTCTCGCCACCGATGCCATCATCGGCGCTTTTACCTCAATCAGCTCACCCGGCAGCGCTTACGTGCTTTTGCATCACGTCATGGGCGAAGCCGGCGGAGCACGCGGTGTGTGGGGCTATGTCCAAGGTGGCATGGGCGGGTTGGACGATGCCCTGG
>Ga0114931_10000476_pt1 | contig 48670 bp, 50 predicted proteins | sample 2SBtaG_FD_89579 | JGI IMG/M metagenome (GOLD analysis project Ga0114931, IMG submission 89579) | Deep subsurface microbial communities from Kolumbo volcano to uncover new lineages of life (NeLLi) - 2SBTROV14_V59a metaG | ecosystem: Environmental > Aquatic > Marine > Volcanic | place: Kolumbo... | reverse complement strand
TGGTGAGGCCGATTGGTGAGGCCGATTGGTGAGGCCGGCGACGGCCCCGGTCGCGCTCCCGCCTGTCTTCAGAGGAGGTCCAGGTCCCTCGCCCGCCGTACGGCGGTGCGGCGACTGTTCACGCCGAGCTTGCCGTAGACGTTCTTGACGTGCGTGCGGAACGTGTTGAGCGACACGTTCATCTGTCGCGCGATCTCCGGGCCGCTCAGATCGGTGGTGAGAAGCCTTAGCACCTCCGCTTCACGATCGGTCATCGCGGCGGCGGAGGTCCGCGCGGCCGGCATGGGGCTCGCCGCGCCGGCCGCTCGTTCGAGCAAACGGCGCGCGTACGACCCTGCCTGACCGCGGCGCGCGGCGCGGCGCAGCAGTGCCGTCATGGGCGCACCCTCGTCGAGAAAGAGCCGCACGTACCCCTCGGGCGCGGCGAGGGCGAGGGCCCGGTCGACCGCGTCGGCCGCCGCCCGGGCGTCTCCCCGGGCGTCCAGGGTCAGCGCCCGCAGCACCAGGGCCTCGAGCACGCTGCCCGTGCGTCCCCCCTCCTCCGCCGCCCGCAACAGGCGCGCCAGCAGCGCCAGCGCTTCGTCGAGGCGGGGCCCCGAGCGGTCCCGTCGGCCGGCGGCCACCAGGACCCTGGCCACGACCAGCTGCTCGAACTCGTGCAGGTAGCTCGGCGCATCGGCGTCGGGACGTTCCCGGTCGCGCACCCAGGCCGCCGCCTCCTCGAGCCTGTTCTGCTGGAGCCACACCCGCGCCCGCCATGCCCCGATGGGCCGTAGGTCGGGCATCGGACTGCGGATGCGGAGGCGCTCCGCCTCCTCGAGCAACGCCAACGCCCGCTCCGCGTTCCCGAGGCCCGCCTCCAGGCGCGCCATCACCGTGCGCAGGCGCGCCTCGTCGCCGGGGAGCACGGCACGCTCGCCCAGCTCCCATGCGCGTCGCAGGTGGCGTTCGGCCGCCTCGAGGTCGCCCTGCTCCCGCAGGCCGTCGGCCAGCCCCACATGCAGCTCCGCGGCTCCGGGCACGACGGGGTCGGCCCCCGTCTCGACCAGGCGCAGGCCCTCCTCGTGGATGCCGGCGGCCTCGCGCAGGCGGCCCTGGGTCGCCCGGATATCGGCCAGCGCGAACACCCCGCTGATGGCGGTGGACACGCTCCCCGCGGCGCGGAAGCCGGCCATCGCCTGCGCCAGCATCCCGTACGCCTCCTCCAGGTCACCCTTGGCCCAGTGCGCCAGGGACACGAGACCGAGCGGGATCCCGCGGCCGATGTGGTCGTCCTCGGGCAGGAGCTCGAGCGCGCGATGGGCCTGGGCGAGGCCGGCCACCGGGTCACCGACCGACAGGGCGTGATAGGCACGGGCCGACGCAATCGTTGCGGGCAACGATCGTGCCTCGTCGCGATCGACGGCGGCCGCCGCGGCAACGCCCTCCCGATGCGCGCCCGCGCCCCCGTTCGTCTCCAGCCACGCTTCGACGCCCTCGAGGTGCTTCTCGGCGGCTTCCAGCTCCCCCGCGTTCAGGCGCGCCCAGGCGCACCCCACACCGAGCACGGGCCTGGACGCGACCAGCTCGTCGGGCAGTGCATCCACCCAGCCGAGCCAGGCCGCGGACCGGAAGGTGCTGTCCATGGCCCGCCAGGCCAGCTCGATGAGACGTGCCGCGCGTTCGACGTCCCCGGCCGCGAGCGCATGCCGGACGGCTTGGTCGGGCTCGCCTACGCTCTCGAACCAGGCGCTGGCGCGCCTGTGCAGGTCCGGGACGAGCTCGGGCCGCTCCCGCCGAAGGTGTGCCTGGAGCACATCACCGAACAGGTGGTGGTAGCGGTACCAGCGTCGATGGTCGTCCAGCGGCACGACGAAGAGGTTGGACCGCTCGAGCTCGTCGAGCAACGCACCTCCGCCCTGGCGGTCGGTGACGGCGTCGCACAGAGCGCCGTTCAGGCGTTCGAGGATGGCCGTGTGCATCAGGAAGTCGCGGACGCGGTCGGTCTGCCGCTGGAGTACTTCCTCGACCAGGTAGTCGACGATGTAGCGGTGGTCTCCGGAGAACGCCCGGATGAAGCCCGCAACGTCATCGCGTCCTTGCATCGACACCGCGGCCAGCTGGAGCCCCACGACCCAGCCCTCCGTTCGTGCTTCCAGGGACGCGATGTCGGCGTCGGACAGCTCCAGCCCGGTGATCTCGGCCAGGAAGCGCGCCGTCTCCTCGTGCGTGAAGCGCAGGTCCGCCGCGCGCAGCTCGGTGAGCTGCCGCCGGGCACGCAAGCTGGCCAGGCCGAGGTCCGGGTCCTCCCGGGTGGTGATCACGAGGTGGCACGGTGCGGGAAGGTGGTGGAGCAACGTTCTCACCACCGCGTCGACCGGCTCGGCGTCCACGGTGTGGAAGTCGTCGAGAACCAGGACGACCTCCCGCTCGACGTTGGCGAGGTCGTTGAGGAGCTCCGTCACCAGCCACTCGGTCGGCGGCGGCCGCGGCGCATCGAGCGCAGCGAGCACGGCCTCCCCGAGCGACGGCTCGACGGTGCGCAGCGCGGATGCGAGGTACGCGAGGAAGCGTCCGCTGTGACCGTCCCCCGGGTCGAGCGACAGCCACGCGACACGGCGTCCGCCTGCCGCGGCCCATTCGCTCACCACGGTGGTCTTGCCGAAGCCCGCCGGCGCGGACAGGAGCGTCAACTTCCGCTGGAACCCCTCGTCGAGCCGCGCCGCCAGCCGGGGCCGCGGCACCACCCCGGCCCGGCGCGGCGGGGCGAAGAGCTTGGTCTTCAGAACCTGCACAGACACGTGTTGTTGCTCCTGCGCCAAGGATACACGGCGGCCGTGACGGAGCGGCGCCGGCGTGCACGGGAGAGGCATCGAGCGCGACGTTCAGGACGGCACCGCCAGCCATGGCGACGAGCGCCGTCAGGTAGACACTCGACGTGAGTTGCACCTGGGCCTCGTCGACGCCCAGGGCCATCGCCGGGAACGACGGGAGTACGTGTCGATCGAGAACGGGCCCAGCGCACCGAGGCCGCCGCAAACGGTCCTTCTACCCCGGCGCCGCATGCTCGGCACCCCCAGCGTAGGACCGTCCAGGGCGCTACTGCGCCGGCGCCGGTCCCTTCACCGCGGTGACGAACGCGTCCGGGCGCACGTACTTCTCGAACGCCGCCTGGATGTCGGCGGCGGACAGCGCCAGGATGTGCTGCGACGCGACGGTGGCGCTGTCGAGCGGCTTGCCTTCCAGCGAGAGTTGCAGGAGGAACCCTCCGATGCCGCCGAAGCTCGACTCGCCGAGGGCGTACTGGCGGAGCAACATGCCCTTGACCTGGTGCAGCTCGCTCTCCGAAACGGGTGTGTCCTGCATCTGCACGAGGTCGCGCAAGATCAAGGCGCGCGCCTTCGCCACGTTGCCCGGATCGCTCCCGAAGCTGACTTCGAAGCGGCCGCGATACCGGTCCAGGTTGACCTGGCTGCCGACCGTGTACACCAGACCGCGCTTCTCGCGGAGGTCGCGCGGCAGCCGGGCGGCGTAGAAGCCGCCGCTGAGCACCATGTTCCCGGCGTACAGGGCGTAGCGGTCCGGGCTCCGGCTGTTCACGCCGATCTGCTCGGCCATGGTCACCTGGTCCTGCACCGACGTCTTGTCCGGCGTGTCGAACTGGCTCGCGGCGGTGTTCAGGGGAACGGCCGGGTAGTCCGCTACGGGTTTCGGCCCCGTGGCGGTCCAGCTCCCGAACGCGCCCTCCACGACCTTGCGCGCCTGCGCCGGCGTCACGTTCCCGACCACCACGATGGTGGTCATGTCGGGGCGGAAGGTCTTGGCGTAGTACGCCTTCACGTCGGCCAGGGTCAGGTTGTCGATCGACTGCTTGGTGGCGTAGCGCAGGCCGGGGTCCTTCGCAGGCAACAACGCCCGGTCCAGGTGGATCGCGTTCAGGAAGTCCGGCGTCTGCACCTGGCCCGCCGCCGACGCCGCCTCACGGTGCTGCATGGTGGCGAACGCGCTCTCCGGCATCGCGGGGTGGAGCTCGTTGTCGGCCAGCAGCGCCATCCCCTTCTCGAAGTTGGCCGCCGGCACGGCCAGCGAGAAGCTCGAGCCGGCACTCTCGTGCGCCTGGATCGCGTCGAGTGCGGCCTGGAACTGCAGGCGCCCCTGCTGGGTCGTTCCGAAATCGAACAGATCGCCCAGCACTGCGGCGACACCTTCCTGCCCCCTTGGCGCCTGCATATCCTGGTTGGTCTTGATCCGGCCGAAGACCTCGACCGTGTTGCTGACCGACTCTGGCTGCACGATCAGGCGCAGCCCGTTGGCGAGTGTGAACGAGCTGGGATGGATCGCCGAAGGCGAGATCTCGAGCTTGCCGAACGCGCTCTTCGCCCAGTCCGGCAGCGTCACGGGCCCGCTGGGCTGACCGCCGAAGTGCTCGGCGCCGCCGAAGCCCTTGCTGGACGTCGGCTTGCCCGACGATTCCGGCGTGAGCACGGCGGTGATGGCGTGCGCCGGATCGAACACCCTGGCCGCCAGGGCATCGACCTGCGCCGGCGTGACCGCTTTGATCGCCGCCTTCACGTCGTCGGGCGAGCTCGCACCCTCGAACGCCAGCGCCTGCGACCAGGCGTTCGCCAGACCGCTTACCGAGTTCTTCTGGTACTCCAGGTCGGCGATGGCTCGTGCCTTGGCGGCGTCGACCAGATCGGCGGGCACACCCTTGGAGGCGACGTCTTGCAGGATGCCCTGCATCGTCTGCAACACCCCGTCGGGCTTGCCGCCGCGTGGGAACACCCCCTCGGCGAACGCGAACCCGGCGTGCGGCAGGAAGCTGCTCGCGAAGCCGCCGTACAGCGCCTTGCCGTCGAGCCCCATGGCGTAGAGCTGGGCGCGCTTGGAGGCCATCGCCTGCGACAGCACCAGGGCCGTGGCGTAGTCCTTGGACCGCAGGGCCGGCATGCGGTAGGACAGCAACACGAAGCCGTACGGGAAGTCGGTCGGCAGGTTCACGGTGTGCGCCTGCACCGGCTGGAGCTGGAAGGCCGGACGCTGCGGGATGGGCTTGCTCGGGATCGACCCGAACAGCGTGCGGACCTCCTTCAGCGCCGCCTGCGGAACGATGTCGCCGGCGATGACGAGGATAGCATCGTTCGGCGCGTACCAGGTGTCGTGGAACCTCTTCAGCGCCGCCGCCGTGGTCTTGTCGAACGAGGCGCGCGTGCCCAGCGGCGTGTGCTGGTACGGCGTGCCCTGGAACATGCGCGCGCGCAACTCGGTGAAGAACTTGTACGCCGGCTCGGAGAGGTCGCGCGAGACCTCCTGTTCGATCGCGCCCCGTTCGTTGGCCCACTCCTTCGGGGCCATGTCGACGCCGCGCATCCGCAGGGCGTGGATGTGCAAGGCGACATCGAGGTCCTTCGCCGGGACCGTGAAGAAGTACTGCGTGACACCTTCGGTCGTGTCGGCGTTGAAGTTGCCGCCCATGTTGGCCGCCAGCGCCGAGAGCTGGTCCTTGCTCAGCCCCGGGCTGCCGCGGAACATCATGTGCTCGACGGCGTGCGCCGTCCCGGGAAAGCCCGCGGGGGCCTCGTCGGAGCCGACCAGGTAGTTCATCTCCGTGGTGACCACCGGCGCCAGGGTGTCGCGCACGATGACGACGCGCATCCCGTTGGGCAGGGTGGCACGCAGGACGTCGGGCGATGGCGTCGAGGCCGCTCCGGCGGCGCCCGCCGCGCTCAGGACCAGCACCACCACCGCAACGAGTCGAATCGCTCTCTTCATGTCACTCCCTCTCCCGCCATGCGTTCGCGCCCCACCGGGCCGCCCACGTGCTTCCGTTCGGTTCCTGGCCGGCGCTCCGTCTGACGGACGCGACCTGCCCGACGACGCCCTTCGCGGGCCCGCCGCGCGCCACGACGACCCCGCCGTGAGGCCGCCACGCGCACGGGCCCGCTCCTGACGCACATTGAACGATCGATGGCGGTGAGAAGTATTCGGACGTGCGAACGGCTCACCAACGCACGGGCACGGTCCGTTCGAAGCCGCAGCGGTCGGGAGGGCTAGCGATCGTGACCGCGGGCGTGCCGTCGGCGTCGCAGGTGAGCTCGAGGCCCGCCAACGGTGGGTCGGCCGCGAGGTACGCGACCGCTCCGTCGTCCGCCGTGTAGCTCAAGAGCGCCGTGCGGAACTGCCCGACGTCGGCGGGACGGCCAACGTAACGGAACGTCTCGATAGGAGCGTGTGAGAGCTGGACCGGATCGGATCGGGATCTTCGTCGCCGCCTTCTTCGGCGGTCCCGGCATCCTCTTCATCGGTGCGGTCGTGCTCTGGCACGTGTTGCTCCTGCAGCGAAGGAAGTAGGTCGACGCATGGACGCAAGCCGCGTGAAGCTCGCGGCCCTGTGGCCGTGGTGATGCCGAGCGTGGCCGCGACGTACGCCTTGGCCAACGCGTACGAGCGGGCGGAGTCGTAGTCGTAGGCGCGGTGGAAGAAGTACGCCGGTACTTCGAGCCGCATGACCCGCCTCCCGAGATCGAGCGCGAACGGCAGGACCGGGTTCGAGGCGTTCCTGCCTCGCTCGAACATGCCCTGCCGCACGCCCGGCCGCGTCCCCGCTTCCACTGCCCTTCTCGCAGCCGCCGCGGGCCTCGACCCGAAAGGACCGAAAGCCAACCGTAAGCGGCCCCGCCTAGGCTCGCCGCACGATGCAACGCACCCGCAGACCCTCCGGCCCCGGCCGCCCGTCGCGGCCCCCACCAGCCCCACACGACGCCGATCGCCCGCGGCTCGCCCCTGGCCGGTCCCCGCTGCGGCCGCCGAAGCCCACGGCCACCGGCGTGCGCGGCGCATCCGCGGCGCTGCTCGCGCTCGCCGCGCTCGCCACCTGGACGGCGCCGGCGGCCGCGCGCGCCGCGTCCGGGGCCGCTCTCTACCAGCAGCACTGCGCGGCGTGCCATCAGGCCGCCGGCACCGGCCTGCCCGGAGCGTTCCCACCGCTCGCCGGCAACCCCGCGCTCGAGGACGCGGCGCACGTGCGCTCCGTCATCGAGAACGGGCTGTCGGGACCGCTGCACGTGGGGGGCGAGCAGTACGACGGAACCATGCCGGCGTTCAAGGGCCAGCTCACGAACGCCGAGATCCAGGCCCTGACCGATCACGTGCGGAGCGCCTGGGGCAACGCCTTCGGCGCGTCCGGCGCCACAGCGGCGGGCGAGACCACGGCGACGGATGCCGCGGCGGCCACACCGGCGCCGGCGGGCGGAGCGCCGAGCTCGGGGCCGGCCCCGAGGTCGGCTGCGCCCGCGTCGCCGACGGCCGCCGGCGACGCCGCGCTCGGCAGGGCGCTCTTCTCGGGACAGCGCCGCTTCCAGAACGGCGCGCCGCCGTGCTCGGCCTGCCACACCGTCCAGGGCGAGAACCCGCTGGGCGGAGGGACCATGGGCCGCGACCTGACCACGGCCTACGACCGGCTCGGGCAGAGCGCCGGCCTCACGGGGGTCCTGACGAACATCGCCTTCCCGGTGATGCGGCAGGCCTTCTCGACGCGCCCGCTCACGCAACCCGAGATCGCCGATCTGGTCGCCTACCTCCGCCAGTCGGCGACGACCGCGCAGCAACGGGGCACCGCCAACCGCGATCCCGGCCGCTTCGGCTTCAACTGGTTGTGGCTCCTCGGTCTCGTCGGCGCCGCGCTGCTCTTCGCCCTGTTGCTCTTCGGCTGGCCGCGCCAGCGGGAGAGCCTGGCCCAACGCCTCAGGCGTACGGGACACCTTGGGAGGCCTCGACCGTGAAGTGGACCAAGGAGATCGCCTCACCGACCGAACGGAAGTGGGAGGAGTTCTACCGAAATCGCTTCCAGCACGACAAGCGCGTGCGCACGACGCACGGCGTGAACTGTACGGGGAGCTGCAGCTGGGAGGTGTTCGTCAAGGACGGCATCGTCACCTGGGAGCTGCAGGCCACGGACTACCCCCGGCTCGAAGAGGGCCTCCCGCCCTACGAGCCACGCGGCTGCCAGCGTGGCATCAGCTTCTCCTGGTACCTCTACAGCCCCATCCGCGTGAAGCACCCGTACGGGCGCGGCGTGCTGATCGACGCATGGCGCGCCGCCCGCGCACGCCACGAGGACCCGGTGGAGGCCTGGGCCAGCCTGATGGACGACCCCGCCACCCGCCGCGCCATCCAGCAGGCGCGCGGCAAGGGCGGCTTCCGGCGTGTGAGCTGGGACGAGGCGCAAGAGATCGTAGCGGCGTCCACCCTCTACACCGCCAAGACGTACGGCCCCGATCGCGTCATCGGCTTCTCGCCCATCCCCGCCATGTCCCAGGTCAGCTACGCCGCCGGCAGCCGCTTCCTTTCGCTGTTCGGCGGCGTTCCGCTGTCGTTCTACGACTGGTACTGCGACCTCCCGCCCGCGTCCCCCGAGGTGTGGGGCGAGCAGACCGACGTGCACGAGTCGGCGGACTGGTACAACGCCCGCTTCATCGCCGTGATGGGGTCCAACCTCAACATGACCCGCACGCCTGACACGCACTTCGTGAGCGAGGTGCGGCACGCCGGCGCGCATCTCGCCGTCCTGAGCCCCGACTTCTCGCAGGTCGCCAAGTACGCAGACTGGTGGATCCCCACCCATGCGGGCCAGGACGGCGCCTTCTGGATGGCCGTCGATCACGTGCTGCTCCGCGAGTTCTACGTCGAGCGACGGGTGCCCTTCTTCACCGACTACCTCGAGCGCTACACCGATGCCCCCTTCCTGGTGCGGCTCGACGGCGGGAGGCCCCAGCACTTCCTGCGCGCCGGCGCCCTCGAGCGCTATCGAGACGTCGAGAACCCCGACTGGAAGCTCCTGATGTGGGACGCCACCAGCGACCGCCCGCGCATGCCCCAGGGAACGGTGGGCTTCCGTTGGGGACAGCGCGACGCCGGCAAGTGGAACCTGGAGCTGGTGGACGGCCTGGACGGCGAAGCCATCGTTCCCGAGCTCAGCTTCGCCGAACGCCACGACGACGACCTCACCGTCACCTTCGACGACCTCACCTCCGAGGCGCCCGTGCAGCGCTCGGTCCCCGTGCGCTACGTCGACACCGACGCGGGCCGCGTGGCGGTCGCCACCGCCTTCGACCTGCTGCTCGCGCAGTTCGGCGTCGCCGGCCCCGGCGAGACGCCCACCGACTACGACGACCCCGAGGTCCTCTACACCCCGGCCTGGCAGGAGGCGTACACGGGCATCCACCGCGACACGTTGCTGCGCTTCGCCCGCCGCTGGGGGGAGAACGCCGTCAAGACCGACGGGCGCAACCTGATCATCGTGGGAGCGGGGACGAACCACTGGTACCACAACAACCTGATCTACCGCGCCGCCATCACCGCGCTGATGCTGACCGGCGCCGTGGGCAGGAACGGCGGGGGGCTGGCGCACTACGTCGGCCAGGAGAAGCTCGCCTGCCACGCTTCCTGGGGTGCCATCGCCTTCGGCGCCGACTGGGGCGCGGCCAGCCGCCAGCAGAACGCGCCCAGTTTCCACTACGTCCACACCGACCAGTGGCGCTACGAGCCCGGCTTCGCCTCCTACGACCGGATGGCCGCAGACGGCGCTGCGAGTTCACCCGAACACACCATCGACCACCAGGCGCGCGCGGTCCGCATGGGGTGGTTGCCGTTCTTCCCGCAGTTCGACCGGAGTCCGCTGACGGTGGCCCGCGAGGCCGCCGAGGCGGGCGCCAGGACCGACGAGGAGATCGTCCAACACGTGGTCGACCGTCTCGAGGACGGGAGCCTGAAGCTGGCCGTCGAGGACCCGGATGCACCCGAGAACTGGCCCAGGGTGTGGTTCATCTGGCGGGGTAACGCCATCGGAACCAGCATGAAGGGCCACGAGTTCATGCTGCGGCACTACCTCGGCACCCACTCCAACGCCACCGCGCCGGAGCGGGCGGCCGGCAGCGTGCACGAGGTGACGTACCGCGACGCGCCCCTGACCGGCAAGCTCGACCTCGTCGTCGACATCAACTTCCGGATGGACACCAGCGCGCTCTACTCCGACATCGTGCTGCCGGCCGCGACCTGGTACGAGAAGGACGACCTCAACACCACCGACCTGCACAGCTTCATCAACCCCATGCAGGAGGCCGTGCCGCCCGCCTGGGAAGCGCGCTCCGACTGGGAGGTGTTCAAGGGGATCGCGCGCGGGGTGTCGGAACTGGCACGCAAGCACCTGCCGGACCCCGTCGTCGACATCGTGATGCAACCGCTCAAGCACGACACCCCCGACGAGCTGTCCCAGCCGCACGTGGCAGACTGGCGCGCCGGCGAGGTGGAGGCCGTGCCCGGACGCACGATGCCGAACTTCCAGGTGGTACGGCGCAACTACGCCGAGCTCTACGACCGCCTGCTCACGCTCGGGCCCGGCGTACAGGCGAACGGCCTCGCCGTGCACGGCCTGCACATCGATGTGGCCGACGCCTACGCCGAGCTCCGCTCGAAGCAGCCGCGCAGGTTCGGCGACCCGGACGGCGTCCGCGGCGCGCAGCGCCCCGGCCCGCCGGCGGACCCGCTCGCACCGCGGCGCGACGGCCACGCCCAGGCTCCCACCTACCCTTCGCTCGAGGGCGCCCGCGACGTGGCCAACGCCATCCTGGCCCTGGATCCGGTCAGCAACGGCGAGCTCGCCTACCGCGCCTTCGCGCACGAGGAGGAGAAGACCGGCGTGCGCCTCACCGACCTGGCCGAGGGCAGCCGCGACGTGCGGGTGAGCTTCGACGACCTGGTCGCCCAGCCCCGCCGCGTGCTCACCAGCCCGACCTGGAGCGGCATCGTCAAGGCCGGCCGGGCCTACACCCCGTTCGCCCTCAACCGCGAGCGCCTGGTGCCCTGGCGCACGCTCACCGGCCGCCAGCACTTCTACCTCGACCACGAACAGTACCTGCGCTTCGGGGAGGCGCTGCCCACCTACAAGCCCAAGCCCGACGCCCTCATGATGGGCGACACCGACGCCCACGGCGCACCCGAGGGCGGCATGCTGCTCAACTACGTCACGCCGCACGGCAAGTGGAGCATCCACTCCACCTACTCCGACAACCACCGCATGATGACGCTATCCCGCGGGGGCTACCCGGTGTGGCTGAACGCCAAGGACGCCCACGAGCTCGGCGTCACGGACAACGACTGGGTGGAGCTGATCAACAACAACGGGGTCTTCGTGCAACGCTGCATCACCTCGGCGCGCATCCCGCGTGGCGCGGTGTTCGTCTACCACGCCACCGAACGCACGGTGGGCATCCCCAAGTCGCCCACACGGGGACGCCGCGCCGGCATGAACAACTCCATCACCCGCGCCCGCCTCAAGCCGGTGCTGATGTCGGGCGGCTACGCCCAGTTCACCTACGGGTTCAACTACTGGGGCCCGACCGGGTCCAACCGCGACACCTTCGTCTACGTCCACCGCGTCGACAAGCCGGAGTTCTGATGCCGGCGGGTCGTTCCACGCCGAGCCACCTTGGAGTGCGGCGGGCCCGCCCGGCCGGCCTCGCCCCATCCACCCTGAGAACGGGGTCGCCATGAACGTGCGAGCGCAGATGAGCATGATCTTCCACCTCGACAAGTGCATCGGCTGCCATACCTGCTCGGTCGCCTGCAAGAACCTGTGGACCGACCGCAAGGGCACCGAGTACATGTGGTGGAACAACGTCGAGACGCGGCCCGGCACCGGCTATCCGACCGGCTGGGAGGACCAGGAGCACTACCTCGGCGGCTGGAAGCTCGTCGGCGACCAGCTCGAGCTGCGCCTCCATTCTCGCGCCGGCGGCCTGGCGCGGCTGTTCTACAACCCCGCGTTGCCCAGCCTCGAGGACTACTACGAGCCGTTCACGTTCCGCTACCAGGACCTCTTCGATGCCCCTGCGGGCGACGACCAGCCCACCGCCGAGCCGGTCTCCATGCTGACCGGCGAGAAGATCGACATCGAGTCGGGCCCCAACTGGGACGACGACCTCTCCGGCTCCGACCTCTACGCCGCCAACGACCTCAACCTCGACGCGCTCGACCCCGAGGTGCGCGAGCAGTTCGCCGAGATCGACCGGGTGGTGATGAACTACCTGCCGCGCATCTGCAACCACTGCCTGAACCCCTCGTGCGTCGCCGCGTGCCCCACGGGCGCCATCTACAAGCGCGGCGAGGACGGCGTGGTGCTGGTCAACGAGGACAAGTGCCGCGCCTGGCGGATGTGCGTCGCCGCGTGCCCCTACAAGAAGGTCTACTACAACTGGAACACCGGCAAGTCCGAGAAGTGCATCCTGTGCTTCCCGCGCCTGGAGACGGGGCAGGCGCCCGCCTGCGCCCATTCCTGCGTCGGACGCATCCGCTACATGGGCGTGCTCCTCTACGACGCCGACCGCATCCCCGAAGCCGCCACCGCCAGGGACCCCGCAGACCTGGTGGAGGCCCAGCGCGCGGTCATCCTCGACCCGTTCGACCAGGAGGTCATCGAAGCAGCACGCGACGGCGGCCTCGACGACGGTTGGATCGACGCCGCGCAGCGCTCCCCCGCCTACCGCTTCGTCAAGGAGTGGGGCATCGCGCTTCCGCTCCACCCCGAGTTCCGAACCATGGCGATGATGTTCTACGTCCCGCCGCTGTCGCCGGTGGTCTCCACCATCGAGCGGGAGCTGGTCAAGCTGAACATCGCCGCCGACGACAGCGATGCGGAGGTCTTCCGGCGGATCGAGGACTCCCGCCTTCCGGTGCGCTACCTGGCGAGCCTGTTCTCCGGCGGCAACGAGGAGCTCATCCGCGTGGCGCTGCGCAAGCTGCTGGCGGTACGCGCCCTGAAGCGCCGTCAGAGCGTCGAAGGGGACGTGGACGCCCGCACGCTGGCGATGCTCGAGCAGGCGGGGCTGAGCCTGGAGGACGCCGAGGCCATGTACCGGCTCACCACCCTGCCGAGCCTCGAAGACCGCTTCGTCATCCCGCCCTACCACCGCGAGGCCTCCATCGAGACGGCCAACGACCCGCTCGCGCGCAAGGGCGAGACCGGCTTCGGCACCGTTCAGGGGCCGCACAGGGGAGGTTGACGTGACCCCCGTTGCCACGCCCGCCCTCGACCTTCTGGCCGACGCCTTCCTCTACCCGGACCCGGTCCGCGCCCGCCGCCTCGGGCTCCCGGCGCGCAGCCTTCCCACGGCCTGCCGCGGGTCCTGGACGCGCTTCACGGAGGCCGTGCAGCGGCTCGAGCCCAGCGCCTGGGAGGAGCTCTACACCCGCACCCTCGACCTCAACCCGGTCGCCGCGCCCTACGTGGGCTACCAGCTCTTCGGGGAGGATTACCGTCGCGGCGCCTTCATGGCCGAGATGATGCGGGAGCAAGAGCGGCTGGACGTGGATTCCGACGGTGAGCTGGCCGACCACCTGGCGCCCGTGCTGCGCTACCTGGCACGCGCGTCCGCGCCGAGCGAGCAGGTGATCGAGCGGACCCGCGAGGCCCTCACCAAGATGGCCCGCCAGCTCGAGATCATCGACCGTGCCAACCCCTACCGCCACCTGGTGCGCGCCACGCAGGCGGCACTCGACGAACTCGCCGAAGGGAGGCGGGACGGGTGAATCTCCTGTTGTTCCTGGCGCTACCCTACGTTGCCATCGCGCTGTTCGTTGCCGTGACGATCTACCGCTTCCGGGAGCGGCCGTTCACGATCTCGTCGCTCTCCTCGCAACTCCTGGAGCGCCAGCGCCTGTACTGGGGCTCGATCCCCTTCCACTGGGGCGTCGTGCTGATCCTGCTCGGGCACCTCGCGGCCCTGCTGGTGCCACGCAGCATCCTCTGGTGGGATGCCGTGCCGGCGCGGGTATGGCTGCTCGAGGGAAGCGGCGCGGCCCTGGCCGTGTGGGTGCTGGTCGGGTTGCTCGTGCTGCTCTGGCGACGGGCCTCGCACCCCCGTGTGCGCGCCGTGAGCACCGCCATGGATTACGTGGTGCTGGCGCTGCTCGCCGTGCAGCTCGCCACCGGACTGTGGACCGCGGCGAGCTACCGCTTCGGCTCGATGTGGTTCGCAGGCGTGATGACGCCCTACCTGTGGTCGCTGCTGACGTTCCGGCCGCGCCCCGACCTGCTGCAGGACATGGCCTGGCCGATCAAGGTGCACGTGACCGGATTCTTCGTCCTGCTGGCGGTCTTCCCCTTCTCGCGGCTGGTGCACATCGTCACCCTGCCGCTCGGCTATCTGGTACGGCCGTGGCAGATCGTGGTGTGGACGGCGCGGGCGCTTCCGAGCTCGGGTACGCGTGACCGCGTGAGGACGGCGGGGCCGCACGCCGCCCTGTCCGCCGCCCAGTCCGCCCCGACCGAGGCCGAAGAGCGTCCACGGCCGCCCGAACGCCGGGGGGTCTAGGACGGCGGTCTAGGACGGCGGTCTAGGACGGCGGTGCGGCACACGAACCTCGTCGTCCTGCGTCCGCCGGGACGCCGACGGGGACGTCCGAGGTCGGCCTACGGCTCGGCCTCCAGCACCCGGTGGCCCTGCTCGAGCACCCGCGCCGCCTGCGCGGCGTCGCCGCGCAGCTCCAGCAGGCGGGCGAGCTCGGCGTAGGCGGGCTGGTGCCAGGGGTCGGTCCGGAGCAGACGCCGAAGGCTGACGATCGCGTCGCCGAGCCGTCCGCCCGCCTCCTGCAGAGCGGCGCTGCGCTGCATGGCGGCGGTCGCGCGCTCCCGGTAGTAGGCGCGATCGAGCTCGAACCAGTCCGCATACGCCTCCTCGGCCATGAACTCCCCCCGGTAGAGGCGCAGCGCCTCGCCGTAGCCGTGGAGGGCCCGGACACCCTCGCTCCGGTCCGCCTCGTCGAGGAGCCGCTCGAAGGTCGCGACGTCGAGCTCGACGGGCTCGAGCGGCGTGAAGGTGTAGCCGTCGCCCTCCGAGAGGATCACCGACGGCGACTGCGGGGCGGTCTCGATCGCCTTGCGCAACGTCGAGACGAGCACGTGCACCCGCTTGACCGAGGCAGCCGGGTCGTCGCCGGCCCAGAGACGTTCGGCGAGCTCCTCCCTGGTCAGCACGTGACCGCGTTGCGACACCAGCAACTTGAACAGCACCCAGGCCTTGCGCCGCCCCAGGCTACGTGGGTCGAGCGCGCAGCCCTCCAGGAACACCTGGAAGGCACCGAAGGCACGGATGGCAATGCGGGGCCCGCTATCTCCCGGTACGGCGTCGGCCCCGGCGGCCGCGCCGAGGAGCCGCCCCGCGCGGTGCTGCAGCCACATCAACGGTGCCATGTACTGCGTTGCCGGAGACGGGGGACGTGCGAGCTCCACGCTCTCGACCCCGACCACCTGGTCGCCCAGGCGCCACGGTAGGCAGTAGCGTGCGGGCCCCTCGGCACCCAACGGGCACTCCACGCCCGCCACCCCGATCCCGTGCGGTTCACCGCGCAGGACGGGGCAGGCTTGCGTCGCCGGACACGGAGCGTGGTGGGCCCCGCCGTCCCCGTGCGCCACCAGCAGGTCGACCGTGCGCGCGCCGCTCAGGTCCTCGGCGAGACGCACCATGCGTTCGCGCGCCGCTTCGCCTCGCCCCTCGCGCAAGGCACCCGCGACCTCCGCAGCGCCACGCTCCGAGAGGTCGGACACGACGCCGTTGAGCCCTGCCGCCAGCAGGGGCGCGATCGTGGACAGCAGCGCCCGCGCCTGGTGCACCGCCATGCCGTCCCCGCGGCATGCGAGGTCGACGACCCCCACGACACCACCGGGAGTGAGCAGGGGTTGGCTGAGGAAACTCCGGTATCCCAGGCGCTTCACGCCGGTCCGGAGGTAGCGCTCGTCGTTGGGGAGGTCCAGCGTGAAGAGCGGCGTTCCCTCGTACGCCACGATGCCCGGGTACCCCTCGCCGACCCTGAACGCGGCCCGCTCCTGGAAGGCGGCGACATCGCGGCCCTGGTGGGCGGTGAGCAGCAGGGTGCTGCGCTCCGGGTCGCTCAGGAAGAGCTCGGCGGCCTCCGCGCCGGTGGCGGCACGGAGCACGCCCAGGAAGCCGCGCAGCGTTTCGAACCACCGCCCGCGGTCGCGCATGCGGTCGACCGCCGCCGCCAACGAGTACAGCACCTCATCGGCACCCGGCCGGATGTCCGTCGAGATCCGCACCTCGGTGCCGCGCGCCGTCGCGACGCCTGTACAGCGCAGGGTCCGACCGTTCCTGACGAGGGCCGTCGTGGCGGTATAGGCGCCGCAACGCAGCCGTGCGGCGACGGGGCAGTGCACGCAGACCCCGCCGCCGTGCTCGTCGACTCCGCCGACGAGCACGGCACAGCGACGGCCCACGACATCGTGGCCGTCGAGGCCCAGCCCGGGCCTGCTGATCTCCTGCACCCTGCCCGCCCCGTCGAGCAGCCAGACGAGCTCTGGCATGGCCGAGTGTATGGCGCGGCCGGAGGCCGCCACCTTGACCTGGGTCAAGCCCGCCTCGGCCGTCGCGCCCTCACGGGAGCACGGGCATCCGTCCTTAGGCCTTGTTAGTGGACCGGTAGCGGCCCGACGCATGCTCCCGGTGACGGACGATCACGGCGGCTCCCCGCCGCGAGCGCGCGCACCCGGCCGGGGAGCTCGCCGCGGGATGGAGTGCGCTGAGGCGGCAGACCGTTGCCGCACACCCCACCGGGAGGTAACCGCATGACCGCAACGAGAGGGACCCCGACCTCAGGCCTATGGGCGGCGACGCTCGGCTTCTTCTTCGGCTTCGCAGCAGTTTCGCTCTTCGGCCCCACGGCCCACCAGCTCGCCGGCCCCATGCACCTGACCGCGAGCCAGATCGGCCTGCTGGTCGCGGTCCCATCGCTCTCGGGTTCGCTGCTTCGCATCCCCTTCGCCGCCTGGGTGGACACCTCCGGCGGCCGCAAACCGTTCCTGGTCCTGCTGCTCCTGTCGATCGTAGGGATGGCGGGCCTCGCCCTGGTGATCCACACGCTCTACCCCGACCACCTGACCCACGCCTTCTTCCCCTTGCTCCTCGTCCTGGGGCTCCTGTGCGGCAGCGGCATCGCCACCTTCTCGGTCGGCATCGGCCAGGTGTCGTACTGGTTCCCGCAGCGACGGCAGGGCTTCGCGCTCGGCACCTACGCGGGCGTGGGCAACCTGGCACCCGGACTGTTCTCGTTCCTGCTGCCGGTCGCCCTGAGCGGCTTCGGGCTCGGCACCGCCTACCTGGCCTGGCTCGCCTTCCTCGTCGTGGGCACCGCGTTGTACTTCCTGCTCGGCCAGAACGCCCCGTACTTCCAGCTCCGCGATGCCGGTACGGCACCGGACGCAGCCAGGACCCGTGCCCGTGCTGGAGGCCAGGAGCTCTTCCCGGCCGGCTCCGCGGTCGACACGCTGGTGCACTCCGCGAGGGTCTGGCGCACCTGGATCCTCGTTCTGCTCTACTTCACGACCTTCGGTGGGTTCCTCGCGCTGACGGCGTGGCTGCCCACGTACTGGCTCGAGTACCTGGGGACGACCGCGGTCGCTGCCGGGGCCCTGACCGCGGTGTACTCCCTCCTCGCCTCCGCCATCCGCGTTCTCGGCGGCTCGTTCGCCGACGCCCTCGGCGGCGAACGCACCGCTCTGTTGGCGCTGGCGATCACGCTGCTAGGCGCGGTCATCATGACCTTCAGTGGCGTCCTCGTGCTGTCGGTGGTGGGCGTGGTGCTGATGGCGGCGGGGATGGGGGTCAACAATGCCGCGGTGTTCAAGCTGGTCCCCCGTGTGGTGCCGCACGCCGTCGGCGGCGCCGCCGGTTGGGTGGGGGGTCTGGGCGCCTTCGGCGGCTTCGTGATCCCACCGGTGATGGCGCTGTTCGTCCGCGGAGGCAGCGCCGGCGGATACGCGACCGGTTTCGTGGTGTTCGTGGCCCTGGCCGCCGTCGCGATGCTGGCGGCACTGCTGCTTCGGGTAAGCCCTCTTCCGGCGGACGCAACGGAACGGCGGTCCGAGAGGGTGTGAGCTGCCGCCTGCCCCCCGCGCGGACCCACCGCGACGGCGATGCGCCCGCGCGAGGCCGTCTCGCACCGTGCGCCGGATTCGGCAGACGCACTATACGGTATCTTTACCTGGCGTCCCTACCCTGAAGGCGGCTCGGAACCGAGCTAGATCACGAAGGGAGGAACTCTATGACCCTCAAGCGCATCCTCATCACCGCCCTGGCAGCGGCGGCCACCGGCGGCCTTCTAGGCGTCGGCGTGCTGGCCGCCTCGGCCAACCAGACGACACCGTCGAGCGCTCCCACGACCGTCACGTCGAACGCCAACCCTCAGCAGGTAGGCGCGCCCGGCGGGAGCGAGAACGTGGAGAAGGCTACCGAGACCGAGGCCGAGAGCGCCACCGACCCGGCAGGCGACCCCGCAGGCGGGCTCGAGTCGCAGCACGACTTCCAAGGGCAGGAGACCGGGGAACACTAGACCGGACCCGTGCCCACCTCTGCACAGCCCGTCCCGGGGATCCTGTTGGGTTCCCGGGACGGGCTGCCATGCCCAGAAGGATCATCACCGGCGCGCCGTGCGCCATCACGCGACCGGGCACGCCGCACGGGCGCTCCCGTCGGCCCCCGTGCGGCACAATGGTTGCAGGACGGTCGGCATGTACGCCGCCACCGAAAGGCACGGTCATGAAACTGCTACTCGTCGAGGATGACCCGGAATTGGCGGCCCTCCTCCGAGACGGCCTCAGCGAGGAAGGCTACGTCATCGACCACACCCCATCCGCGCGCGAAGCCGAGGCCATGCTCGAAGGCGGCGGCTACGCCCTCATCGTCCTCGACGTCATGCTCCCCGAAGGCGACAACGCCGGCTACACGCTGGCATCGACGTTGCGCGACCAGCACGACCACACCCCCATCCTCTACCTCACCGCGCGAGACAGCATCGACGACGTAGAACACGGCCTCGACAGTGGCGGCGACGACTACCTCACCAAGCCCTTCGAGTTCCGCGAACTGCGCGCCCGCATCCACGCCATCATCCGACGCGCCAGCGGCACGGGCAGCGCCCGCCTACGGCTCCCAGGCGGCTGGACGCTCGACCTCGGCGCGCGCCAGGCCCACCGCGGCCGCTCCGCCCCCCACCTCACCAGCCGCGAATACGCCTTGCTCGAGCTGCTCGCCCTCAACCCGACGCGCGTCTTCACCCGCGACGACCTCATCGATCGACTCTGGCCGGGCGACACCGACGTCACCCTCAAGATCATCGACATCTACGTCTCCACCCTCCGCCACAAACTCGGCAAGGAGCTCATCACCACCATCCGCGGCACCGGCTACCGCCTCGGCACCCCCGCCACCCCACCGCACGACCCATGAAGAATCTCCCGACCAAGGTCCGGCTCACCCTCTACTACGCCCTCATGCTCGCTGTGGGGCTCACCATCTTCGCGGCCACCCTGCGCATCGTCACCGGCGCCGCCCTCCTCCACAGCCTCGACAGCAGCCTCCTAGCCGCCACCCAGCTGGTCCAGGTCGACACCGAGTCCGGCGTGCCCAACTTCGCCCAGCAACAAGACGCCCCCATCCTGAAGACCGGCCTCATCAGTCTGGTGCTCCGAGACCACCAAGGCTCGCCCACCGGCCACATGGGCGCGACCGTGGCCAAGCTACCTGTCGCCAAGCGCACCGGCTACAGCACGCTCGACGGCTGGCGCATCTACTCCAGGACCGTCCCCAACGGAACCATGCAAGCCTATCGCTCCCTCAACGAACTCCAGGACACGCTCAGCACCATGAACGGCCTGCTGCTCGCCGGCGTACCGCTCATGGTCCTACTGGCCTCCGCCGGCGGTTGGTGGCTCGCCCGCCAGGCGCTCGCACCCATCACCACTGTCATGACCACCGCCAGTGCCATCGCCGCCAGCGGCGACCCCACCCGCCGCGTCCCGCGCCGGCCCGGCAACGACGATATGGGCCGCCTCGTCGACCTCGTCAACGCCATGCTCCAGCGCCTCGAGAACGTCATCCGCCGCGAACGCACCTTCGCCAACGCCGCCGCCCACCAACTCCGCACACCCATCACCATCATCCAAGGCCGCACCGAACTCGCGCTCGAACAACCACGGACCCCCGACGCCTACCAAGCCACACTCTCCACCATCCGCGACCAGACCGAAGAGATGCACACCATGGTCGACAGCCTCCTCGCCCTGGCACGCGCCAGCCACGCCACCCTCCGGCCCACCGCACTCGCACCCATCCTCACCGATGCCCTCGAAACCGCCGAAACCAGCATCCAGGCCAAGGGCCTGAACCTACGCGCCGACCTCGACGACGCCACCGTCCACGCCGACCCCACCCTGCTCCGCCAGGCCGTCCTCGCCCTGCTCGACAACGCCACCAAGTTCACGCAGGCGCCGGGGACGGTCGTCCTCGATGCGCGCCGCAGCGGACCCACGATCCGCATCACCGTCGAAGACAGCGGGCCCGGCATCGACGCCACCGAACGCCAGCGACTCATCCAACCCTTCCAACGAGGCACGACCGACCAACCCATCGAAGGCACGGGCCTCGGACTCGCCCTCGCCCACGACGTCATCGAGGCCCACCACGGCACCCTCACCCTCGAAGACAGCGAGCACGGCGGACTGCGAGCGGAGATCGAACTGCCGGCAGCATGAACACCGCCGACCGTTCGAAAGCCATATCCGCCACTCCCATGGGGGGAGGAACGCATGCCACTCGAACAGTCCATCACCCTGACCGCGCCTTCGCGCGCGCCCTCCCGCCTGCGGCGCCGTCATCGAAGTGCACCCCCGCCATAACCCCCTGTACTGGCAGGTCTACCTCGCCGAAGGCGTCCACCAAGCGGGCATCGGCCTGTTCACCCTCACCCAGCTCGTCAGCATCCCCCTCATCGTCCTCGCGCTGGTCATGCTCTACCGGCGCGCGCCCCACCCCCGGACCAACGCCGGCAGGAGCAGCCCTTGACGATGTGCGGGAGGTGGACTATGCTTGTGCATACCCCACCCCCCTAGGGGTGGCTGAAGCCAAGCCCGAGGAGGCCAACGTGACAACCCTCCAGGTAGGCGTCGAAGGCATGACCTGCGCCAGCTGCTCCGGCCGCGTCGAACGCGCCCTCAACAAAGTCGACGGCGTACTCGAAGCCACCGTCAACCTCGCCACCGAACGCGCGTCCGTCACCTTCGACCCCGAGCTCGTCAAGCCCGAAGCGTTCATCGCCACCATCACCGAGACCGGCTACGCCGCCACCACCGCCCACGCCGACCTCGGCATCACCGGCATGACCTGCGCCAGCTGCTCCGGCCGCGTCGAACGGGCCCTCAACAAAGTCGACGGCGTACTCGAAGCCACCGTCAACCTCGCCACCGAGCACGCCTCCGTCACCTACCTGCCCGACACGGTCACGCCCGCCGAGCTGAAGGCGGTCGTGCGCGACACCGGCTACGACGTCCTCGACGAGACGAACGCCGGACAGAACGCCGAGGACCTCGAGCGCGACGCGCACGAACGGCACGTGCGCAGCCTCAGGCGCGACCTCATCGTCGCCAGCATCTTCGCCACCCCGCTGGTGCTGTTCGTCATGCTTCCCATGCTCGTCCCCAGCCTCCAACGCGCCATCGACGCCTCCCTGGGCACGCTCGCCGTCAATCTCATCGGCTTCGCCCTCGCCAGCATCGTGCAGTTCGGGCCCGCCGCCCGCTTCTACAAGACCGGCTGGGCCAGCCTCCGCCACGGCAGCCCCGACATGAACGCCCTCGTCATGATCGGCACCAGCGCGGCCTACGGCTACTCGGTGGTAGCCACCTTCCTACCGCAGATCCTGCCGGCCGGCACCGCCCACACCTACTACGAAGCCTCCGCCGCCATCATCGCCCTCATCCTCGTCGGCAAGTACCTCGAAGCCATCACCAAGGGCCGCACCAGCGAAGCCATCAAGAAGCTCCTCAGCCTCCAAGCCAAGACCGCCCGCGTCGAACGCGACGGCACCGAGCAAGAACTCCCCATCGACCAAGTGATCCCCGGCGACATCATCGCCGTCCGCCCCGGCGAACGCCTCCCCGTCGACGGCACCGTCACGAGCGGCAGCAGCTACGTCGACGAATCCATGATCACCGGCGAGCCCATCCCCGCCCTCAAGCAAGACGGCGCCGAGGTGGTCGGCGGCACCGTCAACCAGAACGGCAGCTTGCGCTTCACCGCCACCAAGGTCGGCGCCGACACCGTCCTCGCCCAGATCATCCGCATGGTGCAGGACGCCCAGGGCGCCAAGATGCCCATCCAGGCCCTCGCCGACAAGGTCGTGCAGTACTTCGTGCCCGTCGTCATGAGCCTGGCCGCGATCACCTTCCTGGTGTGGCTGATCCTCGGGCCCGCGCCCGCGCTCACCTTCGCGCTCGTCAACATGGTGGCCGTGCTCATCATCGCCTGCCCCTGCGCCATGGGCCTCGCCACACCAACCAGCATCATGGTCGGCACCGGTAAGGGTGCCGAACTCGGCGTGCTCTTCCGCCGCGGCGACGCGCTGCAGACCTTGCAGGACGCCCGCGTGGTCGCGCTGGACAAGACGGGCACGCTGACCAAGGGCAAGCCCGAGCTCACGGACCTGCTCGGCCCCGACGGGGACGCCGACGACGCGACGCTGCGCCTCATCGCGGCCGTAGAGCGCTCCTCGGAGCACCCCATCGCCAGGGCCATCGTCGACGCGGCCAAGAACCGCGGCCTCGACCTCCCCACCACCGAAGGCTTCCAGGCCGAGCCCGGCTACGGCGTCACCGCCACCGTCGACGGTCACACCGTCCACGTCGGCGCCGACCGCTATATGAGCAAGCTCGGCCTCGACATCGGCACCTTCCAGGCCACCGCCGAACGCCTCGCCAACCAGGGCAAGAGCCCCATGTACGCCGCCATCGACGGCCGGCTTGCCGCCGTCCTCGCCGTCGCCGACCCCATCAAGGACACCACCCCCGCCGCCATCGGCGCGCTCCACAAGCTCGGTCTCGACATCGCCATGATCACCGGCGACAACGCCCGCACCGCCCACGCCATCGCCCACCAACTCGGCATCGACACCGTCCTCGCCGAGGTCCTCCCCGACGGCAAGGTCGACGCCATCAAGAGCCTGCAAGCGGACGGCAAGAAGGTCGCCTTCGTCGGCGACGGCATCAACGACGCCCCCGCCCTCGCCCAGGCCGACATCGGCCTCGCCATCGGCACCGGCACCGACATCGCCATCGAAGCCGCCGACGTCATCCTCATGAGCGGCAACCTGCAAGGCATCCCCAACGCCATCGCCCTCAGCAAGGCCACCATCACCAACATCAAGCAGAACCTCTTCTGGGCCTTCATCTACAACGTCATCCTCATCCCCGTCGCCGCCGGCGTGCTCTACCCCGCCTTCGGCATCCTCCTCAACCCCATCATCGCCGCCGCCGCCATGGGCACCAGCAGCATCTTCGTGCTCAGCAATGCCTTGCGGCTCAAGGCCTTCCGCCCCCCCATGCTCGAACGCCGCGCCGGCTCCCGCCCCGCCGAACCCGAACTCCAACCCGCCGCCACCTGAAGGAGACCCCCAGCATGAACGCCGCCACCGTGACCCTCTACACCAGCCCCGGCTGCCCCGACTGCCAAGCCGTGCGCGCCTGGCTCATCCAGCACGAGATCACCTACACCGAACGCGACATCACCCAACCCGGCGTCGCCGAGCAGGCCAAACGACGCTACGGCGTGCGCATCGCACCCATCACCGTCCTCGACGACACCACGTACTACTACGGCACCGCCGACACCCAGATCCCCGAGCTCCGGCGAGCCCTGGACCCAGGGACCTAGCCGGGACGCGCTTGCCGAGTTCCCTGGACAGAGTCCTCACAACGCCGTTCTGGTCCTTAAGTCCAGCGGAAACGGCCCGCAGGCGGGAGACCCGGCCTTCGACCGGATCGCCCGTGCCGCCGTGGGCGCAGCCCGTAAGGTCGACGGCGTCGACGCCATCACGCCCTACTACGACGCAGGCACGCTCGGCGCGGCCATGATCAGCCACGACCGCGCTACCGCCCTCGTGCTCCTTGGCCTCGGAGCCCAGACGCTGTCCCAGGCCGAAGACGTCATCCCTCGCCTGCGCGCCGCCCTACGCAGCGTGAACGCGCCGCCCGGTCTCGAGCTTCTCGTCACGGGCCCACCCGCCATCTACTACGACGCCATCGTCGCCGGCAAACGCGACACCACCCGTGCCGAGCTCGTCGCCCTCCCCCTCACCGGCATCGCCCCCGTCCTCGCCTTCGCCTCCCTGACCGCCGCCGCCATCCCCCTGCTGGTGGGGTTGCTCAGCGTCACCCTGACGCTGGCATTCCTCTTCGTCCTCGGCAGCGCCTTCCACGTCTATCTGAACGCCTTCGCCCAGACCGTCGCCACCATGGTGGGACTGGCCGTGGGCATCGACTACGCCCTCCTCGTCGTCGCCCGCTTCAGAGAAACGCTCGAACGCCAGCCGGACGCTACAGAAAGCGCGATCGCCACCGGGACCACCGCTGGACGCACCGTCGCGGTCTCCGGCGCCGCCGTCGCTCTCAGCCTCGGCGCCCTGGGCGTCGCCGGATCGCCCGTCCTCCGGTCCATGGGCTACGCCGGCGTCAGCGCCGTCCTCGTCGCCCTCCTCGCCGCCCTCACCGCCGTCCCCGCCCTACTCTCGCTCCTCGGACGCCGCATCGACGCCCCGCACCGGCTCCACGACTACCTCACGCGCGTCGGCTCCCGCGCCGGACCGGCATGGCGCACCTGGGTGACCACGGTCCTCGAGCACCCCCTCCGCTATACCGTGCTCGCGCTCCTCGCGCTCGCGGCCCTCGCGTGGCCCGCACGGGCCCTCACGCCCGACGTCCCCGGCGCCGAAGCGCTTCCGCCCACCACCGAGTCACGACGCGGGGCCCAAGCCCTCATCACGATGGGCAACCCCGGCCTCCTCAACCCCCTCCAGCTCCTCATCGACACCGGCGGGCCCGGCCACGCCACCTCGCTCGACTTCCTGACCGCCTCCCTCAACTTCACGCGCCGCCTCGAGGCTCTCCGCGGCGTCGATCGCATCATCGGCCCCACCAGCGGACCTCCCCTCCTCACCCCGGCCGCCTACCGAGCGCTCTACGCACCCGCAAGGACGTCGGACTCCGGCCCCCTCGCCCCCCTCGCCGACGCCACCATCAGCAAGAACGGTGACCGCGCCCTCTACACCATCATCCCGACCGCACAACTCACGAGCGGCACCACCCTCGAGCTCCAGCAGCGCATCGACCACGCGCTCCAAAGCTATCCCGCCCTGCACCCCGAGACAGCACGCTTCGGCGGTTGGGCCCTCGCTAGCGCGGACATCTTCCACACCACCTGGGCCTACTTCCCACCCATGGTCCTCGCCGTCCTCCTGCTCACCTTCGCGCTCCTAACGCTGGCCTTCCGATCGCTCCTCGTCCCCCTCAAGGCCGTCACCCTCAACGCGCTCTCCGTCCTCGCCAGCTACGGGGTGCTCGTCGCCGTCTTCCAGTACGGCTGGGGCGCCCGCCTCCTCGGCGTCACCCCCGCCCTCGACCCCAGCCGCCTCTACTTCCTCATCCCGATCCTCCTGTTCGGCGTCATCTTCGGGCTCTCCATGGACTACGAGGTCTTCCTCGTCGCACGCATCCGCGAACACCGCCTCGCCGGCGCCACCGACCACGACAGCATCGTCGCCGCCATCGAACGGACCGGCCCGCTCATCACCTGGGCCGCCATCCTCATGGCCACGGTCTTCCTCGCCTTCCTCACGGCGCGAACCCCGTACATCGTGGAGACCGGACTGCCCCTCGCCGTCGCCATCCTGCTCGACGCCACGCTCGTGCGCATCGTGCTCGTCCCCGCCTTCATGCAACTCGCCGGCCGTTGGAACTGGTGGCTCCCCCGAGGTCTGGCCCGCGTGCTGCCGAAGGTCGACCTCGAGCCAAGAAGTGCTGCCTCAGACCGACAGGGGCGGGACAGGGACGTCTGACCGTCGCTGAACCGACGCCTGGGGGCGGGCCGCTAGCATCGGGAGCCGTGCGCTCATGATCGCCTACGTCCACCGATCGACGCGCCCCACCTACGGAATCGCCGTACCCGTAGCGCTAGGCCGATCGCATCCGTTGCGGCTACCGCAGGAGCTCGCCGATGGTCTGGTCGAGCACGGCACCGCTGATCTCCCCGTAGTGCTTGTGTAGCAGGGTACCGTCTGGCTGAAGGAAATACGTCTCGGGCACGCCGAACACCCCCCAATCGATACCGATGCGGCCCCTGGCGTCGCTCACACTGGGGAAACCATGATCGAAACGCTCCACGAAGGCCTCACCGTTGACCGGCCGATCCTGGAAGTCGATCCCGATCATCATCAAGCGACCCTGATACCGCTCCCACGCTGCCTCCAGACGCGGAGCTTCCGCGACACAGGCTTCACACCAGGACGCCCAGACATTGACGACCACGGGCCGGCCGCGGTTGAGGTAGTCCGATAGTCGCAGAATCTCCCCGTACTCCGCCACGTAGCGCGGCAGCACAGGCGCCTCGAAGCCCGGCATCGGCTTCCCCAGCCGCACCGAGGCAACGTCACGATCGTCCCGAGGCTTCAAGCCGAAGGCGAACAGAGCCGCCAACACCGCGACCACGAGCACCACCGCAGCGACCCTTCTCATGCGCCCACCCGTGACCGTGCATCCTCATCGGCTGCGCGAGAGCGTCTCGAACCGGCGGCCGTAGCGCACTGGGAGCGAGCCGTGAACCGGCCCGCTCCCAGTGCGACAACGCCCTCCACACGGAAGGGTGTCACGCCCACGCTCACCTCAATGGCCGGTCCCGAGGTACGCGCCGTGCCACGTGTGCGGCCACACCGCGCCCGTGAAGGCATTCACGCTGAGCATCCCCTGCACGGTTGCGTCCCCGAAGTCGTACGTGTAGTAGCCGTCGAACGCTTGCCCCTGGAGAACCTTCGTTCCGGGCGCGTACTGCGAGAGGAACTCCGTCGCCAGCTCCTGCGCCTGTTGCTGATCGTAGCGGGGGCTAACCGCAGCCTGCGATCCGTCCCCCATCATCGAGCCTGGGCCGTAGCCGCCCATCATGCTCCCGGCGCCCCACCGACCGCCCATCGGACCGGCGAGGGCCCACATCATGTTCGGCCCGGGCTCCGGCACTACCTGGCCCGTGTACCGGTCGACCAGGACCTCGGCCAACCCCTTGCCCTGGCCGTCCAGCACCTGTGCGTACACGTTGTTCGTGAACGGCATGACGTCCTCGATCGTCGCTCCGGCCGGGAAGCTCGGCAGGACCGCCTGCAGCCGCGCCTCGATCTCCGACATGGGCAAGGGCGTCGCGCCCGCGGGCAACGGACCCGTCCCCATCATCGTCCCGCCCATCATCGCGCCACCCATCGTCATCGAGCCGAACCCCATGCCCGAACGAAGGCCCGGCCCCATGCCGTACCCCATGCCGTACCCCCCGCCATACGCCATGCCGGGGCCCATCCCGTACCCCATCCCGCGATCCATGCCATACCCCGTTCCATGGCCCCATCCACGGCCGTAGGCGCCCATACCGGGGCCCCCCCAAGTCCCGTAGCCGGGCACGTGCTGCTGGTTCCAACCCGAACCGCCCGCAGGCCCCATCATGCCGGGCCCACCCTGCGCCAGGCCGACCCCGAAGACCAGCAGGGCCACCACGGCAACACTTCGAACGTACACCGACTTCATCACGGAAACTCCTTCCTCAACGGCGTCACGCGAGTCCCGCGCGACGACGATCGAACTCGTCCTCGTCGATCTCACCCCGCGCATAGCGCTCCCGCAGGATGCGCAGCGCGGGATCCATCTCCACGCTGACGTGAGGCGCCTTGGTCCCATCCGCGCCGAATCCGCCGAACCCGAGGGCGCGAACCAACCACACACCGGCCAGGATCAGCACGCCCCACCAGAGGAACATCCCGATCCAACCCAGGCCATTCACGGCAAAGCCGCAGTCGTACATCCAACGACTCCTTCCCAGAAACGGCGGCCCCAGGCATCTTCGGCCCCTGCCGCCCGGCGACGATTCCCAACCTCACCGCCTGTTCGCTCCAACGATGCACGCGCAACATCAAGCCCGAATAAAGGCGATCCCGTGGGGGCTCGACAACGCAGCCCCCACCCCCATCGGCGTCGTGACCTCGATCCCTGCGACGCCCGCGGCGCCCGCCACGCGCGTACGTTCTCCCTCCACGAGATTCATCGCGCCTTGACACGCGACGACTTCGTACCTATGCTCGTAGGGCACCCCACCGGGGGCGGGGTTATGACGACGGAAACACCCCCACTGCGCCGGAACGGAGGACGTCGGATGCATCTCCCAAGAACCCCCAGCCATGCGCCCTCCAGCCGACGCGGGACACAGCCTCGTCCCGTGGCTCGACCCGATCGCGGCATCCCACGGCAGGCCGCCGGAGCCCCGTGCGAGTCCAGCGCAACGGCGGCGGTAGGCTCGAAGCAATGACGGCACCGCTCGTGCTCTACCTCCTGCTGGCCGCCCTCGTGGCGGGAACCCTCGGCCTCGCGGCGAGCATCTACGCGGTCGCCCGAGCGTTCGGCAGGGCGCGGGCCGAACCCGGCAAGGACGTGCCCGCCACCGCAGCCACCGTCTCGCGCGATCCCGTCTGGAGCCGCTACCACGCCCGTTACTACGGCTTCGCGCTGCTCTTCCTGGCCTTCGACATGGAGATGGCCTTCATGTACCCCTGGGCGGTCGTCTTCAAGCACGAGGGCCTCGTCGCGCTCCTGGACATGGGCGTCTTCCTGGCCATCCTCTTCCTCGGCCTCCTCTACGGCTGGAGCCAAGGCGCCCTGCAAAGGCAGTGAATGATCACGGGCGCAAGGCAAGGCAGCCTCAATCGCTTCCGGAGGTTCGCAGCCGCCATGCTGGCGCGCGACCTGCACGCCGTCACGGTGCCCGGCCCCGACGTCTTCAGCGCTCTGGGCCTCGACCCCGGCGCGGTCGGCGTCACCTACGCCGCCACGCCCCGCCACGCCCAGGTACTCGTCCTCGCCGGCCCGCTACCGCCCGAGCTGCGCGAAGCGGCCGCCGTCGCCTACGCGCAGATGCCCAGGCCGCGCGTCATCCTCGCGCTCGGCACTCAGGAGTTCTCACCCCTTCCCGACCCCGACGTGACAGGACCCGCCTCCCACGACGGCCTCGCCCAAGGCCTACGCCGGGTACGCGAGCTCCTGTCCCGCCACGCCTTCTCGCCGGAGGCCCGCGCCTTCGAGCCCGCCGTCCTCGCCACACGCACCGAGTACACCTGCCCCATGCACCCCGAGGTCGTCCAGGACGAACCCGGCACCTGCCCCAAGTGCGGCATGGAGCTCGTTGCCCGTGAGGCGTCTGGATCCTCCGACGAAACCCATCACCACACCATCAGCCACAAGGACGCCTCGGCCCACGACGACCACGCCCAACACGAGCACCGGGACGATCATGGCGGTCACGCCGAAAACCGCACCGCCGAAGGCGCAACCAGCTACACCTGTCCCATGCACCCCGAGATCGTCCAGGACGAGCCCGGACGGTGCCCCGAATGCGGCATGTTCCTCGTACCGGCCGACAGCGACGAGGGCGCCGGCAGCGACACGGGCCACGCCCCAAGCCACGCCCACCACCAGGCCGATAGCCACCCTCACGATCACGACCCGGACGCTGGTGAGGTCCACGAACACGGCGCAGGGATGGACTTCATGTCGATGGTGGAGGTGACCAAGGACCTGCCCCGGGGACGCGACGGGCTGCCCATGGACCGCATCGACGTGCCCTTCGGCCCCCTCTTCCCCGGACTCCCGGGAGGCCTGCTGCTGACGCTCACGCTCGCCGGCGACGTCGTCGCCCGCGCCAGCGCCCGGACGCTGACGGGGCCCAGGAGCGCGCTGCCCGAGCCCGGCATGCCGGCCGCACGCTTCATCGAGCACCTGGCTTCGCTCGACCCGCTCACCCCGACCGCCTACCGGCTGCTGGCCCGACGCGCGCTCGAAGCCGCTTCGGGTTCCACGCCGAGCGCCCACCAACAACGAGCGCGCCTGGCCGCCGCGGAGCGTGAGCGCGCCGCCAGCCACCTCGGCGGGCTCGCGCAGCTCGCCCGCCAGGTCGGCCTGCCATGGCTGGAACGCCGCGCGACCCGGTTCCAGCTCACCCTGATCCACGGCGATCACGACGCTCTGGCGCTGCTGGCGCGCCAGAGCGTCGCACTTCGCACACGGCTCGAGCGAACGCCGCTGCTCGCGGCCCGCCTGATGCACGTCGGCGCGCTCTCACCTGCAGACGGCTTGCGCGGTCCCGTCGCGCGCGCCGCCGGCATGACCACCGATGCCCGCACGCACGACCCCGCCTACGCCGAGCTGGGGTTCGAACCCGTCCTCCACCAGGGTGGCGACGCCCTCACCCGGCTTCACGTCCGGCTCGAGGAGATCACGCGCAGCCTGCGGCTCGCCGAGGCAGCCGGAACCCTCACGATGCCGGCCGACTTCGACACCCACGCTGCGATCGGTGACGCGATCGGTGACGCGATCGGTGACGCGATCGGTGACGGTCAGGCCGTGGTCGAGACGCCGCGGGGGGAAGCGTGTTTGCAGGTGTACCTCGACGGCGGCCTCGTGACGCGCGCCCGCCTGGACACGCCCTCGGCAGGTCATCTGACCCTGCTCCCCGAGCTCCTCACCGACCTCGAGCTCGGGGACGCCCTCGTGGCGGCGGGCTCCCTCGACATCTCGCCCTGGGAGGCGAGCGTCTCGTGAGCGTGCTCGCCCCCATCCTGGCCCTGCTACTGCTGGCCTGGTGCGTGGCCGTCCTCGACGCTTGGATGACCACCGGTCGCTTCCGCCCGCTCGCCCCGCTCACCGCCACCCTCGCGCTCGTGGCGGGTGAGAGCCTCGTGCCGCGCAAGCCCGACCGCCTGTTCTTCGAGACCGCCCCCATCCTGCTGCTCCTCGCGGCCGTGCTCGCGGCCGCCGCGCTGCCGATCGCCCCCCACCTGGTCATCACCGACCTCGCTACCAGCGCGCTCTTCGTCAACGCCGCGCTCGCCTACGTCCTAGTCGCGCTGCTGATGGCCGGCTGGGGCCCCGACGGCGCCTACGCCATGATCGGCGGCTGGCGCTTCCTCGGCCAGACCATCGCCTACTCCATGCTCATCGTCATGCCCATCACCGCCGTCGCCATGCGCGCGCAGTCGCTCCTCACCACCGACATCGTGCGCTCGCAGGCGGGCCTGTGGAACGTGCTCTACCAACCGCTCGGTTTCGCGCTGTTCTTCGTCGCCGCCATGGCCGTGAGCTTCCTGCCACCGTTCGACCTACCGACCGCATCGGGCGAGCTGGCGGGCGGCGTGGAGGCGGAGTACACGGGAGCCAGACGCGCGATCTTCCGGCTCGGCCGCACCATCCTCATCGTGTCGCTGGCCACCGCCACCACCGTCTTCTACCTCGGCGGCTGGCTCGGCCCGTGGCTGCCGCCCTGGCTCTGGAGCGCGCTCAAGACGCTCGCGGTCGCCGCTGCCATGCTGGCCGCCGGCCACGCCGTGCCACGCCTGCGCGAGGCGCACCTGCTCGCCTGGGCCTGGAAGGCCGGCATCCCACTGGCGATGCTGAACATCTTCCTCGTGGGCGTGCTGCTACTGGTGATCCCATGAGCGCCCTGCAGCTCGCGTTCGTCACCTTCTTCGGGCTCGCCGCGGTGTGGTTCGCTCTGGTGGTCTTCCGCACCTCCTCGATGATGCGATCCGCGCTCGCCCTGCTCTTCTCGCAGACGGCGCTCGGCGCGCTCTTCCTGGCCCTGCAGGCCGAGTTCCTGGGCGTGCTGCAAATCATGATGATGGCCACCGAGATGAGCATCATGGCCATCTTCATGGTCATGTTCATGATGGACCCCGGCGGCCTCGGGCAGATGGACATGACCCACCAGAAGCGCCTCTCGATCGTGGCCGGCGTGGTCGCCGCCGCAGTGGTGGCGGTGGTCGCAGTACTCACCCCCTGGGGAGCGCCCGCGACCTCCATCCCCAACCCATCCGAGCAACTCCAGGGCCTCGGCCGCGAGCTCCTCGGCCGCTCCATGCTCGTCTTCGAGACCGCCGGCATCACCATCCTGACCGCCATGGTCGCCGCCACCGCCGTGGCGATGCCCGCCCTGCAGCGGAGGCGCGAGCGATGAGCATCGGCCTCCTGCTCGCGCTCCTCACGGCCGCCGCCCTCTTCGGCATCGGCCTCTACGGCGCGCTGTCCCAGACCAACCTGGTCATGATCATGATGGGGGTCGAGCTCATCCTCGGCGGCGCGCTTCTCAACCTCGTCGCCTTCTGGCGCTTCCTCCACCCCGGCAGCTACCCGGGCCAGATGTTCGTGCTCATCGTCATGACCGTCATGGCCGTCGAGATGGCCGTCGGCTTCGGCGTCGCCATCGCCCGCTTCCGCGCCCGCGGCTCCGTCGAGATGGAAGCAGCCCGGGAGCTCCAAGGATGACGGGCCTGCTCGCGCTCGCTCCCCTCGCCCCGCTCGCCGCCGCGGCGCTGATCCTGCTCGGCCGCCGCGCCGCCGCGCCGCTCGCCCTGCTGGGGGCGGGCGCCAGCCTCTACGGCGGCGCCCGCCTGCTGTCGAGCGTGGCTGCCGGGGCCACCGCCAGCCTCGCGCTCCCCGGTCTCCCCGGCCTCCCGCTGGCGCTCACCGCCACCCCCCTCACCGCCCTGCTATCCGTCCTGGTGGCCACCATCGCCCTCTTCGTGCTCACCTACGCCACCGGCTACATGACCGAGGACCCCGAGCGCAAGCGCTTCTTCGCCACCATGCTGCTCTTCGTCGCGGCCATGCAGACCCTCGTCCTGGCCGGCGACTGGATCCTGCTGCTCGCCGCCTGGGAGGTCATCGGCCTCGCCAGCTACCTGCTCATCGGCTTCTGGCACGACCGCCCCGGCGTGCCCGCCGCCGCCACCCGCGCCTTCCTCACCACCCGCGCCGCCGACCTCGGCCTCTACGCCGCCGCCTTCCTGCTCATCGGCGCCACCGGCACCAACGCCATCACCCAGGCCACCCACCCCAGCGGTCCCGCCGCCCTCGCCGCCGGCCTGCTGCTGCTCCTCGCCGCCATGGGCAAGTCCGCCCAGACCCCGCTCCACGGCTGGCTGCAGGACGCCATGGCCGGCCCCACACCCGTCTCCGCCCTGCTCCACTCCGCCACGCTGGTCGCCGCCGGCGCCATCCTGCTCATCCGCACCGCCCCCCTCCTGCCCCCCGCCGCTTTGCTCGCCGCAGGCCTCGTCGGCGGCACCACCACCGTCATCACCGGCCTCATCGCCTTCGCCGAACGCGACCTCAAACGCCTCCTCGCCGCCTCCACCTCCAGCCAGTACGGCCTCATGCTCCTCGCCGTCGGCGCCGGCTACCCGCTCGCCGCCCTCCTGCTCCTCATCGCCCACGCCGCCATCAAGAGCAGCCTCTTCCTCGCCTCCGGCGTGTTCCAACACAGCCGCGACTCCACCCGCCTCGACGACCTCCGGGGCATCGCGGCGGAACGCCCCCTCGCCTACGCCGGCTTCACCCTGGCCGCACTCGCCCTAGCCGGCATCCCCCCCTTGAGTGGCTTCCTCGCCAAGGACGCCGTCATCGCCGCCACCCTCGCCTCCCCGCGCACAGCCGCCTTCGCGACACTCGCGCTCGCCGGCACCCTCCTCACCGGCGCCTACATGGGCCGCGCCCTGCACGCCCTGTGGCACGGCCAACCGCACCCACGACCGCTCGCCGGGATCGGCTGGATGATCGCTGGCCTCACGGGGCTCGTCGCGCTGGCCGCGACCCTCGCCCTCGCCTTCCCGGGCATCCGCACTCTCCTCGGCCAGCCGCTCCCCGAAACGGTCGCCGCCAAGGCCGCCGGCCTGAGCGCGGCGCTCACCGGCCTCGCGCTCGGCTGGCTGCTCCGCCCCGAGCGCGCCCTCGGACCGCTGCTCCCCTGGGCGCAGCGTGGTTTCCGCATCGGAGGAGGGCTGAGCGCCCTCACCGTGAAGTCGGCGCTGACGCTCGCGCGCGCCTGTGACCGCACCGAGACCCTCCTCTACGGAGGCGTGCTCGCCGCCGGGCGGGCCGGCATGGCCGTCGCGCGGGCCGCGCAGGCCAGCGACGATCTCGGCCTCGACGCGCTCATCGCCGCCCTCGCGCGCGGCGCCAACCGCCTAGGAGCACGACTCCGCACCCTCCAGAGCGGCCTCATCCACCGCGAGCTCGCCCTCGCCACTGCCGGCGCCGCGCTGCTCGTCGCCAGTCTCGCCATCGCCCTGCTCGCCGCCCCCGCCATCCCGCCGAGGTAAAGGAGCCCAGCGTGTTCCCGCTGATCACTGTCACCCTGTTCCTCCCGCTCGTCGGCGCCGGCCTCCTGCTCGCCTGGCGTGGCGCGTCCCGTGCCGCCGTGCATGCCGTCGGCATCGTCACGGGCGTCCTCACCCTGGCGGGCGCCATCGGCATCGCCGCGCGCGGCGTCCGCCCCGGCGCATTCGCGCAGCTCGAGCAGGCCGCCTGGATCCCCACCCTCGGCGCGAGCTACCGCGTCGGCATCGACGGCATCAGCCTCTTCCTCGTCCTCCTCACGGCGCTGCTCTTCCTGCTCGTCTTCGTCTACTCCGCGACCGTACGCCAGCAGCCCCGCGCCTACGTCGCCCTCATGCTCCTGCTCGAAACCGCCAGCATCGGCACCTTCACCGCCCTCGACGCGCTGCTCTTCTACGTCTTCTTCGAGGTCTCGCTGGTCAGCATGTACTTCATGATCGGCGGCTGGGGTCACGAGGACCGCCACCGCGCCGCCCTCACGTTCTTCCTCTACACCCTCCTCGGCAGCCTCCCGCTGCTCCTGGCCATCCTCGGCCTCTACCTCGGCAGCGACCCGCACACCTTCGACATACGCGCCTGGATCGCCCACCCGCCGCTCGCCGGCGCCGCCGCCACCCTCGCCCTCATCGCCATGCTCTTCACCTTCGCCGTCAAGACCCCCATCGTCCCGCTGCACACCTGGCTGCCCGCTGCCCACGTGCAGGCCCCCACCGCCGGCAGCGTCCTCCTCGCCGGCGTCATGCTCAAGTTCGGCACCTACGGCCTCATCCGCTTCGCCCTGCAGATGACCCCCCACGCCTTCCATCAGCTCGCCGTCGTCGTGCTGGTGTTCGGCGTGGTCAGCGCGCTCTACGGCGCCTTCGCCGCCCTCGCCCAGCAAGACCTCAAACGCCTCGTCGCCTACACCTCCATCAACCACATGGGCTACGTCGTCATCGGCGTCGCCGTGGCCGCCCTCACCCTCGACCCCGGCGTGCGCGCCCTCGCCCTCGACGGCGCCGTGCTGCAGATGATCAGCCACGGCCTCGTCACCGGCGCCCTGTTCTTCCTCGTCGGCATGCTCCAGGACCGCACCCACACCCGCGACATCAACAGATTCGGCGGCCTGCTCCGCGTCATCCCCATCCTCGGGTGGTCGTTCGTCCTCGCCGCCTTCGCCTCGCTCGGGCTGCCGGCCCTCGCCCACTTCCCCGCCGAGTTCCAGATCTTCCTCGCCACCCTGCGCGCCGCCCCCGCCGCACTCATCGCGCTGCTGGGCATCGTGGTCACCGCCGTCCTCTACCTCTACGCCATCCAACGCGTCTTCATGGGGCGACCGAACCCAGCCTGGGCGGGGCTCACCGACCTCGGCGCCCGCGAGCTGCTCACCCTCGTCCCGCTGCTGCTGCTCATCGTGGCGGTCGGCATCGCGCCCGGATGGCTACTCGGCGTCATCCACCAGACGACAAGCACCCTGGGGCTCGGATGAACCCGCCGCCGGCATGATCGCCATGGCCCACGACCTCAGCCTGCTAGGACCCGAGATCACCGTGCTCGTCACAGCCGCCGCCGCGCTGGTCTTCGAGATGGCGCGATCGCCCCGAGGCGCGCTCGCTGTTACCATCGCCGGTCTGCTGCTCGCCACGGGTCTGGCGCTTCCACGCATCGGACTGCACACCACGGTGTTCGGCGGCACCTGGCGCATCGACGAGCTCAGCATCTGGGCCGAACTCATCCTCCTCCCCGCCACCGCCCTCACCGCCCTGCTCGTCCGCGCGGAGCTGCCGGGCACCGACCGCGAAGGTACCGTCTACGCGCTGCTAAGCCTCACCACCTTCGGCGCGCTCGCCCTCACCGCCAGCGGCGACCTCATGCTGCTCACCCTCGGCCTGGTCCTCACCGGCCTCGGCTCCTTCGCCCTCGTCGCCTACCCCCGCGACGACCGCGCCACCGAAGCCGCCATGAAGTTCTTCGTCTTCGGCTCCGTCAGCGGCGCCATCATGATCTTCGGCCTCAGCTACGGGTACGGCGCCACCGGCACCACCCTCCTCAGCGGGCTGGACCGGTTGGGCGCCATGCCCCTCGCCGCCGCCCTCGGACTGGCAGGCGTGCTCATCGGGCTGGGTTACGAAGCCTCCCTCGCCCCCTTCCACTTCTGGGCCCCCGACGCCTACGACGGCGCCCCCGTCTCCGTCGCCGCCTACCTGTCCATAGTGCCCAAGGTCGGCGCGCTCTTCGCGCTCGCCCAGGTCGTCCGCGACCTGCCCGGCGCACCCGTGTGGCAGGCCGCCCTCGCCGCCCTCGCCGCGCTCAGCATGACCTGGGGCTACCTCGCCGCGCTCGGCCAGCGCAACGTCGTCCGCCTCCTCGCCTACTCCTCCATCGCCCAGGCCGGCTACTTCCTCCTCGGCGTCCTCGCCGTCGGCAGCAGCAGCCTGGCCATCCCCTCGCTGGTGGTCTTCGCCGCCGCCTACGCCGCTATGAACCTCGGCGCCTTCACCATCACCCTCGAGACCGGCCGCCACCTCGAAGACTTCAACGGCCTCGGCCGCAACCACGCCCCCGCCGGCATCGCCATGACCGTCTTCCTGCTCTCCCTCACCGGCATCCCCCCGCTCGCCGGCTTCACCGGCAAGGCCCTCCTCTTCGGTGCAACCCTCAACGCGGGCTACCTGTGGCTGGCCATCGTCGCCATCCTCAACAGCGTGCTGTCCCTGGCCGTCTACCTGGGCGTGATCGTCCCTGCCTACCGACCGGGAGGCGCGCAGGGCCACCGTTCCGTTCCCGCAACCACGGCATGGAGCATCGCGCTGCTGGCCACTCTGGCGATCGGGCTAGCCGCGCAACCGCTCCTCGCGCACCTACCCTATGTGCCGCCAACGTGAGCCGGCATTGCGCAAGACCGCTTTACATGAGCAGAACACTCCAACGCTACACTGCCCGCATGACAAGCCGTCAGCCCCCTCGACCCCGCGCGATCAAGGAAGGCCACTGCGGGCGCGCCCGCAAGCGGAGGAGCACGTGGCGAATCGCGTCCTCCTGGTAGAAGACGACCTCGATGTCAGCAACGTCGTCGGTGCCTACTTGCGCCGCGAGGGTTTCGACCTCGAGACGGTCCATGACGGTGTCTCCGGACTTCAACGGGCGCTCGAGGCGCCGCCGGACCTGATCGTGCTCGATTGGCTGCTGCCAGGGCTGGACGGCCTTGAAGTCCTCCAGCGGCTGCGGCGCGAGACGCGGACCCCCGTCATCATGCTCACCGCGCGCGGCGAGGAAGCCGACCGCATCCTCGGGCTCGAGCACGGAGCCGACGACTACGTCCCCAAACCCTTCAGCCCACGCGAGCTCGTCGCCAGGGTCCGCGCCGTGCTGCGGCGCGCCTACCCCGAAGACCCCGCGCCCCAACCGCTCATCGAACACCGGGGGCTCACCATCGATCCGACACAGCGCCGCGTCCGCCGCGGAGACCGCTCGATCGACGTCACCACCCTGGAGTTCGACCTGCTCTACGCGTTGGCGCGAGCGTCCGGCCGCGTCTTCAGCCGCCAGGATCTCCTCGACCGCGTCTGGGGCGATGACTTCATCGGCATCGACCGCGTGGTCGACGTCCACATCTCGAACCTGCGCCAGAAGCTCGCGGGAGTCGACGCCGACACCTACATCACCACCATCCGCGGCAGGGGCTACCGGATCGACTGACCGCCCCACCATGAACCAGCAACCCATCGAGCCCACGTCGCGGCGCCGAGCAAGCCTATTCTGGCGGCTCCTTCCGAGCTACCTCATCGTCATCCTCGTCGCCGCAGCCACCACCCTCCTCACCGCGGAATCCTTCGCCCCGTACTTCCTCAACCACCACGTCGCCGACATGATGCGCGGCTACAGCGGCGCCTTAATGCAGGGCATGGCGAGCGGCATGCTCCAAGACCTGAACGCCGCCTACCAGCAAGCGCTCAGGCAATCCCTGGGCTGGGCCGCCGTCGCCAGTTTCGTGACCGCCACCCTCGTCGGCCTCTACGTCACCCGGCGCATCGTTGCGCCGCTCAGGGCCATTGCGCGCGCCAGCCGACGCATCGCACGCGGCAGCTACCGCAACCGCCTGCAACTCACCGCGCCCGGCGAGGTCGGTGACCTGGCCGAGGCCTTCAACACCATGGCCGCCACCTTGGAACGCAGCGAGACCCGCCGCGTCGAGCTTCTCGCCGACGTCGCCCACGAGTTCCGAACCCCCTTGAGCAACCTCCGCGGGTATGTCGAAGGCATCGAAGACGGCGTCTTCGAGAGCGACACGACCGTTCTGCTGGCGTGCCGCCGCCAACTGGACCGCCTCGACCACCTCGTCGGCGACCTCAGTCTGCTCTCGCTCGTCGAGACGGGCCAGCTTCCCCTCGCGCCCGAGCAGACCCCTGTCGCCACGCTGCTCGAGCGCGCCGCCGTTGCACTGCGGCCTCTCTACCTCCAGAAGGAAGTCCACATCCACGTCGCGGCGCCCCCGGACAACGTGGATGTCTACGCCGACCCCGACCGCACCGAACAGGTGCTCGCCAACCTGCTCCGCAACGCCCTCCGCCATACGCAACAGGGCGGCAGCGTGGAGCTCCGGGCCACCGCCGACCACGACGCCGTGCGCTTCGACGTCATCGACAACGGCAGCGGAATCGACGCCTCCGACCTCCCACACATCTTCAAACGCTTCTACCGCGGCGACCGCAGTCGCAGCTTCGAGCCCACCACGGGCAGCGGCATCGGCCTCACCATCGCCCGCGAACTCATCGAACGACAACGCGGCGAAATCAGCGTCTCCAGCACCGTTGGTGTCGGCACCCACTTCTGGTTCACGCTGCCAACCGCGGCACCGCCACCCGGACCTTCGCCGTCGTAGCCATCCGCCCTCCAGCGCCACATAGCTCCGCAGCGAGGCCCGGAGGTTTGTAGGGTCAGCCCGAGGGCCGAGACCTACCACCCCGATTACGCCGAACTCCTCCCGCTCGTGCTCGACCTCAATCCGGGTGCCGGACAGGACCGCACGGCGCCTTGCAGCGCCAGCGCTGAAGACGCCCTCCGCCTCGACGCGCACGCCGTCAGCTTCACGTTCCACGATCCCCTTCAGGCCCGCGAAGAAGACCTGGCGCAGTTTCATGAGGTACGCAGCCAGGCTCACCGGTACGGCCTGCCCGTCCTGTTGCGCGCTGGCCACCCGCTTCCACCCCGGGCCCACACCCCCGACTACGCCGCCGCCTTCACCCGTACGGCCGCGGTCCTAGGCGCGGACCTGGTCGAAGTGAGCTTGCCCAACCCGATGGACGTCGACGATGGAAGCATTACCGATACCCTGATCGCGGCGCTGCGCACGGCGTGCGCTACCCCCGTCCCGCTCAAGCTCGACGGCAGCCCAGACCCGACGCTCGCCGGCCACGTTGCTCGCGCCGCCGCCGATGCAGGCTGCGCGGGAATCACCGTCAGCCAAGCCATGTGGGGCCGGAACCATCGCGAAGCACTGCTCCTGGCCGAGCGGCTCCGCGACCAGCTCGCCGCTTGAGTATGTCCCCTCTCCTTCGCCAACACCCCCCAACCCTTCACTCCAGACGCACCCTCACCCTTCTCGTGACGGCCCCAGAGGGCTCCAGCACCGACCCGTCCATGACAACCCAAGCCATCGCCGCTCTCCCTGGCGTGCTCGACGTCACCATCAACCCTCGCACCAAGACTGCTTTCGTACGCTGCGACCCCAGGCTGGTCGACCTGCCGCGCCTTCACGCGACCGTCACCTCGGCCGCCGCCGAAACCCGCGAACCGGAGCAGGCCCTCAAGACAGCCGAGTAGCCAAGTATCCCGGCAAGCCTGCATGCAGTGCGCTATACTTCAGGGGGGCCACCCCAGGGGGGGTGGCCCCCACCGGATGGAGGCCGAAACATGCACACTGAACTCACCATCAACGGCATGACCTGCTCGCACTGCCAGCACGCCGTCGAGCACGCCCTCAAGACCGTCCCCGGGGTCGAGGCCGCCACCGTCGACCTGGAAGCCGGTGTCGCCGACGTAACCGGCAACGCCCCCTTCGAAGCTTTGACCGCCGCCGCGTACGAGGCCGGCTACACCGCCGAGCCGGGCAACGCCTGATGGCACGGACTCAGCCCGCGCCCACGCTCACCACGAAGGCGGCGTCCTCGGCCAGCGTCGACATCTGTCTGCACCTCGACGGCGAGACGCGCCACCACGCCGCCATGCGCCTGCGTAGCGCCAAGGGCCACCTAGAAGGCGTCCTTCGCATGCTCGAAGACCCCGACGTCTACTGCGTCGACGTCCTCAAACAGGTCAAGGCCGTCCAGGGCGCCCTGAGCCGCATCAACGACGCCGTCCTGCGGTCGCACATCCGCGACCATGTCGCCACCGCCGGCCGGAGAGGCGACACCGACGCCATCGTCGAAGAGCTCATGGAGGCGCTCAAGTACCGCTCTTGACCTGACAGCTCTCTACTTCACGACGGCGCCCGCCATGGACCGCCGCCGCAGCGCGACCGGAATCGCGGCCGCACTCGAGTCGTGACAGCGGCTGCACAGCGGTCGTGCCGGGCGAGCGTCGCCGCCATGGCGCACGCCCACGCGACAGGTGGTATCAGGCGTCCAGCGTGAGCTCGCGGCGCCTGGCCGCGAGCTCCTCCGCGTCGATCTCGCCGCGCGCGTAACGCTCACGCAGCACCCGCAAGGCAGGATCCTCGGCAGGCTTCGCATGGTTTCGCGACCAGCCGCCGCGCTCCTGAACCACGTAGTAGATGCCGTAACCGACCAAACCCAGGATCAGCAGCGAACCCAGGCCCCCATACCGAATACCATCGTGGCCGGCCGGCCCTCTCCACCCGGGCGAGGCCAACGGGACGCCGCGCGGCAGCGCAGCTGCCACGGTCGAAACGCACGCTACGCACCGCTCGCCGCCTCGGAGGCGCCCTGCGCCTGGCCGGTCGACAGACCGCGGATCGCCGCCACGAGACGCTCGCGCGCCTCGGACGCCACCGGACCCAGCGCCGCCAGCGCCGGCTCCGGCGCCAGCCTGAAGGCCTCCTGCGGGTCCAGCACCCGCACCTCGACACCAGCGCCCGTCTCCCGCAGGGTCACCGAACAAGGCAACAGCAACCCCACGCGCCGATCGATCTCCAACGCCCGATACGCCAGGGACGGATTGCACACCCCCAGGATCTCGTACGCTTCGACCTCCTCGCCCAGCTTCTCCCGCAGCGTCTCCTGCACGTCCACGCTCGTCAGGACGCCATAACCCTGCTCCTTCAACGCTCCGACCACCGTCTCACGCGCCGACGCGAACGACCCAGGCAGGGTCGCAGCAAGCTCATCCGACATCGAATCACTCCTTATCTCCCCCTATCCCAGGGGGGTATTTCGATTCTATGCCAGCCACGTAAAGCACATGTAAAGGCCGCGGCGTACCAGCCGATTCGTGGCGGCCCGATGACGGAAACCCGGCCCGTCGTCGGCGCTACGAGATTCCGCCGCCGCCATCGGTGGGGGCGCCTACGTGTGGCGCGACCGCTCAGCCAACCAGCCCCAGGACGGCCTCCCGCAACAAACTCAGAAGGCCTCGATCCAGGGCAGACGCTTCCCCGAAGGCCTGCACTATCCCACGCTCTCCACCTTCCGGGCGCGTTGGGGCGACACGCTGCAACTCGATCGCTGGCTCGGCAAGCGCCCGATGGTCGTCAACGCTTGGGCCAGTTGGTGCGCCCCCTGCCGGCGCGAAGTCCCGATGCTCCAGGAGGCGTGGGCCGAACAAAAGGACGACGGACGGTTCGTCGGCATCAACCCGCGCGGCACCGCCCAGAAGAGCTTGCCCATCATGGGCGTCCCCGACACCTTCTTCATCGACAAGCAAGGACGCATCGTCTACGAAAGAATCGGCGATCTGACTGCCGGTCAGCTACGCAAGGGGCTCGCTCGACTCGCACAACCGCCCGCGCGGTAGACGTCGGGCGGCCCGACGCCCTCGAACCGGATGTCGAACGCTCACCAAGACGTTAAGCCACCCCAGGTGGGGTGGGCCAAATGTCCCTGGCCGGGGCAAAGGTTCCGCGCTACGTTGCCTGCGTGCTTGCGAGGCACGGCACACCGGCCACGAAGGAGACCCCAATGCCCAATTCCTCCACTCAGCGCATGGCAACCCTGGCCATCGCCCTCACCACGACGGTGCTTGCGGGCGCGGCCCTCGCCGCATCCGCCTTCACGATCCCCAAAGCCGAGAACACGAACGCCATCGCCATGCGTGGCGACCTCTTCGGACCCGTCGTCGCCGTCGTGACGGCCGGCGACACCGTCACCTGGACCAACCAGGACGCCACCGCCCACTACGTGGTCGCCTACCCCAGCCAACCTGCTGCCTTTGACGTTACCGTCGCCCCCGGCAAGACCGGCACCGTCACCTTCGCCAAGCCCGGCATCTACCGCTACTACTCCAAGCAGGACGCCGGCTACGACGCCGCGCTCAACGCCGTCAAGGCCAACGACAACAGTCCCGCCTCCCCCTCCCCCATGCGCGGCGTCATCGTCGTGCTCAGCAAGGACGGGACCCTCCCGACCAGCGGCACGCACGCCATCACCATCCCCGAGAGCAGCATGATGTTCGAGCCCTGGGACCTCACCGTCAAGGCTGGCACCACCGTCACCTGGACCAACGACGACGGCGACATGTACGTCGCCTCTCCCGTGCCCGGTTACGTGACCCAGACCTTCCCGACCCTCAGCCTTCCCGCGAGCGGCGGCACCGCCAGCCACACCTTCGACCAACCCGGCGTGTACTACTACTACTGCGCCGTCCACGCACGCTGGGACGCCGACAAGGGCACCATGGTGCCCCTCACCAGCTACGGCAGCTACCCGTACGTGCAAGACGGCATCATCGTCGTCACGCCCTGACAACGAGCAATCTCTGCTCTTCATGTGTCGCCGGTCTGGCGTTCAGGCCGGCGACACGTCTGGATGGCGGCAAGCTGGCCCGATTCGCCGCCCCGCCACGGAAGGCAGGCGATACGGTCGAACGCCAGGGACGCTTGTCCCTAGGGATCCCACCCCACCCGGGGTAGGATCATCCACCTGAACGCGCACCCGGAGGTCCCATGGGCAAGCCGACATCGCCGAAACGGAAGAAGAGGAACGCGAACGGTCGCGCCGCCGTCTACCTCGTTAGTGCCGTCCTCGTCGCTGCTGGGGCCGGCTACCTCTTCGCCAGGCCCTACCTGCGCGCCCGCACCCCCGCGAGCGCCAACGTCGACGCCACCCTCCTCATCAGCATGAGCGGCTGGCAGCCCGCCGAGCTCCACGCCAGGGCCGGCGAACCCATCACCGTGCGCATGGTCAACCTCGACAACCAGTTCCACACCGACGGCGGCGGCTGGCACGATTTCGTCCTCCCCACCCTCGGCGTCACCAAGCAGGTCGCGCCCGAGAAGACCCTCACCTTCACCATCACCGCCGACGCCCCCGGCGAATACCTCTTCTACTGCGACGTCTGCTGCGGCGGGAAGGAAAGCCCCTACATGCTGGGCAAGCTCATCGTGAGCTGACCCCGCGAGTCGACCGCCATGAGCCGACCCCTCCGCATGGCGCTACTGTACGTCCTCGCCGCCCTCCTCCTCGCCGGCGGTATCGCCCTCGCCTTCACCCACCCCTTCGGCCTCCCGACCGCTGACTGGCTCCAAGCAAACCCGGGCCCCGCCATCGGCCTCGCCCTCGTCACCGGCTTCGCCGACGGCATCAACCCCTGCGCCATCGCCACCCTGCTGCTCTTCGTCGGCGCGCTCCTCGCCGTTGCTGAAGCCACCACCAGACGCGAGGACGCGCGTCGCGCCCGGCTCACCATGCTCGCCGTCGCCGGCGCCTACATCGCCGGCATCTTCGTCCTCTACTATGCCCTCGGCGCCGGCTTCATCAATGCCACCAGCCTCCGCGTCTTCGGCAACACCCACGTGTTCACACGCCTGGCCGGACTCCTTGCCGTCCTCCTCGGCCTCGGCATGATCGCCGAGATCGCCCTCCCCGGCAGCGGCATCCGCATCGCCATGCCCAGCCCCTCCACGGCACCGCCCGCAAGTGGGGACGCCGCACCAGCGTCGGCGGCGCCTTCATCGGCGGCATCCTCATCGGCACCTGCACCATCCCCTGCGGCGGCGCGATGTACCTCGCCATCGCCGCCATCCTCGGCACCCTCGCCAGCAAGCCCTACGCCTACGGCCTCCTGACCACCTACAACCTCGCCTTCATCCTCCCCCTCGTGCTGTTGGTCGCCACGGCCTCCAGCCGACCCCTCCTTCAGAAACTCAGCCGCTTGCACATCCAGGGGCGGAGCAGAGCCAAGCTCGTGCTCGGCGCCTTCGTCACCGCCGTCGGGATCTTCGCCCTGCTGTGACACCGCGCGAGAACCCTGGCATCGAGTTCCGCGTGAAGGGACCACCATGAGCAGCGAAACGCCCGCCACCCACCACAAGACCGCCACGGACCCCCGCCGCGCCAGCCTCGACGCACTCGCAGAGGCCACGCTTCGCGTCCATGGGCTCGGCTGCCGTCACTGCGTCGACCGCATCACCCGCGCCCTCGAACGCGTTGACGGCGCCCGCCACGCCACCATGGACTACGACACCCGCCTCGCCACCATCACCTACGACCCCACGGAGGTCGACCCACGCGCCTTCATCCACGCCGTCATCCTCGAGGGCGCCGACCGCGGGCAAAGCTTCGACGCAGACCTTCTGAAGCTGCGCAGCCTCGACTCAGAGGACCTTTATCCAAGCTGAACACTCCCCTCGTACCCTGACCTAGTGAAACCAGGGAAGGAGGCCCCCACATGCTCTACCTCGCCGCGTTGGCACTGATCATCGCCGCCGCGCTCTACCTGTGCGCGCGCCTCTTCCCGCGAACCCACGCCACTCACACACGCGGTGCCGGGCCGGAGCACACTCCCCGGGAACCCGCGGAACGGCGCGCGGCAGAAGGAGAGCCATCATGATGGGATTCGGTTACGGCATGGGCGGCTTCGGAGGCCTCGGCTCGCTCCTTCTCCTCGTCCTGCTCGTCGTCGGGGTCGTCTACCTCTGGCGGGCGATCGACTCCGGACGCCACCGCCAGACAGGCGGCTCCACTGAGGGCCCCACGACGTCCACCGGCGAGGACCGTGCGCTGCAGATCCTCCGCGAACGCTACGCCCGCGGCGAGATCGACAAGGAAGAGTTCGAGCGCCGCAAGGAAGGGCTGAGGTGAGCCAGAGGGCGCGGGCCGCAGGCATCGCAGCGCTCCTCCTGACCGCGGCACTGCTCCTGGCGGCCTCCCTCGCCCAGCACGGCATGAACGCGAGGCCCGGCGGCGGCTACGGTTCAAGCATGATGGGCGGGTACGGCATGATGGCCCCGGGCTACGGGTACCGTGGTGCGCAGACGCTCGACTTCTAACGCGGCTCAGGCCATGATTCATGCGGGAACGCAGGGCGCCAGCGTGGACTCCGCCACCAACACCGTCACGTACAGCGGCTCCACCATCACCATCGACGTCATCGCCGTCCAACCAGACAAGCCCGACACCACCTTCGAGATCGCCGGCCCCGTCGACCCCACCCTCCATCTACCGCGCAACGCTATCGTGACCATCCGCCTCATCAACATGGACAACGGCGCTGACATGCCCCACGGGCTCGTCGTCACGAGCACGCCGCCTCCCTATCCCTTTATGACGACGCCCATGATGGGCGGCACAACGGGCGGCATCCGCCCGCTCGCAGCCAGATCCGCAACCGACGTCCAGTACCAGGCTGGATCCGCCCGGTTCCGCACCACGACCGCCGGAACCTACTACTACCTCTGCCAGGTACCAGGGCACGCTCAGAAGGGCATGTACGGCAGGATCATCGTTCAGTAACGTTGCGAGCTCCTGGCCCGCAACGCCCGCGACCCATCCCCGACCCAGTTCAGGATGGGCGCGTGTGCAGCTTCACCCACCCCGGCGCGATCGGCGTGACCGTAACCTCCTCGCCCGGACCGAGGCATCGATTGACCATCATGTTGTGGTTGTCCTGAATGGTGATAGTGCCGCCACTGAGCAACTCGATGACGTTGTGGCAGTGACTGAGCCCCTCGGCGTCGGGTGCGCAATCCGTGTCGGTCCTGACGGTCCCGAGGGTGGCCTGTCCTGGCGTGGCACCCGCGATGATCGGCGCGTAGTACCGTCCTCCCTCGCCATTGCCTTGCCAGGACGCGAGGTCCGTGATCAACGTCGGGATCCCTGTGTCGTTGAGTTCGACCGAGCTCCCACCAGCCGTGTCCGCTTGCCTCTGAGCGCGGTGGTCCTGGGCCTTGGCGGGCGTGGAGGGCCAAAGCACGACGGCGGCAGCGGCCAACGCGAGCAGTCCAGCAATTGCAACGAACCATGGTCTCTTCATGCGCTCATCCTCCAGAGAAAGGGGTATCCGACTGCCCTCTTGTGATCCCTACCCTATCGGGGTGGGTGTCGTAATCATACCAGGAAGAAGGCCGTCCCCGCCTTCCACCGAAGCCTGCCTGAAGCGACGAGCGGACTCGGAACGGCGCTGCTCGCGCGCCCCGCAGTACGGCAACGGAAGCTCGGCAGCCCATGCACGTCCGGGACCCGCTGCAGAAGGGGAAGGTCACCTCGAGCCTTCGGCGAGAGAGGGCGCAACGGGCTCCAGAGGCTCAACATGACTCGCGAGTGGGAGAGCGTTGCCGATTTCGGTTAACGAGCCAGCCACGCCAGTTCCTTCCGCCTGCACACCCTTTGTCCAATACCCCCGGGGGCTTTAAACAAGCTGAACAATCGGGCAGTAGCCTACGGACGGTCGAAGGGGGCGGCGCCGCCGCCCGACAGGCGCACAGCCGCCAGGCCGACGGACGCGCAGCCCCCCTCGCCTCCACACCACCACCCCCGACCGCCCAGCGGTCGACACGAAAGGACCACCATGATGATGGGATTCGGCAGCGGACTCGGCATGACCGGCTTCGGCATGGGCTTCGGCGGCCTCGCCGGCCTCCTCGTCCTCGCGCTCCTGGTCGTCGGCGGCGTCTACCTCTTCCGCGCGCTCGACCACAAGGACGCGACCCACAGCCACACGCGAACGACGCGTGAGGACGGCGCCCTGCAGCTCCTCCGCGAACGCTACGCCCGCGGCGAGATCGACCACGACGAGTACCAGCGCCGCAAGGAGGGCCTGCGGGCAGGATGACACCCTCGACCCTCGCACCACACCTTCACTCTCAACCCAGCGACCGCAACCGCGATCGACCTGAAAGGAACACCTCATGGGCATACTCTTCCTCCTCATCCTCGTAGGCGTCGGCGTGTACCTATGGCGCACCAACGAAGACAAACAGTGGATCCGCACCTCACCGCCAACGAAGCGCGACGACGGCGCCCTGCAGCTCCTCCGCGAACGCTACGCCCGCGGCGAGATCGACCACGACGAGTACCAGCGCCGCAAGGCGGACCTGGCATGAGCCGCCGCCGCCACGCCGCCATCCTGGCCGCGGTCTTCCTCACCGCCGCGATCGTGCTCGGCGCCGCGCTCGCACAGCGCGGCATGATGAACGGTGGGTACGCCAGCGGCGCCAGGAACGGGTACGGCTACGGCATGATGGGCGGCGGCGCCACCCAGGGCCAACCCATGACCTGGAGCGCCGCCCAACAGGCCATCCAGAACAGCGCGCCCGGCGCCACCGTCAACACCACCGACAACAGCCTCACCTTCACCGGCACCCGCATCCACCTCAACGTCATCGCCGTCCAACCCGGCAAGCCCGACACCACCTTCGAGATCGGCGGCCTCGTCGACCCCACCCTCCACATCCCCCGCGGCGCCAACGTCACCCTGACGCTCATCAACATGGACTACGGCCGCGACATGCCCCACGGCCTCGTCCTCACCCGCCAGGCACCGCCCTACCCCTACATGGGCACCGGCATGATGAGCGGCGGCAACGGCATCCCACCCCTCGCGGCCCGCACCACCGACAACCTCCAGAGCGCCACCTACACCAGCGGCACCCTCCAGTTCACGGCCTCCACCCCCGGCACCTACTACTACCTCTGCCAGGTGCCCGGCCACGCCCAACACGGCATGTACGGCAAGATCGTCATCGAGTAGTACCCCCATCGTCCTCACAGGCCACGGGCCCGGTGCGTGCCGCGAATGCCGGGCCCACATTCTCGACACCGGCACCAACAGCGGCGCCCGAGCTCCGCCCCCCGCTCACACATCTGACAGGAACGTCGCCCGAAAGCCTGTCCCCTGATCCACCGTCTTAATGGTTGAGATCCTCGTTGGTGCCCGTGCTGGACGGGTTAAGATGGGTTTGGAAGAACCTACATCCTTCACCAACGAGGTGCTGTCATTATGCGACAAGGCGTG
>Ga0114931_10000475_pt1 | contig 48693 bp, 42 predicted proteins | sample 2SBtaG_FD_89579 | JGI IMG/M metagenome (GOLD analysis project Ga0114931, IMG submission 89579) | Deep subsurface microbial communities from Kolumbo volcano to uncover new lineages of life (NeLLi) - 2SBTROV14_V59a metaG | ecosystem: Environmental > Aquatic > Marine > Volcanic | place: Kolumbo... | reverse complement strand
GCCACTCGTCTGTTCCCGGTGCCTTGGGTCACCCGAGTGACTCCCGCCACCGGGTGCCGATCAGGGGCGAGCCATGAGCCGGAGCCCACCCCTCGCCGCCTTCCCCCGCGAGGTCGAGCGGCGAATGCCGGATCAAGGCTAGAATGCGTCCGAGTGTGCAGCCCCCCAACGCGTCACTGCGGTACACATTGCTGCAAGTCCGCCAGAATGTCCTCGATCTGCTCCAGGCTGGCCCGGAGGCGCCTACTTCCAGCCCGACCCCGCCCCCTTCACCATCGCGAAGGGTCCGACCGGCCAGCGGTAGCAGTCCACCATCAGCTGGTTGATCTCTTCGTGGGTGGCCACGCCCTATTCGGCTACGCGGGCGGCTTCGCGCAGCATCGCGGCGTAGATGCGGTTGGCGACGAAGCCCCAGGCCATCGGCTGGTCCTTCACCACGACCGGGTGCTTGCCGCAGCGGGTGGCGGTTTCGACCACCGCGTCGCGGGTCTCGTCCGAGGTGGCCTCCGCGACGACGACTTCGGCGAACTTCATCACGTAGGCGGGGGACGCCCAGTGCCAGCCGATCACACGGTCGGCGCGGCGCGTGGCGCCCGCCATCGCCGCGATCGGGAACCCCGAGGTGTTGGACGCCAGGATGGCGGCCTCGGGTGCCGCCGCGTCGAGGTCCTGGAAGACCCGGAGCTTCAGGTCGAGCTTCTCCGGTACGCACTCGATCACCAGGTCGCAGGCCGCAGCGGCTTCGAATTCGCCGGTCCAGGCGATGCGCTCACGGGCGGCATCGGCTTCGGCCTCGGTGAGCTTTCCGCGCTGCACCGCGCCGGCCAGGCCGAAGCGGTTCTCGAGCGCGTCGCGTCGCGCGGTCTCGAGGGCCTCCGCGGAGACGTCGGTACACACCGTCGTGTAGCCGGCGGCCGCCGTGCTCTGGGCGATGCTTCCGCCCATCACGCCGGCACCGATGACGCCGATCCGGAGGGGGTTCGTCATGTCGCTTCTCCTTCTGGGCCCGCGCCTTCCAGCTCGAGGCTCAGCGCGTGCAGGACTTCGGGGTAGAGGTCGGCCTTGAGCTTCGACATCACCGGATGCGCCTTGTGGGCGAGCGGCGCCGCGATCGCGAGCGCACGCGCGAGCACCTCGTCCTCGGGCGTGGCGTGTTCGACGATTCCGGCCGCCAACGCGTCGGCGCCCCCGTAGCGGCGCCCGGTCGCGACGACCTCGTGCAGCGTCTGCTTCGGCAGCCGCGCCTTCAGGATCGCGGTCATGCCCGGGTGGAGGGGAGCCTTCATGTCGATCTCGGGCATGCAGAAGTAGCCGCGATCCTCGCGCATCACCCGGAAATCGTGGGCCAGCGCGACCTGGCCGCCGGCCCCGAACGCGTGGCCGTTCATCGCGGCGACCGTGGGGCACGCGAGCGTCAGCACGCGGCCGTAGATGGCGAGCACGCCCGCGATGTAGGCGCCGAAGTCGACCCCGGCATTCCCCATCGCCCACTCGAGGTCGAGCCCGTTCGAGTAGAACTTTCCGGTTCCGACCGTGACGAGCGCCTTCGGCCCGTCCGCCGCATCCACCTCGTCGAGCGCCGCATTCCAGGCCGCGATCGAATCGTCTCGGAAGCGGTTCTCGCCGTCGTCGAGCTGCAGTACGAAGACCTCGCCCTCTCGTCGCAGCGCGATGCCCACGCCTAGCTTCCGAAGGCGCCGCGGATGCGCCCGATGGCCTCGTCCACGTTCTCTCGGGAGTTGAACGCCGAGATGCGGAAGAAGCCCTCCCCGGACGGGCCGAAGCCGCTGCCGGGTGTGCCCACGACGTGGGCCTCGGCGAGCAGCCGGTAGAAGAACTCCCAGGAACCAAGGCCGTCCGGCGTGCGCATCCAGATGTAGGGTGCGTGCTCGCCCGCGAAGACCGTGAAGCCGGCGGCGCCCAGGCCCTCGCGGATGCGGCGCGCGTTCTCCATGTAGAACGCCACCTGCTCGGCCGTCTGCTTGCGTCCCTCCGGCGAGAAGACCGCGGCCGCGGCGCGCTGGATGATATAGGGCACGCCGTTGAACCGGGTCGTATGGCGCCGGGCCCAGAGATCGCGCAGCGGCACCCGTTCCCCGGACGCGGTCGTGCCCGTGCACGCGGCCGGGACCACGGTGTAGGCGCAGCGCACGCCGGTGAAGCCCGCGCGCTTGGAAAAGCTGCGCATCTCGATCGCGCATTCCCGCGCGCCCTCGACCTCGTAGATCGAGCGCGGAAGCTCCGGATCGCGGATGAAGGCATCGTACGCGGCGTCGAACAGGATCACCGCGTCGTGGGCCCGCGCCCAGTCGACCCAGGCCGTGAGTGTCTTGCGGTCCATGGCGGCCCCGGTCGGATTGTTGGGCGAGCACAGGTAGGCGAGGTCCACGCGCTCGTCCGGCGGCCCCGGCGTGAACGCGTTGGCCTCGTTCGCGGGCAGGTAGGTGATCCCGGCATGGCGTCCGGAATCATCGGCGGCGCCCGCGCGCCCGGCCATCACGTTGGTATCGACGTAGACCGGGTAGACGGGGTCGGTCACCAGCAACGAACAGTCGCTGCCGAAGATCTCCTGGATGTTGCCCGAATCCTGCTTGCTGCCGTCGGAGACGAAGATCTCGTCGGCCGAGACCTCGACGCCGCGCGCCCCATAGTCGTGCTCGCGGATCGCGTCGAGCAGGAAGTCGTAACCGTTCTCGGGCCCGTAGCCGCGGAACGTCTCGGGCCGGGCCATCTCGTCGACGGCCGCGTGCAGCGCGTCGACCACCGCGCGCGCGAGCGGGAGCGTGACGTCGCCGATGCCGAGCCGGATGATCGCGGCGTCCGGGTGGGCTTGCGCAAACGCCCCGACCCGGCGCCCGATCTCGGGAAACAGGTAGCCGGCCTGGAGGTTCCGGTAGTGCTCGTTGATGCGTGCCATGGCGGCCGAGGATAGCGGGGGCCTTGCGCCGTGCTGGCGGCTCGGAGCACACGACGCCAGGGGACGAGGCGCCGACCGGCCGAGGCCGATCGACGCCGACGCTGGAACTCGCAGGGTGCCCGAGGAGTCCCGACGCCATCCCCTGGCGGGGATGGACATCAGAGTGGGCGACGTCACGCGTTAAAGTCATCCCCCAAACGGGTGTTCCCACTTGGGGTACACCGACTTCGCCCGCGCCTTTGCGTATGTGCCGGAATGTTCTCGGGGTTTTGCCTGATCGAGGGACCGCGGCCCGTCAGTCCCGGCCCGGCGCGAGCGCCTCGAGGACGCGCAGGTCGGGTCCGCCCTCGCCGTCGGGCCGGAACGGTTGGATGCAGACGTGGTCGGCGCCCGCATCCCGGTGTTCCTGCACGCGTCGGGCGATCGCGCGCTCGTCGCCCCAGCACACGATCGCGTCGATCAGGCGGTCGCTGCCGCCGTGCTCGAAGTCCTCGTCGGCAAAACCCTGCCACTTCCAGCCGTTGCGGTAGTTCGGCAACGCCAGGTAGGTGGCGAGGTTCTGCCGCGCGATGCGGCGCGCCTCGCTGGCGTCCGTCAGCAACAACACCATCTGCTCCGGCGCCAACGTGACATCGGGCCCCAGGATCTCGCGCGCGCGTGCGGTGTGCTCGGGCGTGACGTTGTACGGGTGGGCGCCCTGCACCTTCTCGGCCGCGAGCTTCAGCATGTTCTCGCGCAGCGCCGCGATCACGATCGGCGTGCCGGGGTCCGCGCGCGGTCCCAGGTAGGTCGCCTGCTCCATCGCTTCGAGGTAGTTCCGCATCGACGTGACGGGCTTGCCGTATTCGTGGCCTCGCATCCCGGTGACCATCGGCGCGTGCGAGACCCCGAGCCCGAGCACGAAGCGTCCGGACGAGAGTTCGCCGACCGTCTCCTGGACGGCCCGCATCGTCATCGGATCGCGCGCGTAGATGTTGGCGATGCCGGTGGCGAAGACGAGGCGCCCGGTCTGCCCCGCGAGGTAGCCCAACAGCGCGAACGGGTCGCGGCCGACGGCCTCGGGCACCCAGAGCGCGTCGTAGCCCCACCCTTCGACCTGCTGCGCGAAGGCCGCGGCCTCGCCCGCGCTCATCGTGTCGACCCAGGTCCAGACGCCGAGGCGTCCGAGGTTGGCGGCGTTGGCGGGCGATTGGCTCATGGCGGACTCCGGTCGCGCGGCCACACAATGGCGCGCCGCGGGTGGACGGGTGGAAGACGGGCCGCCGACTCTACCCCCGGCCGCGGAGCCATGCGAACATGACCGCGTGAAGCCCTGGGCCCTCGCGATCGCGTGCCTGGCCCTCGTCGGGGCCCCGGCCGGTTGGTTCGTCACCGACCGGCTCGAAGCCGACGACGCCTTCTGCACCTCCTGCCACCTCGACGCCGCGACGCCGCTCCATCGCGAGAACGCGGCCGACTTCGCCGCGCACCCGGCCGTCTCGCTGGCGGCGGCGCATGCCGCGGCCGGCAACGATGCGCACGAGGACGGCGCCTTCCGCTGCATCGATTGCCACGGGGGGACGGGGCTGCTCGGCCGCGCGCGCGTGAAGCTGCTCTCGGCCCGGGACGCATTCTGGTACGCTACCGGGCGTTTCGAGGAGCCGGAGGGGATGCATTGGCCGCTGCAGGACGCCGACTGCCGACGCTGTCACGCGTCCTTCGCGCCGCCGGTCCAGATCCGGGCGGACCCGGCGTTCCATGAGCTCGGCGTCCACAACCGCGCGCTCGGTGTCGCGTGCGTGAGCTGCCACCTTTCCCACCGGCGCGACGTGCTTCGCGACTTCCACATGCTGCAACCCGCGGTCGTTCGTGCGCAGTGCGCCCGCTGTCATCCCGAGTACGAGGAGGGTCCCTGATGAACCGCCGAACATGTCTCGTCCCGTTGGTCTGGTTGGTCTCGTGGGTCGCCGGTGTCGCGGTCCCTGCGGCCGCGTACCCGGGCGGCACTCCGGGCTACCAGACCAACGCCGCGCCGTACTGCGCCAGCTGCCACTCCTCGCGCTCGGTCGAGGTCCTGGCCGGCGCACCCGGCGACCGCGCGACCAAGGAACTCGCCGAGAACAAGCACCTGGCCGTGCTCCTCGCCGGAGCCCGTTTCTACGAGTCGATGGCGCCCGCGGACCGGGAACAGTTGGCCGCGCACGTCCGCGCGCTCGACGAGGCCTCGACCGTCCGCATGACCGCGCCGGCCAAGGTCCGCGTCGGAGAGACGTTCACGGTGACGGTCGACCTGACCGGCGGGGCCGGACCCGTGGTCGGCGCTGCGCTGGTCGATCGCGCCCACCGCTGGCAGGCGCGGCCGGCACCCGGCGCGGGCTGGGAGATCGTGAAGCCGCCGGTGATCATCGGGCAGGACTTCAAGGAACAGACCGAGTGGCTGAATCGCCGTCCGGGAGAGAAGAACCTCTCGTTCGTCAACATCACCGGCATCCACTCCGACGCCTCGAAGCAGGAGTGGGCGCGCGCCCAGGTCGTGTGGACGCTGCGCGCCCCCCGGACCCCGGGAAGGCGGCCGCTCGCGGTTGCGTACTTCTACGGCACCGAGAAGGGTTCGCCGCTCGGCACGATCGAGGATCCGATCCGGGGCAAGCAGCTGCGCGGCGGGTTCTCGGGCAACTCGGGTCGCATCCTGTTCTCCAGGGTCGCGCAGATCGAGGTGATGCCGTGAGGGCTTCGGCCGCGATCGCGCGCTGGATCGCGGTCGCCGCGCTCGGCGCCCTCGCATGCGCGCTGCCGCGCGGTGCGCAGGCTCCGGCCCCGACCGGCGCGGCCGCGATCGACGACGCTGCGTTGCGGAACGCGGCCGACCACCCGGAGGAGTGGCGTACCTACGGCGGCGACTACGGCGAGCAGCGCTTCAGCCGGCTCGACCAGATCAACGAGGGCAACGTCGGCTCGCTGGGCCTGGCCTGGGCCTTCGAGACCGGGACGAAGCGGGGACTCGAGGCGACCCCGATCGTGGTCGACGGCGTACTGTACACCACGGGCACCTGGAGCGTGGTCTACGCGGTCGATGCGCGCACGGGCGAACTCCGCTGGCGCCATGACCCCGGAGTCGACCGGCGGATGGGCGGTCGCGTGTGTTGCGACGTGGTCAACCGCGGCGTCGCGGTCTACCGCGGGCGCGTCTACGTCGGCACCCTCGACGGCCGACTCGAGGCCCTCGATGCCGCGACCGGCAAGCTCGTCTGGTCCACGGTGACGGTGGACCAGACCCGGCCGTACTCCATCACGGCGGCGCCGCGCATCGTGAAGGGGAACGTGATCATCGGCAACGGCGGCGCCGAGTTCGGCGTGCGCGGCTACGTCTCGGCCTACGACGCGGAGACCGGCGAGAGGGTCTGGCGCTTCTACACGGTCCCCGGGCCCCCGGACCAGCCGTTCGAGAGCCCGGCGCTCGAGGCCGCGGCCGAGACGTGGGATTACAGCGCGAAGTTCTGGGAAGTCGGAGGCGGCGGCACCGCGTGGAACGCGGTCGCGTTCGATCCGGACCTCGACCTGCTCTACGTCGGGACCGGCAACGGCTCGCCCTGGAGCAAGCACATCCGCAGCCCCGGTGGCGGCGACAACCTCTACCTGAGCTCGATCGTCGCGCTGCGTCCCGACACGGGCGAACTCGTCTGCCACTACCAGGAGACGCCGGGCGACAACTGGGACTACACCGCGACGCAGGACATCGTGCTGGCCGACCTCGAGATCGGCGGGCGCGTGCGCAAGGTGATGATGCACGCGCCCAAGAACGGGTTCTTCTACGTGATCGATCGCGAGACCTGCGTTCCGATCTCGGCCGAGGCCTTCGTCGAAGTCACGTGGGCGGAGGGCATCGATCCGTCCACCTGGCGGCCGAAGATGGTGCCTGGCCTCGACTACACCAAGGACACGATCACGGTCAAGCCCTCGCCGCACGGCGGGCACAACTGGCATTCGATGTCGTTCAATCCCGGGACCGGCCTCGTCTACATCCCGGCACAGGAGATCCCGTACTTCTTCCACGTGGATCCCGAATACGACTACCGGCCGGGAGCCTGGAACCTCGGCTACGACTTCACCGTTGCGGACGAGTTCCCGCGCGACGTCGTCTCCGGCCACCTGCTGGCCTGGGACCCGGTCGCGCAGAAGGAGGTCTGGCGCGCCCAGTACACGGGCCCGTGGAACGGCGGGACGCTCACCACGGCCGGGAACCTCGTCTTCCAGGGGACCGCGCACGGGACCTTCGTCGCATACCGGGCCACCGACGGCGAGCTGCTGTTCGAGGCGCCGGCTGGCACAGGCATCGTCGCGGCGCCCGTCACCTACGAACTCGACGGTGAACAGTACGTGGCGGTGATGGCGGGCTGGGGCGGGGGCTTCGCGCTCGCGGCTGGCGATGCGGCCGCCGCGGCCGGAGTCCGCGGCAACGAGGGGCACCTGCTCGTCTTCAAGCTCGGGGGCGAGGCCAGGCTCCCGATCCACGAGGCGATCGAGCGGGAACTCACCGCGATCCCGGCCGGCTTCGACGCCGAGACCGTCCAGCAGGGGAACTTCACCTTCCACCGCTGGTGCGGCGTCTGTCACGGTGCCGGCGCCGTCAGCGGCGGCGTGCTGCCGGACCTGCGCAAGTCCGACCCCGGCATCTACCCGGCGATGGAAGACATCGTGCTGCACGGCGCACTGCTCGGGGGCGGCATGCCGCGCTTCGACCGCTGGCTGGACGAAGAGGACGTGGCCGCGGTTCGCGCGTACCTGCTGACGAGACGGGCGGCCCTGCTCGCGGAACGTGGCGCCGGGACCGGGCCCGAGACGGCCACCGACTAGCGACGCAGAAGCGCGGAGGACCCCATGCAGCTCCCCGAAGAGATCCCGGCCGTCGAGGACGTCCGGTTCGACGACATCGACTTCTGGGGGCAGCCGGGCCCGCACCGCGAAGCCGCCTTCGAGGCGATGCGCCGCGCGCCCGGGCTCGTCTTCCAGCCCGAGATCGAGCTCCCGCCGGAAGCGAAGGCGTTCATCTCCCAGGGCCCGGGCTACTTCAATGCGGTCCGACACTCCGACGTGTTGGAGGTGAGCCGCAACGCCGAGGTCTTCTGTTCCGGCCGCGGAACCCAGATCATGGACCAGCCCGAGGCGTTCAACGACTTCTTCGGTTCGATGATCAACATGGACGAGCCGAAGCACGGGCGGCTGCGGCGGATCGTCTCGCGCGGGTTCACGCCGCGCGCGTTGGCCCGGCTCGAGGCGGACGTGCAGCGCAGGGCGCGTGCCACCGTGGACCGCGTCCTCGAGATGGAGCGCTGCGACTTCGTCCGCGAGGTGGCGGCGCCGCTGCCGCTCGAGATCGTGTGCGACATCATGGGGATTCCCGAGAGCCAGACGGCCTTCGTGTTCGAGCAGACGAACGTGATCCTGGGTCTCGGTGACCCCGAATACGTGCCGCCCGGAGAGAATGCGGTCACGGCCGCGCTCACGGCCGGCAAGGGGCTCGCGGACCTGATGCGCGAGCTCGCGGCGGCGCGGCGCGAGCAGCCGACCGGCGACCTGACCTCGCAGCTGCTCCACGCCGAGGTCGATGGCGACCGGCTCGACCCGATGGAACTCGCGTCGTTCTTCATCCTGCTGGTGGTGGCCGGCAACGAGACCACGCGCAACGCGATCAGCCACGGGATGAAGGCGCTCTGCGACCACCCGGACCAGCGCGCCCGCTGGGCAGCGGATTTCGAGGGCCTGGCCGACACCGCGATCGACGAGATCGTGCGCTGGTCGAGCCCCGTGATCCACTTCCGACGCACCGCCACGCGCGATACCGAGCTGCGCGGCACCAGGATCGAAGAGGGACAGAAGGTGGTGCTCTGGTACGCGTCGGCCAACCGGGACGCGACCGCGTTCCCGGACCCCTACCGCTTCGACATCGAGCGCACGCCGAACGAGCACGTGGGGTTCGGCGGCCCCGGCCCGCACTACTGTCTCGGCGCAAACCTGGCCAAGCGCGAGATGCGCGTGATCTTCCGCGAGCTCTTCGAGCGCGCCTCGCGGCTCGAGGTGACCAGCGAGCCCGAGTACCTGCGCAGCATGTTCATCCACGGCATCAAGCACATGCCGTGCGAGGTGGGGGCGCGGACCTGGCCTTGATCCCGCATTCGCCGCTCGACCTCGCGGGGGGAGCTGGCGAGGGGTGGGCTCCGGCTCATGGCTCGCCCGTGATGGACTGGCGCTCAGCTACGAGCCACAGCGCCTCCGTCGCTCGTCCGAAGCGCCCAAGGTTCAATGCCAGAGTGCACCAGAGTTCGATTGGAACGGGCCGTGGCTCGTCAGCTGCAGCACCGTGTCAGGCGGAGGCAGGCTCGGATCTGCGCGCTCTCCACTTGCGGCGAACCGGGATGGACGCCAGAGAGAGCGGAACGATCGAGAGCAACCATGTGTAGTGGTACCAGGCTGGATACTCGTTCCATATGTGGCCGGGGTAGAGATGCGGCGGAATCGAGAGACCAAGGATCGCCAGCCCCGCTACCCAAGCAAAGCGCTCGTCCCGGCCGACTACGACAGCGGCAGTGCTCGTAGCAACGGTAGTTGCCAAGAAGACCACCAATCGAACGCAGAGCATTGCGAGCGTGTAGTCTCGCTCGGGATACGCCGCGTTGTAAGCCGGCCAGAGCAGCCGCAGGATGCCCAGCGATGTGCCGAGAAGGAGGTGCCACGTGAGTGCACCGGCGCCGATGGCTACGAGAGCTCGAAGAGCGCGACTGTCATCGAGGGCCATTCGCCGATGCCTAACATCGTATCGAGCCCGGACCGCCCGGGCCCGCTTGCTGCGGATATCCGATACTACCAGGATGGGGCCGGGCGCAAACGGTTGGAAACGCGGGGGTTTGCCACGTCGCCCCGCCGGACGATCGGCGCCGCACTGGTAGCATCTGGACGGATTGACGTTGTGCCCAGTGGGCATGGTGTCGGGTGACGGCGGGGACGCCGCCCGATCGCACGGTACCTGCATGCGAGCGTGTCGGCCCCGTTGGCCTTCCCGCCGAGGGCTCCCGGGAGGTGGCGGCCGCGGCGGATCCGGACGGGGGGGCGTCAGTCCCGCGAGGGTCCGAAGCAGCCGGTGAAGACCGCGTCGGTGGCTTCCGGGACGTCGGCGAAGGTGGCGGTCAGGTCTGCGCCCGGTTGGGCGAAGTAGAGCTCCGCGCGTCCGCCGCGGGCGCCGCCGGTCTCGTGGGCGCCGGCGCTCGCGAAGCGGATCCCGCCCGCGACGCCGGGGCGCCCGAGCAGTTCGGTGTGGCGCGCTTCGTCGCTTTCTGCGCGTTCGGTTCCGGACGCCATGTGCAGGTAGACGCCCGCGTGCGGGCGGTGGTGGAGGGCGCGGACCGAGAGGTCGAGTGCGGGGGCGAGCTCGCGGTGCTCGATCGCGAAGAGCCCGCCCACGCGGACGCTGCGCTCCTCGAACATGCGTCCCTTTGCGCGCAGCCCGTCGGCGAGCGTGTTCCACTCATCGAGCGACGTCTCGAGCGGCTCGCCGAAGAAGTACGTGATCAGGAACTGTGGTGCGCCGAGCGCGGGCTCGCGGACGCAGTGGTGCGCGCGCAACTCCGCGGTGGCGCGCCAGCGCTGGCCGAAGACGACGCCCGGGATCGCCAGGTTCTCGGGCAGGTGGTCGTTCGCGTGCCAGGTCTGGTAGCGGTCCTCGGCGCCTTCGCCGTGGACTTCCATCAGACCCAGGAATGCGGCCACCGCCACTCGCGCCAATGTCTTGCTCCTCCATGCGTCCGGCCCGGGCTCGGTTCGGGCCGGTCAGCCGCCGTCCACCGGGACCATCTCGCCCGAGCGCAGCCGGCCGAGGTAGTCGTCCAGGTCCGCCCTGATCTTCCCCGACAGCATGACGACGCCGACGATGTTCGGGAAGGCCATGCCCAGGATCATCATGTCGCCGAAGTCGATCACGGCTCCGGCGGTGAAGATCGCGCCTGCCCACGCAAACGCCAGGAAGATCACCTTGTAGGCCAGGATCGAGCGCTCGCCGAAGAGCGCGGCCCAGCTCTGCTCTCCGTAGTAGCTCCAGGTGATCATCGTGCTGAAGGCGAACAGGATGGCCGTCAGCGACAGCACGTACTCGAACCACGGGAAGACGCTGGCGAACGCCCACGAGGTCATCGCGATGCCGCTGCCGGCGTCCGGCGCCTCGTGGGCCCCGGTCACGACGATGACGAGGCCCGTCATCGTGCAGACCACCAGGGTATCGATGAAGGGCTCGAGCAGCGCGACCATGCCTTCGCGGATCGGCTCGTCCGTGGCTGCGGCCGAGTGGGCGATGGAGGCCGACCCGGTCCCGGCCTCGTTCGAGAACGCGGCGCGCCGGAACCCCTGGATCAGGCTGCCGACGAAGCCACCGGCGACCGCGCTCGGGACGAACGCGTCGTGCACGATCTCGCCGAGCGCGTCGCCGAGATCGCCCGCGTGCATCGCCAGGATGACCAGCCCGGTCACCACGTAGAGCGAGCACATGATCGGCACCAGGAAGCCCGCGACCTCGCCGATGCGGCGGATGCCGCCGATGATCACGAGTCCGACGAAGAAGACCAGCGCGCCGCCGAACAGCACCGCGCCGAGCGCGCTGTCGGCCGCGGGGAAGACGTTGGCGAACTGTGCGAACGACTGGTTGGACTGGAACATGTTGCCGCCGCCGAAGCTGCCGCCGATGCACATCACCGCAAAGACCGCGGCGAGCACCCGCCCGAGCTTCGGGTGGCCTAGTTCCGCGAGCCCGCGGCGCAGGTAGATCATGCCGCCGCCGATCACGCGGCCGTTCTCGCCGACGATGCGGTACTTCTGCCCGAGCGTGCATTCCGCGAACTTGGAACTCATGCCGAGTGCGCCCGCGAGCACCATCCAGAAGACCGCGCCCGGCCCGCCGATGCCCACGGCCACCGCGACGCCGGCGATGTTGCCGAGCCCGACGGTGGCCGAGAGCGCGGCCGACAGCGCCTGGAAGTGCGAGATCTCGCCCGTTTCGCCCGGACGTGTGTAGCGGCCGCGGACGCAGTCGATCGCGTGGCGGAAGCCGCGCACGTTCACGAACTGGAAGCGCAGCGTGAAGAAGCCGGCGCCCAGGATCAGCCAGACGACCACGATCGGCAGTTCGATCGCGTCGCTCCAGAACGCGAGGTCGAAGAAGATGACGGCCGAGATCGGGGCCACGATCCAGGCCGCGAACCAGGCGTCGAAGAAGGCCAGCAGCGCGCTCAGGTCCATCGATCGTTCCCCTTGTCGGTTGCGTCGGAAGTCGGATTGCTCGGAAGGGTGGGCCGCCGACATCCGGCCGTGCCCACGGGTAGGCAGCACAAGGGGGGCTCGCCTAGGATAAGCGGTTCCCCACGCAGCGCGAGGCCCGATGTCTGCCGATACGTTCTCCGAGCACGAATCGAAGACCCTGCTGGCCGGCTTCGGCGTCCCCGCGGCGGCCGAAGCCCTCGCCGCGACCGCGGACGAGGCGGCGGCCGCCGCCGAGCGCATCGGCTTCCCGGTGGTGGCCAAGCTGTGCGGGCGCGCGATCGCGCACAAGAGCGAGCGCGGTCTGGTGCGGCTCGGGCTCGGCGACGCGGCCGCGGTGCGCGACGCGGCCGAAGCGCTGCTGGCGCGTGCGACGCCCGAAGACGGAGAGGTCGCGGTGCTGGTGGGCGAGATGGTGTCCGCGAAGCGCGAGCTCATCGCCGGGCTGGTGCGCGACCCGCAGTTCGGACCCTGCGTCGTGGTCGGTCTCGGCGGCATCCTGACCGAGGCGCTGAACGACGTGGCCTTCGCCGCAGCGCCCCTCACCCACGCCCAGGCGAAGGCCCTGGTCGGGCGCCTGCGTACGAGCCACCTGGTGACGGGACCCTTCCGCGGCGAGCCGGCGGGCGACCTCGATGCGATCGCGGACGTGCTGGTCGGGCTGGGGCGTCTGGGCGTCGAGCGCCCCGACGTCCAGAGCGTGGACGTGAACCCGCTGCTGCTGCGCGACGGCCAGCCCGTGGCGGTCGACGCGCTGGTCGAACTCGGCGACGCGCCGGTGGACGCGCCGCGCGCGGCCTCGCCCGCCCCGGGCGAAGACGCGCTGCGCGCGCGCTTCCAGCCGCTCTTCGAGCCGCGCGGCATCGTGATCGCGGGCGTGTCGTCGCACCCGGGCAAGTTCGGCTTCGTGACGTTCCACAACCTGCTGCGCTTCGGCTACGAGGGGCAGCTGTTCCCGGTCACGCGCGACGGCGGCGACATCCTGGGCTACCCGACGCTCTCGGACGTCTCGCAGGTGCCCGAAGGCGCCGCCGACCTCGTCTTCGTGTGCACCCCGTACCAGGCCAACCCCGCGCTGCTGAAGGCCTGCCGCGCGCGCGGCGTGCGCGCGGCCTTCATCGCGAGCGGTGGCTACGGCGAAGCGGGGGAAGAAGGCCAGCAGCGCCAGCGCGAACTCGTCGCGCTCGCCGACGACCTCGGCATGGTCGTCGCGGGTCCGAACGGGCAGGGCGTCATCTCGACCGCGCGATCGATGTGCGCCCAGATCGTGGCGCCGTATCCGCCGGCCGGCGCGATCGGCGTCGCGAGCCAGAGCGGCAACCTCGTCTCGAGCTTCCTGAACTACGCGGTGGCGTCCGGGGTCGGCGTCTCGAAGGCGATCTCGGCCGGGAACTCGGCCCAGACCGGGCTCCCCGAATACCTCGAGTACTTCGCGGCGGACCCCGCGACCCGGGTCGCGCTCGGATACCTCGAGGGGTTGCCCGACGGCCGGCGCTTCGCCGAAGCCGCGCGCTACGTGAGCGAGCGCAAGCCCCTGGTGCTGGTCAAGGGCGGCGTCGCCGCGGAGGGAAAGCGCGCGGCCGCGAGCCACACGGGTTCTCTCGCGAGTGACGACGCGGTCTTCGACGGCGTCGCGGCGCAGGCCGGCGTGGTGCGCTCACCCACGGTCGAGGACGCCTTCGAGTGGGCCGCGACCTTCGCCACCCAGCCGCTCCCGCGTGGGCGCAGGACCCTGGTCTTCACCACGGCCGGCGGCTGGGGCGTGCTGGCGGCCGACGCGTGCGCGGCCCACGGGCTCGACCTGATCCCGCTGCCGGCCGACCTCCGGGCCGCGATCGACGAACTCGTGCCGCCGCGCTGGAGCCGCAACAACCCGATCGATCTCGCCGGTGGAGAGACCCGCGATACGATTCCGCAGGTGATGGACCTGATGGCCGCGCACGACGGAGTCGACGCGATCGTCCACCTGGGGATCGGCATCCAGGCGGCGCAGGCGCACGCGTTCCTGTCCGGGCGCTTCGGCCAGGACGAGGCCGTCGAGCGGATCGCGCGCTTCCACGAGCGCCAGGACCGTCGTTATGCGGCGGCGGCCCGCGAGGCGAGCGAGAAGTACCGCAAGCCCATCCTGACCGCGACGGAACTCGTCACGACCGACCGGCACTACGGCAACTCGGGCCCGGTCGGGGTCCGCGAGGAGGGGCGCTACTGCTACGCGAGCGCAACCCGCGCGGTCGCGGCCCTGGCCGCGATGTGCCGCTATGTGGAGTGGCGCGAGCGGGAGGGCCTCTAGCGTGCACGGCGCGGCCGCGATCGCCGGGATCGGCGAATCGACCTACTACGAGCGCGGCCGTTCGCCGCACACCGAGTTCCAGCTGGCCTGCATCGCGATCCGGCGCGCGGTCGAGGACGCCGGCCTCGAGCTCGCCGAGATCGACGGCTTCGTCTCCTACATGGACGCGCGCAACGACCCGATCCGCCTGGCCCGGGTCCTGGGTGTCCGGGAGCTGCGCTGGACCGGATCGCCCTGGAGCGGCGGCGGGAACAACTCCTGCGCCGCGATCCAGGCCGCCGATGCCGCAGTCACCGCCGGATACGCGCGGCACGTGGTCGTCTTCCGCGCGCTGGCGCAGGGGCAGTTCGGACGCTTCGGTCGGTCCGGTGGCGGCGAGAGCGGGTACCTGGGTGGTCCCTTCGCCTGGAACGCGATCTACGGGTTGACGACGCCGGCGCAGCAGTGCGCGCTGCACACCGCGCGCTTCATGCATGACCATGGCATCTCGCAGGAGGCGCTCTGCGAGATCTCGCTGGCTTGTCATGCCAACGCACAGCGCAACCCCCGCGCGCTCCGCCACGGGAAGCCGCTCACGCGCGAGGCCTATCACGCGTCGCGCTGGATCGTGACGCCGTTCCACCTCTACGATTGCTGCCCCGAGAACGACGGCGCGGCCGCGGCGGTGGTGACGACGAGCGAGCGTGCCCGCGACCTCGCGCAGCGCCCGGCCGCGATCGTGGCGGCCGCCCAGGGAACCGGGCCCGCGTTCGGCACCTACACGCAGGCGACGCTGGGCTCTTCCCACTACGCCCAGGTCGGCCAGCACCTGTGGGAGCACGCGGGCGTGACCGCGGCCGACGTCGACGTCGCCCAGTTCTACGAGAACTTCACCGGTCCGGTCCTGATGGCGATGTGCGAGATGGGCTTCGCGCCGCCGGAGGGCATCGAGGAGTTCGTGTCCGGCGGTGCGCTCCAGGGTCCGGACGCCCGGCTCCCATTCAACACCAGCGGCGGCAACATCGGCGAGGCCTACATCCACGGCTTCGAGATGATCAACGAGGCCGTGCGGCAGATCCGGGGGACCTCGACCTGCCAGGCGCCCGACGTCGAGCGCGCGCTCGTCGTCGGCGGTCCCGGCTATTCGCCCGGGAGCGCGGTCCTGTTCGGAGCGCCCGCATGAGCCGCGTCCTCGGCGAGCACTGGGCGCTGCCGGCCCTCGACGACCGGAACCGCGCGTTCTTCACCGCGGGCGTGTTGAGCTTCCAGCAGTGCGCGGACTGCGCGCACGTGCAGCACCCGCCCGAAGACGTCTGCGAGGCGTGCCGGTCCTTCTCGTTCCGCGTCTTCGAGAGCGCGGGCCACGGCCGCGTCGAGAGCGTGATCGTGGTGCACCATCCGATCCATCCGGGCATGGCCGAGGTCGTGCCGTATGCGGTGGTGTCGGTGGCGGTGGACGACGTGCCCGGGGTCCTCGTGACCGGCAACGTCACGAACCGCGCCCCCGACGCCATCGCGATCGGGGACCGCGTCGAGGTGACGTTCGAGGAGGTCGAGGACCCGAAGACCGAGGTCCGGCTCCGCATTCCGCAGTGGCGGGTCGTTCCGGCCTGAGCCGATCCGGTCCGCGCGCGATACGCTTTCGCGTCGTGCGCTCGGCCCGGGCGTCGGCGGGAGGACCGCGTGCCGAAGGCACTCGAAGGAATCCGGATCTGCGACTTCACCGGTCAGCTCGCCGGTGCGGGCGCGACCAGGTGGCTGGCCGCGTTCGGGGCGGACGTGGTGCGGATCGAGGACCCGGTCAACCAGGGGGCCTGGGACATCCTCCGCTCGATGCCGCCCTTCGTGGACGAGCGCCGCGGCCACGACTTCGGCGGCGGCTTCAACAACCACAACGTCGGCAAGCGCGGCATCACGCTGAACCTGCGCACCGCGCGGGGCAAGGAGATCCTGGCGGAGCTCGTCAAGCGTTCCGACGCGCTCACCGAGAACTTCGCCGCCGGCGTGCTCGAGAAGTGGGGCTTCGGCTACGAGCGCCTGAAGGCGCTGCGCTCGGACATCGTCTACGTGTCCAATTGCGGCTTCGGCCACCGCGGCCCCTACGCGTCCTTCAAGACCTGGGGCCCCATCGTGCAGGCCGTCTCGGGCCTGACCTTCACCTCGGGCCTGCCCGACCGGGGGCCCGCGGGCTGGGGCTACAGCTACATGGACCACACTGGCGGCTACTACATGGCGATGGCCGTGCTGCTGGCGCTGATCCACCGGCAGCGCACCGGCGAGGGCCAGTGGGTCGACATGGCGTGCTGCGAGACCGGGCTCACGCTGCACGGGCCCGCGATCCTGGACTACACCGTGAACGGGCGGCCGATGCGTCGCCCCGGCCAGCCCGACGGCAACCGCAGCGAATGGCCCGCGATGGCCCCACATGGGATCTTCCCGGCGCGCGGCGAGGACGAGTGGCTGGCGATCGCGTGCCGCAGCGACGCGGACTGGGAGCGCTGCGGCGGCGTGATCGAGGAGGCGTGGGCGCAGGCGCCGGAATGGGCGTCGCTGGCCGGCCGGATCGCGGCGCAGGACGCGCTCGAGGAGCGCATCGCCGCGTGGACGGCGACGCGCGACAAGTTCGAGATGCAGCGCGCGTTCCAGGCGGCCGGGGTTCCCGCGGCCGCGGTGCAGAAGCCCGAAGAGCGGATCGAGCACGACCCCGCGACCCAGGGGCTCTGGCCCACGGTCCACCACCGCGAGATGGGGGACGTGCGCGTCGACGGCCTGCCGGTGCGGTTCTCGGAGACGGACTGGGAGGTCTCGCGCGGCGGACCGTGTCTCGGCGAGCACACCGAGGAGGTGCTCGGCGAGTGGCTCGGTCTCGGCAGCGCCGAGGTTGCGGAACTTCGCGAGAGCGGCGTGGTATGAGCGCACTCGCCGGGCTTCACATCGTCGAACTCGCGCACGAGCGCGGCGCGCTCGCGGGCAAGCTGCTCGCGGACATGGGCGCCGACGTGGTGCTGGTCGAGCCCCCGGGCGGCGCGCCGCAGCGCAGCAACGGTCCCTTCGTCGACGACGTGCCCGACCGGGAGCGGAGCCTCAGCTGGTGGCACTACCAGACGAGCAAGCGCGGCATTGCACTCGACTGGCGCGCCGCGGCCGGCCGCGAGGCCCTGCTCGCGCTCGTGGCCAGTGCCGACCTGTTGCTCGAATGCGAGGACCCCGGCGTGCTGGAAGCCGCGGGGCTGGGCGACGACGTGCTGACGGGCGCGCACGAGCGCCTGATCCACGTCTCGATGACCCCGTTCGGGCCCGACGGGCCGCGGCGGCACGAACTCGCGACGGACCTGACGCTGCTGGCCGGCGGCGGGCCGGCCTGGAGCTGCGGCTACGACGACCACTCACTGCCCCCGATCGCGGGCGGGGGCCAGCAGGGCTACGCGATCGGGTGTCACTACGCGGTGCTGTCCGCGCTGACGGCCGTACTCCACCGGGAGCTCGGCGGCCACGGGCAGCGCATCGACGTCTCGATGCACCAGGCCGCGAACGTGACCACCGAGATGGCGACCTATCACTGGCTCGTCCGGCAGGGCACCGTCCAGCGCCAGACCGGGCGTCACGCGATGGAGCAGCTGAGCATGCCGTCGCAGATGGCCTGCGGTGACGGCCACCACGTCAACACCGGCGTCCCGCCCCGGACGCCCGCCGAGTTCGCGAAGCTCGTGAGCTGGCTCGAGGAGCTCGGCGTCAAGGACGAGATCCCCGAGGCCGTCTTCCTGGAGATGGGCGCGGCGCGCGATTCGATCCGGCTGGCCGACATCGGCGTCGACGACGAGGTGACGGCCATCTTCGCGGCTGGCCGCGAGGCGATGGCGTTCCTGGCCGGGCGGCTGCCGGCCCAGGAGTTCTTCCTCGGCGCGCAGCGGGCGGGGCTTCCGGTGGGCGTGATCCACTCGCCCGAGGAGGCCTTCGAGGACCCCCACTTCGTCGCGCGCGGCATGCAGGTCGCGGTGGAGCACCCGGCGCTCGGGCGCACCGTCACCTACCCCGGGGCGCCCTATGCGTTCGAGAAGAGCCGCTGGGCGATCTCGCGCCCGGCCCCACAGCTGGGCGAGCACTCGGACGAGGTGCTCGAGGCCGTCGGCATCGATGCCGCAGGCCGGGCGCAACTTCGGGCCGAAGGGGTGCTCGAATAGCCCGCAACCGCCCCGGGGCGGCCGATTCCGGTCACGTGGCAGCCGCTGCCGGGCGATCTAGAGTATGGCCGCGCCCCACCCCAGACCCGCCCGGAGGACCCGCCGTGAAGCGCTTCATCCAACACGAAGAACTGGCTCGCGACAGCCGCTTCATCCGCCAGCAGAACGTGCTGACGACCGTGCTCGCAACCCTGCCCGACGAAGTCGATGCCGTGGTCGAGACCTTCGACAAGTTCGGCCCGATGATCGAGGAGTCGAGCCGGGGGACCGCCGCCGAACCGCTCTTCGAGAAGTTCGGCCCCGCGTTCGCCCTGGTCACGCTGAACGAGCCGATCGTGGCCGGCCAGGAGGGCGTCGAGGACCGGCTGAAGATGCGCATGCACGGCATCTTCGTCGGCGAGATGCAGGCGCTCGAGGGCGCCGGTCGTTCGCTCTGGGACTTCCCGGATGCGCCCTGGGATTTCAAGATGAACATGGCGCGGCAGTGCTGGGACGAGGCGCGCCACGTGCAGATCTACGAGAAGCTGATGGAGCACGTGGGTGCCCAGGCCGGCGACTACCCCGAAAGCACGTTCCTCTTCGAGTGTGCGTGCAGCGACGACCCCGCGATGCGCGTGGCCGGCGTGAACCGGGGCCTCGAGGGCCTGGCCTGCGACGTCTTCCGCGACCTGATCCGCTACGCCGATGCGACAGGCGACGAGACCATGAAGCAGGCCGTCGACTACGTGCTCGCCGACGAGCTGACGCACGTGCGCTTCGGCAGCGAGTGGGTGAAGGAGTTCACCAAGGACGACAAGGACCACTTCGAGCGGACCCAGGAGTTCCGGCGCGAGGTGGACAAGCAGTTCAGCTTCGGGGGCTCCCGCTCCGACCGCGAGGACGCCGCCATCCGCATCGCCTGGCAGGACCGCCTGGAGGCGGGCTTCACCGAAGAAGAGCTGCGCGAGCTCGCCGAGATCTCGAGCGGTGGTCCGTCCCAGAAGACGATGCTGGCCGCGGCGAAGATCCTCCAGGAGCGCCACCTGGCGCGCCGCGCGGCCGCAGCCCAGGACGGGGAGGCCCGCTCGTGAGCGAAGAACGCCTCTACCCGGGAGTCGGCCCCGACGAACGCACCACCTTCGACGCCTACTCGGCCTTCGATGTCCCGGCCGACCTGCGCGAACTCCACGGCCGCTACGACGTCGAGTCGACCGCGCGCCGCGTGCGCAACTTCCGCTATGCGCAGGAGTGGATGATGATGATCGGTGGCGGCTGGGTCGCCACGATCCCGGAGCTGCCGGTGAAGACCGGCCTCGGCAAGATCGTCTGGGACGACGCCAAGAGCGCCGACGAACTCGGCCACCGCCTGCCGGAGCTTCGCTGCGGCAAGCGCTCGGTCACGACCTCCGAACCCGCCAACGAGGGATTCGCCGCGGTCATCCAGGAGGTCGCCGAGCCGGAACGGCCGGACCTCACGATCGAGAAGATCACGGGCATGTTCGACGTGCTGAAGCCGCATCTGCTCGCGGTCTACGACCGCATGCAGCGCGAGACCGACCAGATCTCGGATGCGCCGACGATCGAGATCCTCGACGACATCATGCGCCGCACACGCAAGCACATCGCCTGGGGCGACGAGGTCCTCGAGCGCCTCTGCGATACCGACGGGAAGCGCGAACGGCGCCGGATCCGTGCCAACGAGCTGCGCGCGCAGCTCGAGGCCTGCGGCGGCGTGACCGGCGAGATCGCGGACGAGAGCCCGCGGGTCCACTAGCATGCCGGACCCCCGCGCGGTCGATGCCTTCGATCCGCAGATCGCGGCCCGCTTCATCGAGAGCCAGGACGCCCAGGGTGGGCTGCCGGCCTACCTCGGCATCCGCTTCACCGCCTACGAGCCCGGCATCCTGCGGGCCCAGATGCCGGTGCGCGACGAGTTGCTGACGATCATGGGCAACATGCACGGCGGCGTGCTCTCGGCCGTCTGCGACCACCTGCTCGGCTGCGTCTGCTACCCGCACATGCAGCGCGGCCAGTGGGCGGCCACCACCGAGTTCAAGATCAACCTCCTGGCGCCGGTCTCGAAGGGGACGCTGGAGGCCCGGGCCGAGATCCTCTCGCTGACGCGCTCGACCGCGGTGGTCCAGATCCGGGTCGACAACGACGGCCGTCCGGCCTGCGTCGCCCAGGGAACCGTGCTGATCCGCGACCCGAAGAAGAAGTAGTAGCGGCTCAGTCGAAACGCGGACGGACCTTCGTCGCGAAGCGCTCGATCGAATCCATCAGCTCGTCGTGCGGGATCAGACCGTTGTAGGTCCAGGCGAAGAGCCAGCGCGAGGGGTTGCGCTCGAAGAGCGCCTCGAGCTGGCGGCTGACGGTGTCCTCGCTGCCGACGAGCACCATGCTCTGCGCGAAGATGTCGGGAGCGACGCCGGTCCGGGGATCGACCATGCCCTTGTTGAAGCCGAACGGCTCGAACCAGGCCGCACCGACGAACGCTCCCGAGTCGCGCCACAGCGCCTGGGCCTCCTCGTCCGTATCGGCCACGATCACATCGCGCAGCAGGCCGATCCCATCTCCGGGCGGCCGGCCCGACACCTCGGCGTAGAGCGCGGTCAGCTCGTCCTCGAGCGCGGGCCAGAGCGGCGGCAGCACCGCGGTGATGCCTTCCCCCGCGCACCAGCGGATGCTCCGCTCGCTCGACGCGAAGGGCTGGAACAGCGGCGGGTGCGGGCTCTGCAACGGCTTCGGGACCACGCCGACCGCCTTGACCACGCCGTCCTCGACGCCGGCGCCCATCGTCCGCGTGGTGGCGAGGTCCCAGGGCGTGGCTCCCGCCGGGATGCGCCAGTACTTGCCCTGCTCCGCGAGCAGGTCGTCACTCCACGCGGCCTTGATGATGCGGTAGCACTCCTCGAAGGCCTCGCGGTTGGCGGCGTCGATCGCGTCGTGTTCGTGGGGGAGGGCGCCGTGGATGCCGTGCGTCTGCTGCGCCATCACGTCCACCCAGCGCCGTTGGTAGCCGCGGGCGAAGCCGGCGCAGGCGCGTCCGCCGCTCATGTGGTCCAGCATCGCGATGTCCTCGGCCACGCGGATCGGGTTGCGCGTCGGCAGCACGAGCCCGAGCTGCCCCACGCGGATGCGCTCGGTCTGCATCGCCACGAAGAGGTCGAGCAGGATCGGGTTCTGCGAGATCTCGAAGCCCTCGACGTGGAAGTGGTGCTCGGTGAAGTAGATGCCCTCGTAGCCCAGCGTGTCGGCCAACCGGGCCTGCTCGCCCAGCTCGCGCAGCATCTTTCCGTAGAGGTCGCGCCGGGTGCCGGCCATGCCGGCCTCCATCTCGGGCCGGCTGCCGATCGAGGGGAGGTAGAAGAGCGAGGTCCGCATCGCGACAGGCTAGGGCACGCGCAGCAGCGGCCGCACCTCGCGGGCGAAGCGCTCGCGCTGCTCTGCGCCGGCGCCCGCCGGCCCCACCACGTCGAGCACGATGTGGCGGAGCCCCGCGTCGAGGTAGGCCTGCACGCGCTCGGCCACGTCCTCGGGCCGGCCGAGCGCGGCGTAGCGCTGCGCGGCCCGCCGGAAGTCCATCGCATAACGCTGCGAGAGGTGCTCGGTGGCCGCGTCCCAGGCGGCGTCGTAGGAGTCGTCCAGGTACGCGAACAGCAGGTGGGCGGTGTCGAAGCGTTCGATCGTCCGGCCCGCGGCTTCCGCGGTCTTGGCGATCTTCGCGAGGCCCTCCGCGTACTGCTCCGGCGTCACCACGTACGAGATCCAGCCGTCGCAGAGCCGCCCGATCCGGCGCAGCGCGGCCTCGGAACGGCCGCCGGCCCAGATCGGGGGGCCGCCGGGAGAGACCGGGGGCGGCAGCATCTGCGTCTCCGGGAACGGGAAGAAGCGGCCCTCGTGCGCGACCGGCGTGCCGCGCCACAGCTTGCGCAGTACCTCGAGCCCTTCGGTCAGGCGCGCGCCGCACTCGCCCACGGGCACGCCACACGCGGCGTACTCGTCCGGGAACTCGCCGCCCACGCCGACCCCGAACAGCAGCCGGCCGCCGCAGGCGCGGTCCAGGGTCGCGACCTGCTTCGCGACCGGCACCGGGTGGCGCAGCGGCAGCAGGTAGACGCTGGTGCCGAGCGAGAGCGTGTCGGTGAAGCACGCGAGCTGCGCGAGCTGCAACAGCGGGTCCAGGATCGGGACCGCGAACGCGACGTGGTCGCCGACGAAGATGGAGTCGTAGCCCCACTGCTCGGCCTGCCGGGCGGTGCCGCGCGCGGCCTCGGGGCCGGAGACGCTGCCGATGAACCCGAGCCGGATCCCGTCCGCGAGCGGCAGCGCGCTCATCCGAGCCGGTCCCGCCAGCGCCCGAAGGCGCCCCGCAGGTCCGCGAAGCGCTTCTCCACCGCGGGCGCCATCGCCGGGTGGGTGAAGATCCAGAACTCGCCCTCCTCGATCGCGCGGCAGACGATCTCACCGGCACGCTCGGCGTCCATGCCGCGAGCGAGGGCGTCCAGGATCTCGGACGGGATCGGCACGTCGGGCCCGAGGCCCTGCGGCCGGTTGCGCCCGGCATCGCCGATGCGCGTATCCACCGCGCCCGGACACAGCACCGAGACCCCGATCGGCTCGTCGGCGAGTTCGATCGCGAGGCACTCGCTGAGGCCGACCACGGCGTACTTGCTGGCCGTGTAGGCTCCGAGCAGCGGGGTCGGAAGATGGCCCGACATCGACGCGGTGTTGACGATGTGCGCCTCTTCGCCCTGCACCTTCAAGCGCGGCAGGAACGCGTTCACGCCATTCACGACGCCCCAGAGGTTGACGCGCAGGGTCCAGCGCCAGTCTTCCTCGGTGGTCTCCGCGAGCGGCCGCGCGACCGCCACGCCCGCGTTGTTGCAAAGCACGTGGCAGGCCCCGAACTCGGCCCAGGTCTTCTCGGCCAACGCCTCGAGCGCCTCCAGGTCCGTCACGTCCGTGGCGAGGGCCAGCGAGCGCGGGCCGATCAGGGCCGCCTCCTCGGCCACCGTCTGGGCCCCGCTCGCGTCCACATCGGCGGCCACCGTGTGCATCCCGGCCCGCGCGAAGGCGAGCACCATGCCCCGGCCGATGCCGCTGGCCGCGCCGGTCACGACGGCCACCCGTCCCGAAAGTTCTCGCATCGCGGTTCCTCCCTCGGAGGCCCCATGCTACCGCGCCGCGCCCGGGTCCGCGCTCAGCGGGCGGTCCCGAAGATCGCGGGATCGACGTCGACGCCGACGGGCGCGTGGTCCGAGCCCTGGACGTCGGGCTGGATGAAGGCGGCGCGGACGTGCTTCATCGCGGCCGGGGTCGCGAGCACGTAGTCGATGCGCCAGCCGACGTTCTTGGCGCGCACCCCGAAGCGCTGGCTCCACCAGGAGTAGTGCTCGGGGCCGGGTTCGAAGGCGCGGAAGGTGTCGACCCAGCCCGCGGCGAGCCAGCGATCCATCTCCTTGCGCTCGACGGGCAGGAACCCGCTGGTGTCCTTGTTCCCCTTCGGCCGGGCGAGGTCGATCTCGCGGTGGGCGGTATTGAAATCGCCCATCACGAGCACGCGGTAGCCGGCCCGGCGCCAGCGCTCGACGCGGTCGAAGAGCGCCCGGTAGAAGCGCAGCTTGTAGGGCACGCGGCCGTTGTCGCGGTCCTTCCCGTTGCCGTTCGGGAAGTAGACGTTGGCCACGACGAGCCGCCCGAAGCGCGCGATCTGCACGCGGCCCTCGCGGTCGAACGCGGGCCGCCCGAGCGACGTCTCGATCGCGTCCGGCGCCCGCCGCGCATAGAGCCCCACGCCGCTGTAGCCCTTGCGCTCGGCGCACACGAAGTCCGTGTGCCACCCGTCCGGCGCCGCGACGGGGTCCGGGAGCTGCTCGCGCTGTGCCCGCACCTCCTGGATGCCCACGATCTCGGCGCCCGAGTCCGCGAGCCAGCGCCCGAACCCCTTGCGCTCGCAGGCGCGCAGGCCGTTCACGTTCCAGGAGAGGATCCGGACGGTCTTCGAGGCGGAGGCACGCGGCATCGGCCCGATCAGGCGTCGGGCCGGAGGTAGGTGTAGTCCCAGAGGCCCTCGGAATAACGTCTCCGCAGACGCGTGGCTTCCTCGGCCGTGATGCGCCCGTCGCGCAGCGCGCGTTCGGCGAGGCGCCGCACCTTCTCCTTCAGCGTGCCGAGGTCGTACTGCACGTAGTCGAGCACGTCCTTCACGTCTTCGCCTCGACGACGTGTTCGATGTCGATGCCGCCGTCGGCGTCGATGCGCACGTGCACGGCGTCGGTGTCGCCGAAGAGGTTGTGCAGGTCGCCCAGGATCTCCTGGTAGGCGCCGACCAGGAAGAGGCCCAGGTAGTAGGGGCGGCCGTCGGCGGCGTGGAGTTCGAGCACGTCCTTCACGTCGCGGGGGCCGATGAAGCGGTCGAGCTTGCCGTCGCTGTCGCAGGTGAGGTCGGCGATGATGCCGCGCCGCGTGGGTTCTTCGTGGAGGCGCTGCACCGGCAGGATCGGGAAGAGCTGCTTCACCGCCCAGGCGTCGGGCGCGCTCTGGAAGACCGAGAGGTTGCCGAAGTAGGTGTCCGCGAGCGCGCGGTCGAGCGCCTCGAGTTCCTCCGGCACTTCGGGTAGGTCGCGCGCGATGCGCTGGAACTTCTCGCAGCACTGCCAGAAGAGGCGCTCCACCCGTGCCCGGTCGCGCAGGTCGAGCTGCCCCATGTTGAAGAGCGCGGCCGCGTCCTCCTTCAGCTGGAGCGCGTCGTGGTAGCACTCGAGCACGTTCTTCCGCGTCGCGCTCTGCCAGGAGAAGGCCAGGTCCTGGAGCGTCTTCGGCGCGCCCTCGCCGACGGCCTCCGGTCTCTGGTTCGTCCGCACCTCGTTGATGCCGAGGACGTCGAAGATCAGCACGGAGTGGTGCGCCACCATCCAGCGGCCGGCCTCGGTGACGAGGTCCGGATGCGGGACCCCGGCCTCGTCGGCCGCGTCCTGCACGGCCGCGACCACGTCGCGCGCGTACTCGCTGACCGAGTAGTTCTTCGAGGAGTGGAAGTTGGTCTGGGATCCGTCGTAGTCCACGCCGAGGCCGCCGCCCACGTCGATCAGCGACGGGCGGGCGCCCAACGCGTGGAGGCCCACGAAGATCCGCATGGCTTCGCGCAGCGCGTCCTTGTGCGCCCGGATCGCCGTGATCTGCGAGCCGATGTGGAAGTGCAGCAGTTCCAGGCACTCGAGCATGTCCTCCTGGCGGAGACGGTCGACTAGATCGACGATCTCGACCGCGGTCAGCCCGAACTTCGACTTGTCGCCGGTCGACTCGACCCACTTTCCCGCACCGCGGGTCGAGAGCCGCGCGCGCACGCCCATGTGCGGCCGGATGCCCAGTTCGTTGGCGGTCTTGATGACGACCTCGAGCTCGCTCAACCGGTCGATCACGATCACGGGCGTGCGCCCGAGGCGCTGGGCCAGCAGCGCGGTCTCGATGTAGGCGCGGTCCTTGTAGCCGTTGCAGACGATCAGCGCGTCGGGCGTATCGAGGTGGGCCAGCGCGATCAGCAGCTCCGGTTTGCTGCCCGCCTCGAGCCCGATGCCGCGCGCGGCGCCGAAGGCCACGATCTCCTCCACGACGTGCCGCTGCTGGTTCACCTTGATCGGGTAGACGCCGCGGAAGCGGCCGCGATACGCGTGGTCTTCGATCGCGTCGCCGAAGGCCCCGGCCAGCCGTTCGATCCGGCTCGCGAGGACGTCCGAGAACCGGACCAGCAGGGGAGTGCGCAGGCCCCGGGTCTGGAGGTCCTCGATCAGTGCGCGCAGGTCGACGCGCGGGCCGTCCGGGCCCGAAGGCTGGACGACCAGGTTGCCGGCCTCGTTCGCGTCGAAGTACCCGCGCCCCCAGGCCGGCACGTTGTAGAGCTCGAGGCTGTCTCGGACGTTCCAACCGCGCATCGCGAGGTCCTCTCGGGCCGGCCCGCGGGCGCGCGCCGGGTGGAGCTGGAGGGTGGGGGTGGAGGATGGGTCTGCGATGGCGTCGAATCAAGCGCTACGAGCGCCGGTCCGGCAGGGGCTCTTCCCGTTCTTCGCCGGTACCGAGGTCGCGCACCTTCGTGACGCCCCGCTCGCGTTCGTCCTCGCCGATCACGTAGACGCGGGCCGCGCCCGCCTTGTCTGCGTCCGAGAAGACGCGCCGGGCCTTGGGGTGGCCGAGCACCAGCTCCACCGAGTGGCCCTCGCGGCGGAGCGCCCGCGCGAGGCGCTGGGCAGCCGGGCGCTCGGCCTCGCCCATCGGGTAGACCACGGCGTCGAGCCCGCGGCCGAGGTCGGGCAGGAGCCCGCGGTCGGCGAGGAGTTCGGCGATCACGGCGTCGCCGAAGCCGAAGCCGACGGCCGGCAGGGGCTTGCCGCCCAGGGCCTCGAGCAGCCGGTCGTAGCGCCCGCCGCCGCAGATCGCGCGCAGCGTGCCGCCGGTGTCGAAGGCCTCGAAGACCACGCCCGTGTAGTACGCGAGGCCGCGCACGACCGACGCATCGAAGGCCACGCGGTCCGCGACCCCGTAGCCGTCGAGCAGCTCGAAGAGCCGGCGCAGCTGCGCGAGCGACGGCGAGTCGTCGGCGACGCCGTGCGCGGCCTCGTCGAGCCCCTTCGCCTGGAGCCGCGCCACCACGGCCTCCGCATCGACGCGCGGAAGGCCGACCAGGCCGTCCGCATCCGCCAACTGGTCGGCGACCCCGTCCGGCCCGATCTTGTCGAGCTTGTCGATGATCACGCACAGGGGTTCGAAGGCCCGGGGCCGGTCCTTCAGGAAGTCCTCGCGCAGCGTCTCTTCCAGCAGCGCGCGGTGGTTGATGCGCATGCGCACGTCGGTCGCCGCGAGTCCCATCCGGTCGAGCGCGTGGAAGATCGCCGCGATCAGTTCGGCCTCGGCGGTGACGTCGGGCTCGCCCCAGACGTCCATGTTCCACTGGTAGTGCTCGCGGCGGCGCCCCCGCGTCATGCGTTCGTAACGCCAGCATTGCGGGATCGAGAACCAGCGGATCGGCAGCCGCAGGCCACCCTGCCGCGCCATCACCATCCGCGCGAGCGAGGGTGTGAACTCGGAGCGCAGCGCCAGGTGCCGCCCGTGCAGCTCGAAGTGGTAGAGCTGGTCGACGATCTCCTCGCCGGCCTTGCGCTGGTAGAGCTCGGCGTGTTCCAGCACGGGTGCATCCACTTCCTCGAATCCGAAGCGCCGGGAGGTCTCGCGGAAGTGGTCGAACAGCCACGACCGCAAGCGCAGGTCCTCGGGATAGAAATCCCGGGTCCCGCGCGGCGGTTGGAGGGAGGCCTTGGACACCGCGCACATCTAGCACCCCGGCGCAGGGCGGTCATCGGCCGGGGGCGCCCGGCCCCGGCGTGGGCGGCGGGCCCGGCCGGGGAGGAGGCCGCCGGGCCGACCTGCTAGAAACCGGGCGGGCCCACCTCCGGGCCGCCACCGCTCGAAAGGAACGCCTGCATGCGCCGCCAGTTTGCCGTCTTCTGCGTGTTCTCCAGTGTGGGTCTGGCAGCCTGCGGGCGGGACGAAGCGCCGGTACCGCCGCCCCCGGAGCCCGCCCCGATCGAGTCCGCCGCGCCGTCCGGGAGCGCCGCGCCGGCCACCCCCGCCACCTCCGCGGAGACGCCGGCCGACCTCGACCAGGGCCTCCTGGTCGCGATCTCGCGCTTTGAGATGAAGGACCAGAAGCCGATCCCGAAGTCCGAGCTGCTGGTGCTGACCCGTCGCGGCGGCGAGTGGCACGCGGCGTCCTACGAGGACCCGGACAGCAACGTGCTGCACAAGGCCATGCCCTACACGCCGCCGGGCGAGGCCCCGGGCATCCTGACGATCGGCGGCAGCGCCGCGGCCGTGAAGCTCTGGCGCGTGGGCCCCCACGGCCTGGCGCCCGAGGAGACGCTCTGGGAGAAGGACTTCGGCGGCAAGACCAGCCGCATGCGCGACGCCGAGGTCGGCGATCTGTACGGCGACGGCATGCCCGCGATCGCGGTCGCCACGCACGACCAGGGCGTGGTCGCCGTCATCCATCCGAAGGCGGACGGAACGTCCAGCGTCGACGAGCTCTACCACAAGCCCGACACCTTCATCCACGAGATCGAGATCGGGGACCTCGACGACGACGGCGTGCTCGAGTTCTACGCGACGCCGAGCGCGCCGAACAAGCTCGACGGCAAGCCGCAGCCCGGCACCGTGATGCGCTTCGTGCCCAGCACCGGCGGGGGGCCGACCGTGGTGGCCGACCTCGGGCAGCGCCACGCCAAGGAGATCTGGGTGGGCGACGTCGACGGCGACGGCACCGACGAGCTCTACGTCTCGATCGAGGCCGCCGAGGGAGGCGACCTCGAGATCCGCCGCTACGAGGCCGGGACGGACCCCTCGGCCGGCGCCACCATCGTCACGTTGAGCGATCCGATGTGTCGCTTCCTGACCGTGGGGGACGTGGAGGGCGACGGGGCCCGGGAGATGGTCATCGCCGCCAAGGACTCGGGCCTGTGGCTCGCGCGCCCGGGCGAGGACCCCAACGCCGCCTGGGAGCTCTCGCTGATCGACGCGGATTCGAAGGGCTTCGAGCACGCGTCCGTGCTGGCCGATCTCGACGGCGACGGACGCGACGAACTCTACGTCGCGAGCGACGAGACCAAGGAGATCCGCCGCTACGTGTGGACCGGCGACGGCTTCGCCCGCGAGACGATCCATTCCCGCAAGAGTCCGCTGCCGGTGCTGACCTGGAACATCATGCCCGTCCCGGTCGCGCTCGTGGAGCCCGCCCCGACCGCCGACTAGCCGAGACCGGACCAGCCTGGCCCCGACCCGGCCTTCCGATCGGCCAAGGAGATGGCGAGGGGCGGGCGCAGGCGAAGTCAAGCGCAGCGGGGCCACTCGTCTGTTCCCGGTGCCTTGGGTCACCCGAGTGACTCCCTCCAACCCGGTGTCGATCAAGAGCGAGCCATGAGCCGGAGCCCGCCCCTCGCCGTCTCCGTGGCCGATCGGAAGGCCGGGGCTAGGCGCCCCCTCCTTCGCGCGCGAGTCGCAACATCGCCTCGAGGGCGACCTCGATGCACTCGTCCATGTTGCGGTCGAGGTCGATCTCGGCGGGGCCGGGCCAGGGGGTGCGGTCGGAGACCACGCAGATCGCGCCCGCGCGGACCCCGAAGAGTCCGGCCAGCGTCAGCGTGACGCCGGCTTCCATTTCCATGTTGACGACGCGCGCGGCGCGCATGTCCTCGAGGCGGCTCGCGTGGCCTCGCGGCCAGTAGCCGTCCACGCTCATCGAGGCCATCCCGCCGTCCTCGGTCAGCACCGCGTTGCGCATGTAGAAGGCATCGAGGCTCCAGGTGATGCCGGCCCGGCACGAGGTGCCGCGGCTGCGCGCCGCGGCGAGCAGCCCGCCGACGATCGCATGGTCGGCCACGGCCGGGTACTCGGGCACCACGTAGGTGCGGCTGGTGCCGTCGTCCCGCACCGCGCCCGTGGTCACGACCAGGTCGCCCAGCGCCAGGACCGGCGCCAGGCCGCCGCTGTTCCCGACCCGGATGAAGGTGTGGCTGCCGAGCTTGACCAGCTCTTCCAGGATCACCGCGGTGGAGGGGGCGCCGATCCCGGTGGAGGCCGCGGTGAGGGCGACGCCGTCGCGCTCTCCGGTCACCACGCGGAACTCGCGGACGTCCGCCACGACCTCGGCGTGGGCCCAGCGCGAGGAGATGCGATCGACCCGGGCCGGATCGCCGCAGAGGAACACGTGGGGGGCGGCCTGGCCGGGCCGGAGTGCCGTGATCGGCTGTGCATCGCTCACGCGAGATCCTTCATGATTTCGAGGGGATAGGGCGGTTCCGGAGGCTCGCCCGCAGCGCGGCCGGGCGCAAGTCGCGCGGCCGCGGGCTCAAGTCCGCGGGGCGGCCCTCCGACCGGGCCGGGAACGGGACGCCGCGGCCCCGAACTTGTCAGGCCGGGAGGGTCGGGCTAAGGGTCGGCGCCGATCGCACCCCGCATCGACGAAGGATCCCACACCCGATCGGTCGCTCCGGCCCCCTGGCCTCCGCTCCGGTCCGAAACTCCCCCGGAGGCCCCGCACACAGTGGCCAAGGCACTCGTCATCACCGAGAAGCCCAGCGTCGCCCGCGACATCTGCGAGGCGCTGGGCGGCTTCACGGAGCACGACGGCTACTGGGAGAGCGACGACCGGATCGTGACCTTTGCCGTGGGGCACCTGTTCGAGCTGCTCCCGCCCGAAGAGGTCGACGAGAAGTTCAAGCGCTGGACGCTCGACGTGCTGCCGATCATCCCGGACGCGTTCCACCTGAAGAAGAAGAAGGGGCACAGCGATCGCATCCGGACCATCAAGAAGCTGGTCGAGCGCGACGACGTCGAGCGGCTGGTGAACGCGTGCGATGCCGGACGCGAAGGCGAGTTGATCTTCCGCGAGATCGTCCGCTTCCTCGACGTGCGCAAGCCCATCGACCGCCTGTGGCTGCAGTCGATGACCACGGGCTCGATCCGCGACGGCTTCGCCTCGCTCCTCCCGGGCGCCGAGATGGAGGGGCTGGCCCAGGCGGCCGAGTGCCGCGCCTACACCGACTGGCTGATCGGGATGAACGCCACACGCGCCATCACCAAGCGGCTGAAGAGCCGCAAGGAGAAGACCTCGTGGAGCGCAGGACGCGTGCAGACGCCAACCCTGGCGCTGCTGGTCGACCGGGAATTCGAGGTGCTGGCCCACGTGCCGGAGACCTTCCACAAGATCGCGGCCACCTTCGACCACGCGGGGACCCGGTACGATGCGACCTGGTTCGATCCGGCATTCGAGGCCGGCGACGACGACGCCCGCAAGGACGACCGGATCTTCGACCCGGAGCGCGCGAAGGCCATCGTCGCGCGGGTCCAGGGGCAGCCCGGCAGCGCGTCGGAGACGCGCAAGCCGTCCCGCGAGAGCGCACCCACGCTCTTCGACCTCACCACGCTGCAGCGCGAGGCCAACCGCCGCTTCAGTTGGAGCGCGCGGCGGACGCTCGGCGCGGCGCAGCGCTGTTACGAACGCCACAAGATCCTGACCTACCCGCGGACGGACTCGAAGTGCCTGCCCGAGGACTATCGCTCCCGGGTCGACGAGGTCCTCGAGACCATCGCCACGACCGACGCCGCGGTGATGGCCGACTACGCGCCCGCGGCTGCGCGGCTTCGGGAGCAGGGACGCGAGAACGAGAAGAAGATCTTCGACGACAAAGGCGTCTCGGACCACTTCGCGATCGTCCCGACCGGCAACCTGCCGCAGGGCGAACTGTCGGGCGACGACAAGCGCCTCTTCGACCTGGTGATGCGCCGCTTCCTCGGCGCCTTCCATCCGCCCGCGCTCTGGGAGCGCGTCGAGCGCATCACCCGGGTCGAGGACGAGCACTTCCGCACCCGCACCCGCGCGCTGATGGAGCCCGGCTGGCGCGCCGTCCTCCCGGTGAACGACGACGAGGAGCCCGCGAAGGCGCTGGCGCCGCTGGCTCCCGGGGAGGCCCGGGCGAGCGACGTCGCGGTGGGCCCCGGCGAGATCATCCTCGACGAGCAGGAGACGAAGCCGCCGCCGCGCATCACCGAAGCGCGGCTGCTCTCGCTGATGGAGAACGCGGGCCGTGCGGTCGAGGACGAGGGAATCGCCGCGGCGCTGCACGAGCGCGGTCTCGGCACGCCCGCGACCCGGGCCGAGGTGATCGAGAACCTGATCGCCAAGAGCTATGCGGTGCGGGTGGGCAAGGCGCTGCGCCCGACCGTCAAGGGCATCCGCCTGATCGACACGCTGAAGCGCATCCACATCGACCGCCTGGCCTCGGCCGAGCTGACGGGCGAGATCGAGCAGCACCTGGCCGCGGTGCAGGAGCGCAAGCGCACCGCCGACGACTTCATGGACGAGATGAAGGACTACGCGCGCGAGATCGTCGAGGTGACCCGGACCTTCGAGTACACCGACCTCTATTCGGACGTGCCGCCGCTCGGTCCGTGCCCGGCCTGCGGGAAGCCCGTGATCGAGATGGCCTGGTTCTACCGCTGCGAGCCGGACCCCGAGACCGACCGGACCGACGCCGACTGTCCGATGCGCTTCTGGAAGGACACCTCGGGCCGCTACCTCGACCGCGACGCGGTGCGCGCGCTGATCAAGGACGGCAAGACGCCGGTCCTCGACGGCTTCACCGCGCGCAACGGCCGGACCTACCGCGGCACGATCGAACTCGACACCGAGGAGTGGAAGCTGCGGGTCCAGTCCGAGGGCTGGAACGAGGACGGCGGATACGTGCTGCCCGAGTACGAGATGGACCCGGAGCCGCTCGGCCCGTGCCCGTTCGGGGGGAGCGAGTGCCAGGTGGTCGAGACGCCGACGCACTTCCTCTGCACGACCCAGCTCGCGTTCGAGACCGCGCAGACCGCGTGGCGCGTGGCCAGGAAGGAGGCGCGCGAGAAGGGCGAGAAGCAGCCGACGAAGCCCGAGAAGCCCGACCATCCGGGGTTCATCTTCCCGCGCACGGTGTGCAAGCGCGAGATCACGCGCGACGAGGCCCTCGTCTACCTCCGCGATGGGAGGACCGAACTGCTGGAGGACTTCACGTCGCGCTTCGGCCGTCCCTTCTCGGCGACGCTGGTGTTGAAGGAGACCGGGCGCCACGGCTTCGAGTTCCCGCCGCGCAAGAAGAAGGTCGCCGCCGCCGACGGTGGCAAGGCCGCGCAGGGGAAGGCGGGGCGCAAGACGACCGCGAAGAAGACGACCCGCAAGAAGGCAGCGGCCAGGAAGACCGCGACCCGGAAGACCGCGGCGAAGAAGACCCGCAAGAAGACCGCGAAGAAGGCGGCCCGGAAGGTCCCGCGCAAGACCGCGGCCCGGAAGGCTTCCAAGAAGGTCGCCCGCAAGGCGCCCGCCGCCGGACGGTCGGACGGGGACGGCGCAGCCGAGTAGGCGCGGAGGCGGGGTTGCCAGGGCCCACGTCGGGGACGACGCTTTCGGAACCCCCGGAGGTTTCCCGTGCCTCGTCGTTCCACCGGCTTCCCGCTCGCCCTCGGCATCACGCTGTGCGTGATCGCGCTGCTGCTGGGCGTCGGCTGGCAGCTCATCGTGGTCGGCGACCTCGGCCCGGTGACCGCGGGCCTCTCGCGGCTGCACTGGCTGCTGATCATCCTGGGTTCGGTCTTCTTCGTGCTGATCATCGTGGGCCTCCTGCTGCTCTGTCTGTGGCTCGTGCGCGAGATCCGCTTCAACCAGCGGCAGCAGGCGTTCCTGGACGCGGTGACGCACGAGATGAAGACCCCGATCGCGGCGCTGAAGCTCTACCTGGAGACGCTCGACCGGCACGACCCCGAACCCGCGCGGCGCCGTTCGTTCCTGGCTCGGATGGGCGAGGACGTCGACCGCCTGGAGCGCACCGTGTCCCAGGTGCTCGCGGCCGCGCGCACTGATGGGCCCGTGGAGACCCGTCCCACCGAGCCCATCGACCTGACGCACGTGCTGCGCCTCCTGGTGGAGGACACCACCCGGCGCCACGCGCTTGCGCCGGGCGCCATCCGGATGGACCGGCGACTGCCCCTCAGCGCCATCGGCGACGAGGCCGAGCTCGGCGTCGTGTTCCGGAACCTGCTCGAGAACGCGGTCAAGTACTCCGAGGCGCCGGTCGACGTGCGGATCACGCTCCGGGAAGTTGCCGGCGGCCGGGTCGCCGTCGAGATCGAGGACCGCGGGATCGGCATCGAGCGCCGCGAGCTGCGAAAGATCTTCGATCGCTTCTACCGCACCGGCCGCGACGTCCAGCGGCAGGCCGGCCTCGGCCTCGGCCTGTTCATCGTGCGCGCGCTGGTCCGGCGCAACGGCGGCCGCGTCGAGGCGTGGAGCGAAGGGGAAGGCCAGGGCAGCCGCTTTCGCGTGGAGCTCGCAGCGGCGCCGGGCTTCGCAGCCGCACCCGGCGACGTATCGACGGCTCCCGCCGTCGAGGCCCACTGATGGCGCGCATCCTGGTCGTCGAGGACGAGGCGCATCTCGCCGAGGGGCTCGCGTTCAATCTGGAGGCCGAGGGCTTCGAGGTGGAGGTGATCGAAGAGGGTGCGGCAGCGGCGGAGCGGGTGGCGGCGCCGCCCGCGCTCGACCTGGTGATCCTCGACATCATGCTGCCGGGGATGACGGGCTACGAGGTCGCGCGGCGGACCCGGGCGTCCGGCAACTACGTCCCGATCCTGATGCTGACGGCCAAGGACGACCCGGCCGACATCGTGCGCGGGATCGAGGAGGGGGCCGACGACTACCTGACGAAACCGTTCAAGCTCGACGAGCTGCTGGTGCGCACGCGGGCGTTGTTGCGGCGGCGGCGCTGGGACGGGGCCCAGGACGAGGCGCCGGCGCGCGCGGTCTCGTTCGGCGCGGTCACGGTGCACTTCGATCGTCTCGAGATCGAACGCGCGGGAGAAACGGTGCGGTTGACGCCGCGAGAGGCGGGCCTGTTGTACGCGCTGGTCGAGAAGGACGGCACGCCGGTCACGCGCGGCGAACTCCTCGAGTCGGTCTGGGGCCTGCGCCCGGATACGCGCACGCGGGTCGTCGATACGTTCATCCTGCGCCTGCGTCGCTACGTCGAGCGGGACCCCTCGTCGCCCGAACACATCGTTTCCGTACGCGGCCACGGCTACCGCTTCGTGCGGGAGCCGGAGTGATGGGTCACCCTCCATCCATGCCGGATGCGCTCGCTCTCGACATCGTTCCCGACCTTTCTGCGCCGACGCTCGTGCTGGCATTCGACGGCTGGAACGACGCCGGGGAATCGGCGACCGGCGCGGTCCGGTTCCTGAACGACGCGATCCAGAGCGCCCCGCTCGGCGAGATCGACCCGGAGACGTTCTACGACTTCACGGTCCGCCGCCCCGAGGTGCACATGGACGGCGAGGGCGCGCGCCACCTCGAATGGCCGGCCTACCGGTTCCGCTATGGCACCATCGGGGACGCCGCGATCGTGACCGGTTGCGGCGGCGAGCCGCACCTGCGCTGGAAGACATTCGCGGCCGAGGTCCGGGAGGTGGTGCGCTCCGTCGGCATCCGCCGCGTCGTGCTCCTCGGGGCCTTCCTGGCCGACGTGCTCTACTCGCTGCCGGTCGAGGTGACGGGCTTCGGCGACCCGACGCGGCTCGCCGAGCTCGGCGTGCTGCCCACCGGCTACGAGGGGCCCACCGGCATGGTGGGGGTGCTCGCGGCCGAGTTGCCCGGCGCTGGGGTCGAGGTCGCGAGCCTCTGGGCGGGCCTGCCGCACTACGTGGCGCTCTCGCCCAACCCGCGCGGGATGCTGGCGCTGTTGCACAAGCTCTCGGGCTACCTGGACCTCCCCCTCGACCACTCGCCGCTCGAGCGCGACGCCGCCGAGTACGAGGAGCAGGTCTCCAAGTCGATCGCGGGCGACCCGGTCCTGGCCGAGTACGTGCGTGAGTTGAAGAAGCGCGACTTCGCCCAATAGCGTTGGCGCGGCCGCCGGCGGGGGCGGCCGTCTACAACTCGATCGACTCCTCGACGAGCATCACCGGGATGCCGTCGTCGACCGGGTAGGCCACCGTGCCGTCCTCCCGGACGAGGGCTTCGTCGAAGGGCTTCTCCGGGGCGCTGCCGCCGCGGTTGCGCAGTTCGCCGCTCTCGATGCGCGCGTTGATGGCCGAGAGCTCCTCGGGCGACGCCAGATGGACCGGCTGCTTCGTCTCGGGGCAGACCAGGATCTCGACCAGATCCGCCTTGACCTTGTACTTCTCGCTCACGTCTTCTCTCCCATCGCCTGACGTCGCCTAACGAAGCATGCTCGACGAGTAGTCGAGGATGCGCCGCGCGACGATCAGCTGGTTGATCTGCTGGGTGCCCTCGTAGATGTCGTTGATCTTCGCGTCGCGCATCCACTTCTCGACCAGGAGCTTGCGCGAATACCCCGCCGGCCCGAGCCACTCGACCGCCTTCTGCGTGATGCGCGTGACCGCGAGGCCGGCCTTGGCCTTGCACATCGACGCTTCCAGGTTGTTGGGCCGGCCCGCGTTCATCATCGCCGCCGCGCGCCAGGTGAGCAGCCGCGCCGCCTGGAGTTCCGCCTCCATCTCGATTACGTCGCGCTCGAGGGCCGTCTGCGCGGTCGGGGCCGCGTCGTAGCGGACCCTCACCCCCTGCGCGGCCAGTTCTTCGAGCAGGGCGTCGAGGGCCGCGCGTCCGACACCGACCGCCATCGCCGCGACGATGGGCCGGCTGGCGTCGAAGGTGGCCATCGCGCCCTTGAACCCCTTGTCGCCCGTGCCCGCGCCCTCCTTCTTCTTCTTGACCTCGGCCGAGCCGAGCAGGTTGGCGGCCGGGATGCGGCAATTCTCGAACGTGAGGGTGGCGGTATCGCTGGCCCGGATGCCGAGCTTGTTCTCGAGCCCGACCAGTGTCATCCCGGGCGTCCCGGCGGGCACCACGAAGGCCTTGATGCCCCCGCGGCCCGCGCTCTTGTCGACCGTGGCCCAGACGACGACGAAGCCGCCCTCGACCTGCGACGCCCCCTCGCCCGCGGTGCAGAAGATCTTGGTGCCGTTCAGCACGTAGTCGTCGCCGTCGCGCTCGGCCGTGGTCTGGATGTTGGCGCTGTCGCTGCCGGCCTGGGGCTCGGTGATCGCCATCGCGCCCCAGACGGGGTGGCCGTCGCCGCGGAACACCGAGAGGAACCTCTCCTTCTGCTCCTTCGTCCCGGCCGCGCCCACGGCCGATCCGCCGAGGCCCGCGAACGGCATGCGCAGGTAGAGGCCGGCGTCGCCCCAGCACAGTTCCTCGGTCTGCACGCACACCTGGATGAAGCCGTCCGAGGGCCCGTCGGCCTTCGGTGCGCCGCTGCGGCCGTTCTTCCAGTACCAGTCGACCCACTCGGTCGGCAGGTCGTGTTCCTGCTCGTCGTAGCGGCGCGAGATCGGGCGCATGTGGTCGCGCGCCATCGCGCGGAAGTGCTCGCGGGCGAGCCGCGTGTTCTCGGTCGGTTCGAACGAGATGGCCATCGGGGCTCCTAGACCAACGCCAGGCACTCGAACGCGGAGAGCCCGCGTGCGTTGCGCAGCTGTTGTTCGGGCAGGTATTCGCGGATGTAGCCGTGGCCGCCGAGCACCTGCACCGCACCGTCGGCGACCTCGAGCGCGACCTTGCGGACCTGGGAGATCGCCAGCGTCGCCTCGCGCAATGCCTCGGCGCCCCGGTCGAGCCGCCACGCGGCTTCCCATGTGAGCAGGCGGCAGCCGTCGATCTCGATCGCCATGTCGGCGAGCTTGAACGCGATCGCCTGCTTCTGGGCGATCTTCACGCCGAAGGCTTCGCGCTCCCGGGCGTAGTCGCGCGCGATCTCGAACGCGGCGCGGGCGACGCCGACGCCCAGCGCGGCGAGGGCGACCCGGCCGCGCGCGATGGTCTCGCCGAGGTCGCTGCCGGCTGCGCCTCCGAGCCGCGCGCCTTCCGGAACGCGCACCCGGTCGAGCACGAGGTCGGCGGTCGGGAGCGCGCGGATGCCCATGTAGTCCGACGGCGTCGCCTCGAGGCCCTCCGCGTCGCGGGGGACCAGGAAGCCCTGGGGCGTCTCGCCCTCGGTCGCGAAGACGAGCACGGGGCCGTCGCCGTCCTGCCACGGAACCATGCACTTGCGGCCGTCGAGGACGAAGCCGTCGCCGTCATCCGCGCGTGTGGCCGTGGTCTCCGGGCGGAACGGGTCGGCGCCGAAGTGCGGCTCGACGAGCGCCAGGGAGCCCGGGACCGGCGTCCCGCCCAGCCAGCGCGGCAACTCGGCCGCCCGCTGCGCCTCGGTCCCGTACTGGGCGATCGGCAGCGCGGCGAGTGCCGGCGACAGGATGCCGAGCGCGATCGCGAGGTCGCCCCACGCCAGCTCCTCGGCGATCAGGGCCCCGAGGACGGCCGAGCGCTCGCCACCGCCACCGTGGGCCTCCGGCAGCGCGTTCGCCACCAGGCCCAGTTCGTGGGCCTGTGCGAGCACGTCGCCGGGCAGCTTCCCGTTCTCGTCGCATTCCCGCGCGACCGGCCGGATCTCGTTCTCGGCGAACTGGCGCACCGTCTCCTGGACGAGTTCCTGCTCTTCGGACGGTTGGAAATCGATCATGTCGGGCGGTCCGCTCGATGGGGGTGGCGCCGGAACCGGCCTGGGGGCCCCGGCCCGCGGCGGGGACGCGCATCATATCAGTCGGCCGTGGGCCGGGCACGCGCACGCAGGCCCCGGCCCCCCCGAAGATCGCCGTAAAACCACGTTTTGGCACGGATTCGCGCTCCCTTCCGCGGCGGCACGGGTTGACCCTGCACCCCCGAAGTTCTACATACCGCGTCGCTTGACCCCCCGGGCACGGTGCGGGAGGGGCGCGCACCGTGCGACCCCCCGGAGCCCATGCGCCCGGGACCGAGCGTTCACACCCACTGTCAGCAGGGGGCGCTTCGACCACGCCATGGGAACCCATCGCCCGCGCGGACGTTCCATCTTCATCACCGTCTCGATCGCGGGGGCCGCCCTGGTGTTGCTCCCGGCGCTCCAGGGCAACGGGCCCGCTCACGCCGAGGGCGCCGACCCGCTCGTCGCCGGGAGCGTGTGCGAGGCCCACGAGCTCCGGGCGATGAAGGCCGAGGATCCGGATCTGCAGATCCAGATCCCGAAGGAATTCGACAAGCCGTTTCCCTCGCGCTCCGCATGCCAATCGCACGACGCGGCCTGGGACCCGGAAGCCGAAGGCCCGCTGCAGCCCATCCCGTTCAGTCACAAGCACCACGCCGGCGACTTCGGGATCGACTGCCTCTACTGCCACTCGGGCACCGACGGCTCCCGCAACGCCGGTGTCCCGTCGGTCCAGCTCTGCATGGGCTGCCACTCGCAGTTCCCGAAGGAGTACGACGAGCTCGAGGGGATCCGGATCCTGAAGGACCACTGGAAGAACGGCAAGGCGATCGAGTGGGTGCAGATCCACCGCCTGCCCGAGTACGTGAAGTTCCAGCACCAGGCCCACGTCCGCCCCGAGACCCTGGGCGGCCCCGGCTTCGATTGCCAGACCTGTCACGGGCCGGTGGAGACGATGGACAAGCTGTCCATGACCCCGGATACGAAGTTCTGGCAGTACGGCCTTCCGACCCAGAAGCTCGAGATGGGCTGGTGCGTGATGTGTCACCGAGACAACGGCGCGTCCCAGGACTGCCTGACCTGCCACTACTAGGGACCCTCGATGCCTGAACTCGATCGTCGCGATTTCCTCAAGCTGGTCGGAGTGAGCGCAGGCTCTGCCGCCGCCGCCGGGTGTGCGGACCATGTCGAGAAGCTGATTCCGTACGTGGTCCAGCCGGAGGAGATCACCCCCGGCAACCCGGTCGTCTACGCCTCCACCTGCACCGAGTGCCCGGCGGCGTATGGTCTCCACGTGAAGACCCGCGAGGGCCGCCCGATCAAGCTCGAGGGCAACCCCGCCCATCCGGTCAATCGCGGCAAGTTGTGCGCGCGCGCGCAGGCCTCGATCGAGCGCACCTACTCGCCGGACCGCTTCGAGGGCCCGATGCGTCGCAACGACGCGGGCGACCTCGAGCCCATCTCGTGGGACGAGGCGCTGCAGGTGGTGGCCGACGCGATCGGGCGGGCGCCCGCGAAGACCCACGTGCTCGGCGGCGACCCCGGACCGCTCGCGTCCGCCGCGATCGACGCCTTCGTGGACGCGATCGGCGGGGGAGGGCGCACGATCTACCAGCCGTTCGCCAACGAGGCGCTTCGCGCGGCCGCGCAGAGCGTCTACGGCGTCGCGGGCGAGCCCGTCTTCAGCCTCGAGGGTGCGGACCTCGTGATCGACTTCGGTTCCGAGGCCCTCGACACTGGCCACTCGCCGGTCGAGCACACCCGGCAGTGGGCCGCGGGCCGCGACGTCGATGCCCATCGCGACGGCGGCACGCGCCTCGTCTACGTCGGCTCGCGTCTCTCGGTCACCGCATCCGCGTCGGACGAGTGGCTCCCGGCCCGGCCCGGCAGCGAGGGGCTGCTGGCGCTCGCGCTCGCGAAGGCCGCCGTCGAAGCCGGCGCCCCGGGCGACCCCGACGTGGCCGCCGCGGTGGCCGGTGCCGACATCGCCGCGGCCGCCGCCGCCAGCGACGTCCCGGTCGAAGAGATCCGGCGCGTCGGCCGGGCGCTGGCCCGGGCGCGGTCCGCGGTCGCCCTGCCGCCCGGTTCGGCCGTGGCCAGCCGGCGCGCGGTCGGCGCGAACGCGGCCGTCCTCGTGTTGAACCGCGTGCTCGGCGGCCATGGCGTGACGGTCGCGCCCACCGAGCCGACTGGACGTTATGCGGATGTCCTGGCGCTGGTGAAGGCGATGCAGGACGGCAAGGTCGGCGTCCTGCTGGTCCACGACGCCAACCCCTCCTACTCCCTGCCGAGCGCCTCGGGCTTCGACGACGCGCTCGGGAACGTCGGCCTGCTGGTCTCGTTCTCGACCGCACTGGACGAGACGTCCGCAGCCGCCGGCATCGTGCTGCCGGCCCATGCGCCGATGGAGAGCTGGGGCGACCGCGTGGCGCGGCCCGGGCTGCGCGGCATCGTGCAGCCGACGCTGCGGCCGCTCTTCGACACCCGCGCGGTGCCGGACGCCCTCGACGGCATCCGCCGCGCGCTGGGCGGCGACGCGGCGGAAGGCCTCGGTTCCGGCGATTTCCAGGCCACCGTGAAGGCCAGCCTCTCGGGCGACGGCCGGGCGGACCTGATGCGAGGCTTCGTCGAATCGCCGGTGGTCGCCGCGCCGGCCGCGGGCGAGGTCACGGTCGACGTGGCGGCCCCGGTCTTCACCGGCGACGGCGACCTCACACTCGTGGCCTTCCCGCACAGCTTCCTGGGCGACGGCGCCGGAGCGAGCCTGCCGCTGCTCCAGGAGATCCCGGACCCGGTGACCTCGGTCGCGTGGGACAGCTGGGCCGAGATCAGCCTCGCGACCGCGGAGCGGTTCGGCGTGGAGATGGGCGACATCGTCACCGTCACCACGTCCGCCGGCTCGGCCGACGTGGCGGTGGTCCCCCGCGGCGGCATCCGGGACGACGTCCTCGCGATCCCGACCGGCCAGGGCCACCGGGTCGGCTATTTCGCCTCGAAGGCCGGCCAGGGGCTCGGCGGCACGCCCCGCGGCGTGAACGTGCTCGACCTCCTTCCGGCCGACGGCGTCGACGAGACCGGCGGCCGCGCGTTCCTGACCGAGAAGGCCCACGTCGCCACGACCGGGCGCTTCCGCCGGTTGCCGGTGCTCCAGTTCAACGACAACAAGCGCGGACGCCAGCTCGGCGAGGTGCTGACGCTTGCGGCCCTGACGGCGGCGCCCGAGGCCCCCGCGGCGGCCGGGCACGGCGAGGGCCACGAGGGTGGCGGACACGAAGGCGCCGAGCGCGAACACCTGGTGCCCTACGACCCGGCCGACGACGCGGCCAACGCCCAGTACGAAGCCACGTTCGACGAGAAGGGCGAGGCTTCCGCGAAGGCGAGCCCCTACCGCTGGGGCATGACGGTCGACATCGACAAGTGCACGGGCTGCAGCGCCTGCATCTCGGCGTGCTATGTCGAGAACAACGTCCCCCGCGTCGGCGAGGAAGAGACGCGCAACGTGCGACAGATGGCCTGGATCCGCATCGACCGCTGGGTCGGCGAGGGCGAAGCCGACCTGGGCACGGGCCGCGAGTTCTACCACGCCAACAGCGAGAAGCTCGGCGATACGGACGTCCGCAACTCGCCCATGTTCTGCCAGCACTGCGGCACGGCGCCCTGTGAGCCCGTCTGTCCCGTCATCGCGACCTACCACAACGAGGAAGGTCTGAACGGGATGATCTACAACCGCTGCATCGGCACGCGGTACTGCGCGAACAACTGCCCCTACAAGGTCCGGCGCTACAACTACTTCGACAACCAGATCGGCGGCACTCCCTCGATGAGCAAGTGGCCTTCGCCGATGGAGCTCGGGCTCAATCCGGACGTGACCGTCCGGGGCCAGGGCGTGATGGAGAAGTGCACGATGTGCATCCAGCGGATCCAGTACGGTCGGCAGCAGGCCCGGAACGCCGGCCACGCGGTCATTCCGGACGGCGCGGTACAGACGGCGTGTCAGCAGACCTGCCCGTCCGACGCGATCAGCTTCGGCAACCTGCGGGACGACGCTTCCGCGGTTTCCCGCAAGGCCGACTCGAAGCGTGGCTACCACGCGCTCCAGGTGCTGAACACCCGCCCCGCGGTCACCTACCTCTCGAAGGTCGACCGCGGTGGGCTGGAAGGGTAAGGACGAATGACGCCGCCTCCTGCCACTGCCGTTGCCGATTCGATGACGCCTGCTCCGCAGTCGGACCCCCGCGAGTCCGAGGCGAACCGCGACATCATGCGCGTGATGGACGGGATCGGTCCCGGCTATCTGCTGCTGCTCGGGCTCTGCGTCGCCAGCGTGACGGCGGCCGGAGCGACCTGGATCTACCAGGTCTACGAGGGGCTCGGGATCGCGGGCTACACCCACCCGATCTTCTGGGGCGTCTACATCGTCACCTTCGTGTTCTGGGTCGGTATCGCCCACGCGGGCACGCTGATCTCGGCCATCCTCTTCCTGTTCCGGGCGAAGTGGCGCAACTCGATCAACCGCGGCGCGGAAGCCATGACCGTCTTCGCGGTGCTGACCGCGGCCCAGTTCCTGGGGATCCACGTCGGGCGGATGTGGAAGGCGTACTTCATCCTGCCGTACCCGAACCAGCGCGGCTTGTGGGTGAACTTCCGCTCGCCGCTCGAGTGGGACACGTTCGCGATCTCGACCTACGCGACGATCTCGATCGTATTCTTCTTCATCGGGCTCATCCCCGACATCGCGATCCTGCGCGACCGCTCGAAGGGCTTCAAGAAGCTCCTCTACACCGCGCTCGCGCTCGGCTGGCAGGGCACCGCGAACCAGTGGAAGAGCCACAGCCGCTCGGTGCTCCACCTCTCGGGGCTGGCGACGCCGCTCGTCCTCTCGGTCCACTCCGTCGTGTCCTGGGACTTCGCCATGTCCATCGTCCCGGGCTGGCACGCCACGATCTTCGCACCGTACTTCGTGGCCGGCGCCATCTTCTCGGGCTTCGCGATGGTGCTCACGGTGATGATCCCGGTGCGGCGCATCTACGGTCTCGAGAAGTACATCAACGACTACCACTTCGAGAACATGACGCGCTTCCTGCTGCTGACGTCGTGGATCGTCGGCTATTCGTACGGCATCGAGTACTTCATCTCGTGGTACTCGGGCGTCGAGTCCGAGCAGACCGCGTTCTGGCTGCGGGCCTTCGGCCCCTACTGGTTCTCGACCTGGACCATGATCAGCTGCAACGTGATCTTCTCGCAGATCTTCTGGTTCAAGCGCTTCCGCACGCACATTCCGACGATCTTCGTGGTCTCGACGCTGGTCAACATCGGCATGTGGTTCGAGCGCTACGTCATCATCATCACGTCACTCGGGCGCGAGTACGACCCGGCGGTCTGGGGCCTCTACACGCCCACCTGGGCCGAGCTGACGATCTTTGCCGGGAGCTTCGGCTTCTTCGGGATGCTGTTCCTGCTCTTCATGAAGCTCTTCCCCGTGATCGCGATCTCGGAGGTGAAGGAGCTCGAAATCCACGCGAAAGCCCATGGTACGGGAGGGGCGCACTGATGCCGTCGCTCGTTGGGATCTACGAAACCCCCGGCCCGGTGGCCGACTGCGCGAAGAAGCTGCGCGGCCGCGGCTTCACCGACCTCGAGATCTACGCGCCCGCCGCCTTCCCCGAACTCGACGACGCGCTCGACGAGAAGCCGAGTCGCGTGCGCATCTACACCTTGATCGGCGGCCTGCTGGGCGTCGTCACCGGTTACGCGATGACGATCTGGATGTCCTACGACTGGCCGGTCGTGATCGGCGGCAAGCCCTTCGCCTCGATCCCGACCTACACGATCATCGGCTTCGAGCTCACGATCCTGTTCGGCGGCCTGGCGACCTTGTTGGGTCTGCTGGTGGTCGGCAAGTTGCCGTACGGAAGCTTCGGCAAGGCCGACGCCGCCTACGACGCGCGCTTCTCCGCCGAGGACTTCGGCCTCGTCGTCACCTGCCGGGACCGCGACGTCGGCGAGGTCGATGCGATGCTGCGCGCCCACGGCTCGAAGGAGGTCAACGTTGTCGAAGGTTGACGTGACCCCGTCGCGCGCGCGGCGGATGTCGGTGCACGCGCTCACGCTCTTCGTGGTCGTGCTGATGTCCGGCGGCGTGGCGTGCTGGGAGCAGTGGAGCGAGGCCTGGTTCCCGCAGATGAAATGGCAGAAGGCGGTGCAGGCGTTCGAGCGCGTCCAGTTCCAGGATCGCGTCGACCCGTTCATGCCGCCCGACGGCGCCGTGGCCATCGACGCCGAGGCGCCGCCGCTGGGCCAGTACGATCCGGCCACCGACGCGCTCGTCAATCCGACCCGGCCCGGCGACTTCCGGTCGCTGGCCCGGGGCCAGGAACTCTTCGACACGTACTGCATCACCTGCCACGGAAAGGCCGGGATGGGCGACGGCCCGGTCTCGATGGCGGGCGCCAAGACGGGTCCCTTTGCTGGCGTCTTCCCGGTCGTGACCGCGACCGGGCGCAGCGACGGATACATCTACAACCTGATCCGGAGGGGCGGGACGCGGATGCCCAGCTACCAGCGCATCCCGGCCGAAGACCGCTGGGACATCGTCAACTACGTGCGGTATCTGCAGAGGGGAGGCCAGCCGTGAGCGCTGCTGCTTACGTCGACCAGGCGAGTCCGCGCTCGCTGCCCAAGGCCCCCGTGGCCGTGTGCGGCTTGCTCGCCGTGGTGGGCGTCGTGTCCTTCATCGGGGGCCTCGCCAGCGACCCCGCCACCGCGTGGCGCGCGTTCCACGTGAACACGCTCTTCTTCGGCGCGATGAGCCAGGGCGGTCTGATCATCGCCGTGGCGCTCTACATCGTCGGGGCGAAGTGGGCGGGTCCGGTCAAGCGCATCGCCGAGAGTGTGGCCGCGTTCGTCCCCGTCACCTTCGTGCTGTCGCTGATCGGCTGGTTCGGCGGCGCCGACTACGTCTACCCCTGGCTGCACTCCTTCCACGGCGAGGTCGAAGCCGTGCCGTGGAAGGACCCGTGGCTGAACCCGGCCCGGCTCGCCATCGTCGATCTCGGGATCCTGGCGCTGCTGTCGGTATTGACCGTGCGGTACCTGAAGGCGTCGCTGCGTCCCGCCCTCCACGGGGTCGAGGCGACCGGCTTCGCCGGCACCATGATCGCGCGCTGGACCGCGGACTGGAAGGGCGAGGCCCAGGAGGCGGCCGACAGCGCCGACAAGCTCCGCGTGCTCGCGCCCTGGATCGCGCTGATCTACGCGTTCGGCTACTCGGTGATCGCGTTCGACCAGATCATGTCGCTCGAGCCCACCTGGTTCTCCAACCTGTTCGGGGCCTACTTCGCCTGGGGCGGCTTCCTGTCGGCGATCTCGCTGACCACGGTGCTCGCGGTCTTCCACCGCAACTACCCCGGCTTCGAGGGCCAGATCACCCAGGATCGCCTGCACGACCTCGGCAAGATGATCTTCGCGTTCTCGATCTTCTGGATGTACCTGTTCTTCTCGCAGTACATCGTGATCTGGTACGGGAACCTCCCCGAGGAGACGCAGTTCTTCCAGGATCGCCTCGGCCCCGAGTTCCTCCAGTCCACCTGGTACTGGGAGGGCTGGCGGGATCGGATCTTCGACCAGGCCTGGACCCCGGTGACGCTGTTCGCCTGGATCTGCATCTGGGTGATCCCGTTCTGGCTGCTGCTCGGGCAGAAGGCGAAGCGGACCTGGTGGTGGGTCGGCCCGGTCGCCGCCGTCTCGGTCTTCGGCTTCTGGCTCGAGCGCAACGTCCTGGTCTGGCCGTCGCTGGTCCCGGACGACACCTGGGCCTTCCTGGGCGGCGTCCAGGTCGGCGTCGCGCTCGGCTTCGCGGGTCTCTTCGGCCTGGTCTGGCTGCTGTTCGCCAGGGTCTTCCCCTCGCTGGCCGTCCCCAAGGGCGACTGACGCGCACGCATCGGACGCCGCGGCCGTCCGGTCCCGGCTAGACTCGCGGGATGGCCGGGCTGGAAGATCCGGGCGCCGCGGGAGGCGCCGGAGACGTGGAGGGCGGGAACGCCGCGCATGCCGACGGGCGCTTCCCCGCGCGCAGCGGCGGCGCCGACGTCGTGCTCCACGAGACCGGCTTCCGCCACCCGGTCTCGCGCGTGCTGCGCGGTCTCAGCCGCTTCACGGCGTACCGCGACCTCACCCACGTGGCCGCGACGGCCCGGGGCGTGGCCCTCGGCACCACCCATGGCGCCTGGTTCATCCGGCGGCGCCACTTCGAGGCATCCAATGCACCAGAACGCCTGGTCGAAGCGCTGCGCGGCCGGGTCGCCGGGCTGGCCGCGGGCCCGGACCGATCGCGGCAGATGGACCGGCTCGACGCGCGGGTCCGCGAGGCGCCCCGGCCGCACCTCGGCGGCGTCCTGGCCGGCGTGGTGGTGGGCATCGCGGCGGCGGTGTGGGTGTGGTCCGATCTGGCGGCCGAGTTCGTGTTCGCCGCGCGCTATGTCGCGGAAGGCGAGCTCTGGCGGTTGGTCACGCTGCACGGGCTCCACCTCCATCCGCTTCACCTCGGCCTCAACGCGGTCGCGCTGTGGGTCCTGGGCGACCTGCTCGAGCTCTCGCTCGGCCGCGGGCGCGCGGCGTTGGTGGCCGCGCTCTCGGCCGCGGGCGCGGCGGCCGGGTGCGTCTGGGCCGGATACGTCGACGCGCTCGGCGCCTCCGGTGTCGTGTCGGGCTTCGCCGGCGCCCTGCTGGTGCTGGAACTGCGCGCGCCCGCCACGGTGCCGGCACCGTGGCGTCTCCCGCGCCGGCTGTTCGTGGCCGCGGTCGTCCTCGACCTGGGCCTGTCCGCGCTCGTTCCCGGCATCGCCGAGGCCGCCCACGTCGGCGGCTTCCTGGCCGGAGGCACGGCAGGCTGGGCATTGCTGCGGCCGCCGGGGGCGGACCTTCGCGCACCGGGCTGGGTGCGCTTCGGCAACGGGCTGGCCGCCGCCGTCCTGGTCTGGGCGTTCGCCACCGGGACGCTCGCGGCCCTCGATTTCGAGCGCACCTGGCACGCGCGCGGAGAACGCCTGCTCGCGGCCGAGGCCGCGGATCCGGAGGCCCTGAACGAGGCGGCGTGGCGGATCGCGATCTCCGATGCGCCCTCTCGAACGCTCCTCGCGCTGGCCGAGGAACTCGCCCTGCGCGCGGTGACCGAGACCCGGGGACTGCGCCCCCACATCCTCGACACGCTGGCCGAGGTGTACTTCCTCGAGGACCGGATCGAGGAGGCCCTCGAGGTCAACGCGGACGCGCTGCGGATCGACCCCGAGGACCCCTACCTGCGTGAGCAACGCCGGCGATACCGCGGCGAGCGCGCGCGCGACGACCGGCCGGAGCCGGGCGAGGCGCCGCCGGATCGCATCCCGATCCCGGACGAGCCCGGCATCCGGATCTAGGGCGTGAAGGCCTCGCCGTCCTCGGCCACGAACACCGGGCCGAGCCGGTAGGTCTCGCCCACCAGGTTCTCGTACTGGAACTCGAAGACCGGGGGCGGTCGGAGCCGGGTGAGCAGGACCGAACGGACGCCGGCGCGGGTAGCGAGCTCGCCCAGATCCTCCAGCCGGAGGTGCTGCGCGGCCTCCCGGCGCAGCACGTCGATGCCCTCGATTCCGGCCTCGGCTGCCATCGCCAACGAGGCACCGTATATGCCGCCGACCGCCAGCACGTGGGCCCCCTGTGCCAGGCGCGCGATCGCGTCGGTGTCCGTCCCGGCCACGGCCACCGCGATCGCGCGGTCTCCGGCCTCGATGCGCCAGGCCAGTGCCGGGGTGGCGGCGCCCGCGATCGCGGCGCAGCGCACTTGCATCGCGCCCACCTCGAACTGCTCGCCGCCCGCGAGCTCCACCACGACGATCTCGCCGCTCGCGGCCGGAGGCGCCCACGAGTCCGCGAGGGCCGCGGCATCCACCGCGTGGGCGCGCTTCAGACCCT
>Ga0114931_10000474_pt1 | contig 48753 bp, 43 predicted proteins | sample 2SBtaG_FD_89579 | JGI IMG/M metagenome (GOLD analysis project Ga0114931, IMG submission 89579) | Deep subsurface microbial communities from Kolumbo volcano to uncover new lineages of life (NeLLi) - 2SBTROV14_V59a metaG | ecosystem: Environmental > Aquatic > Marine > Volcanic | place: Kolumbo... | reverse complement strand
GCCGCCGCGCCGTTGCGGCCGGAATATATTGAGCGGAACGCGCTTGATATATCCTCCATGTGTGACCGTCACCACCATGTCCTCTTTCTGGATCAGGTCTTCATCTTCAACTTCCGCGCCCGCATCGATGATTTCGGTTCGGCGCGGGGTGCCGAACTGTTCTTTGACGGCAAGCAATTCCCCGGTGATGATATCCATAACGCGCTTGTGCGAGCGCAGGATGTCCAGATAATCTTCAATCTTGACGCCAAGCCCTTTCAACTCGTCGCCCACCTCCTCGCGGCCAAGCGCTGTCAGTCTTTGCAAACGCAAGTCCAGAATGGCGCGCGCCTGTTCTTCACTGAGGTGAATGGTGCCGTCCTCCAGAAGGCGGTGGCGCGGGTCTGCAATCAGATCAATCAAAGGAGCGATATCGGCCGCAGGCCAGGCACGCTCCAGGAGCTTCTCGCGCGCCGTTGCCGGATTGGGCGCTTTCCTGATCAAGGCGATGACTTCATCAATATTGGCCACCGCAATCGCCAGACCGACCAAAATGTGTGCCCGGTCGCGCGCCTTGTTCAATTCAAATGTCGTGCGCCGGGTGACGACCTCCTCGCGAAAGGCGAGAAAAGCGTCCAGCATCTGACGCAGATTCAACAATTCCGGCCGGCCGCCGTTCAACGCCAGCATGTTGACGCCAAAGCTGCTTTGCAGAGCGGAAAACCGGTAAAGCTGATTCAAAATGACATCTTCATTAGCGTCGCGCTTGAGTTCGATCACCACCCGCATGCCATGGCGGTCGGACTCATCGCGCAGGTCTGAAATTCCCTCAATCCTTTTGTCCCGGACAAGATCAGCGATTTTTTCGATCATCGTCGCCTTGTTCACCTGATACGGGATCTCGGTAACGATAATGGCCCGGCGGTCTTTCCTGACTTCTTCGACATGAACGCGGCCGCGCATGATCACTGAACCCCGGCCCGTATGAATGGCGGAACGCAAACCGGCGCGGCCCAAGATCAGGCCGCCCGTCGGAAAATCAGGGCCCTGAATAATCTCATTGAGCTGATCGAGGGTGATGGACGCGTCATTGATGATGGCGATACAACCATCCACCAATTCGCCCAGATTGTGGGGCGGTATATTGGTGGCCATGCCCACCGCAATGCCGCCCGCGCCATTGACCAGTAGATTGGGAAATTTCGCGGGAAGACAGATGGGCTCCTGGGCAGACCCGTCATAATTGTCCTGGAAATCGACGGTGTTCTTGTCAATATCTTCCAGCAATGCCTGGGCGGGCTTATCCAAACGCACTTCGGTATAGCGCATGGCGGCCGGGGGATCGCCGTCTATGGAGCCAAAATTTCCCTGGCCGTCCAGCAGCGGCAGCCGCAGAGAAAAATCCTGCGCCATACGCACCAGCGCATCATAAATCGCACTGTCGCCGTGCGGGTGATAGCGGCCCATGACATCGCCGACTACACGCGCGGATTTGCGGTGCGGCTTGTCCGCGTGATAACCGCTTTCGTGCATGGCGAAGAGAATGCGGCGATGCACCGGTTTCAGGCCGTCGCGCGCATCGGGCAGCGCCCGGCTGACGATCACGCTCATGGCGTAATCGAGATAGGATACCTTCATCTCCTCTTCGAGGGAGACCGGAGATACATCCAGAGAACCTGGATCTTCCGGCGTTTCGGGGCTAGGGGGCTCTGACGTATGCGACACGAAACCGATTCATTTCCGATGGGAGGAATCCAGCTCCGGAGAGCACGGGATCCTTAAGATGTAACGCGATTAAAAATGAGTGATTTTCCGGGACTATACCCCTGATGACTCGATGCCGGAACCTAACATCACACACCCGGCCCCGCAATGGCTGAAGCGGTGATTTGGCACGCCGCGCGTGGGGGTGTATACGACGTCCGGCGCGCGCGTTTTTTAGCGCGCGCTCAACTCCCGCAAAAGGGAAAGGGAACAGATTCCCCCCCTTTCAAAATGGAATTTCATCATCCAGATCAGAGTCCTGGAAACTTTGAGCGGGCGATGCACCGGGTGCACTCTCGTCTGAAAAACCGGGCGACGCGCCGGCACCGCCGCTGCGGCTGTCGAGCATGGTCAACGTGCTGTTGAAGCCCTGCAACACAACCTCCGTTGAATAGCGGTCCTGGCCCGATTGATCCTGCCATTGCGCGTCTGTAGCTGCCCTTCCAGATAGACCTTGGAGCCTTTGTGCAGGTAATTTTCGGCGATCCGGCACAAGCCCTCGCTGAAGATCACCACCCGGTGCCATTCAGTCTTTTCACGGCGCTCGCCCGTGTTCTTGTCGCGCCAGCTTTCCGATGTCGCCACGCGCAGATTACAGATCGGACGGCCATCCTGCGTGTGGCGTATTTCCGGATCGGCCCCCAGATTACCGACCAGGATGACTTTATTGACGCTTCCCGCCATTCACTTTCTCCATTTATCATATGGTTAAGAACAGTGTACCATACGCCCTTAACGCCTCATTAACCAAGAGATCTAACCCCGCACAACACCTGAGTAAAGTTATCCACTGATTTTTCTCTTCTCAGATCGTTCTCATTATGTTCTAATCCTACCCTGTTGAAAAAGCAAGCGGTACCGACCCCCACCCGTGTTGAAGATGTCTTAAGTGCGGGCGCGGCCTTATGATTAAGCCTTTGGTAGTCTGTTGAGACGGCGGCCGGTTGACGGCAGCGCGCGGGACGTGGTTGAACCCATTTTTCATGAGCGATCCCTTTGAGGGCCGATCCAAGGAAGAAAGTGAACACGTGGCGCTAAAATCCATCCATGTCCGCGGGGCGCGCGAACACAATCTTCAGAATATCGATATTGAAATCCCCCGCGACCGCCTGGTTGTGATCACGGGCTTGTCAGGATCGGGTAAATCCTCCCTCGCCTTCGACACCATTTATGCGGAAGGCCAGCGGCGTTATGTGGAGAGCCTGTCGGCCTATGCGCGCCAGTTTCTCGAACTGATGCAAAAGCCGGACATGGACCAGATCGACGGCCTCAGCCCGGCGATTTCCATTGAGCAGAAAACCACCTCGCGCAACCCGCGCTCCACGGTCGGCACGGTCACCGAAATATACGATTACATGCGCCTGCTTTATGCGCGGGTCGGCGTGCCCTATTCGCCCGCCACGGGCCTGCCCATCGAAAGCCAGACCGTCAGCCAGATGGTGGACAAGGTGATGGCGCTCAAGCAAGGCACACGTCTGTATCTGCTGGCGCCGATCGTGCGGGAGCGCAAGGGCGAATACCGCAAAGAATTCGCCGATCTGATGAAAAAGGGTTTTCAGCGGGTGAAGATTGACGGCATATTTTATGAACTGGACGATCTGCCGGCCCTCGACAAAAAACTCAAACACGAGATTGATGTCGTGGTGGACCGGCTTGTGGTCCGCGCCGGGCTGGAGCAACGCCTGGCCGATTCCCTGGAAACCGCTCTTGGGCTCACGGACGGGATTGCTGTGGCGGAAATGGCCACAGGCAAAAAAGACGCCGCGCCCAAACGCATCATTTTCTCCGCCAAATTCGCCTGTCCCGTTTCCGGTTTTACGATTGATGAGATCGAGCCGCGTCTCTTTTCGTTCAATAATCCGTTCGGCGCCTGCCCCACCTGCGACGGGCTGGGCACGCAGCTTTATTTCGACGCCGACATGGTGGTGCCCGATCCGTCCAAAGCTTTGCGCGCCGGCGCCATCGCGCCATGGTCGCGCTCCACCTCACCTTATTACACCCAGACGCTCGACAGTCTGGCGCGGCATTTCAAATTTTCCACCGCAACGCCTTGGGTGAAACTCAAAAAGGAATTTCGCGACGTGATCCTGTTCGGGTCGGAAGAAAAGGTGACGTTCACTTATGACGACGGCATACGGCGCTATGAAACCACCAAGCCGTTTGAAGGGGTTGTGCCCAATATGGAGCGGCGCTGGCGCGAGACGGACAGCGCCTGGGTGCGCGAAGAAATGGAGCGCTATCAGGGCGTCGCGCCGTGCGCCGCATGTCACGGCAATCGCCTGAAGCCGGAAGCCCTGGCGGTCAAGCTAGACGGGTGTCATATCAGCCAGGTCGCGGAAATGTCGACCGCCGCCGCCCATGCATGGTTCGTGCACCTACCAAAAACCATGAACAAGAAACAAAACGAGATTTCTGGGCGCATTTTAAAGGAAATCCGCGAGCGGCTGCGCTTCCTCAATAATGTCGGGCTGGATTATCTCACCCTGTCGCGCGGCTCAGGCTCGCTTTCGGGCGGCGAGTCCCAGCGCATTCGCCTGGCATCTCAGATCGGCTCCGGACTCACCGGCGTTTTGTATGTGCTGGACGAACCCTCCATCGGCCTCCATCAGCGCGACAACCAGCGCCTGCTCGAAACCCTGAAACATTTGCGCGATCTGGGCAATTCCGTTTTGGTCGTCGAACATGACGAAGAGGCGATCTTGAGCGCCGATCACGTCATTGATATGGGGCCGGGCGCCGGGGTGCATGGCGGCCATGTGGTGGCTGAAGGCAAACCCGCCGCCATCCTGAAAAATCCGGACAGTCTGACCGGGCAATATCTTTCCGGAGCGCGGGCGATCCCCCTGCCGGCCAAACGTCGCCCGGCCAACGCCAAACGCGCTCTTCACGTGATCGGCGCGCGGCAAAATAATTTAAAAAACATCACGGCAACATTCCCCCTTGGCACGTTCACCTGCGTCACCGGCGTGTCGGGCGGTGGCAAATCGTCGCTTGTCGTCGAAACACTCTACAAGGCCATCGCCCGCAAACTGCACAACGCCAAAGCCCATCCCGGCGCTTATGACGCCATTGAGGGCCTGGCGCTCATCGACAAAATCATCGACATCGATCAGTCACCTATCGGCCGCACGCCCCGCTCCAATCCCGCGACCTATACCGGCGCCTTCACGCCCATGCGCGAATGGTTTTCGGGTCTGCCTGAATCGGGTACGCGCGGTTACAAACCGGGGCGCTTTTCGTTCAATGTCAAGGGAGGGCGGTGCGAAGCGTGCCAGGGCGACGGTGTGATTAAAATCGAGATGCATTTTCTGCCCGATGTCTATGTCGAATGCGATGTCTGCAATGGCAAGCGCTATAACCGCGAGACGCTGGAGATCACATTCCGCGACAAATCCATCGCCGATGTTTTGGATATGACGGTGGAAGAAGCCGCAAAATTTTTCCGCGCCGTGCCCGCCATCCGCGACAAGCTGGACACGCTGAAACGCGTGGGGCTCGACTATATAAAAGTCGGTCAGCAAGCGACCACGCTGTCCGGCGGCGAAGCGCAGCGCGTGAAACTTGCCAAGGAATTGTCCAAACGCGCCACCGGCCGCACGCTCTATATTCTGGACGAACCGACCACGGGCCTACATTTTGAAGACGTGCGCAAACTCTTGGAAGTGCTGCACGAGTTGGTTACCCAAGGCAATACGGTGGTGGTGATCGAACACAATCTGGAGGTGATAAAAACGGCCGACTGGATCATCGACATCGGCCCCGAAGGCGGCGAGGGGGGTGGAGAAATTATCGCTGCCGGAACGCCGGAAGACGTGGCATCCGTCAAACAAAGTTATACCGGCCAGTATTTGAAAAAAATTCTCAAAGGCGCGAAAGGTCGACCCCCACGCCGCACCAGCAAACACGCCGCCCTCGTTAAAAGCCCAAGACCGCGCAAAACAGTAGAGCCTAAAAAAACGAGGACAAAGGTAACACGAAAAAAATCCGCGTCAGCGTAATGAAGAATGATACCTCAATTCCATCGCAGGGCCCACACTTAAGGCAATTCTGCGTGGATACCACGGTCAGGCCGGGACAATAACTAAAACATAACAAGAGTGGATTTCCGCTTTCGCGGAAATGACATCTCTTGTTCGTCATTGCCGGACTTGATCCGGTAATCCATAAAGCGTTTCCACATGGCACGTCCTATATGGCCTCCCGCCTTCTAACATGCTTAACTGTGTCCAGATACGCGGCATGACATCATTGGGGGTTTTTAAGCCATGGGGTTTAAAGCTGTTTTCAATACATTGGTTTTTGCCGGTATCCTGGGCACGCTGCCTCGTATCAGCGGCCAGGTGGCTGAACAGGAAATCAAAGCACTCACCGAACACATGAGCGTTCCCAATATTTATCAAGTCTCCGTCGCGGATTATCGGCGCGGCTGGTTTTCATCAGAAGTTGATTTTCGTGTGGACGCGCCCGGGCTTGACGCCCTGTCGCAAGGCATGCTGTCAGCAATCAACTTTTATCACGCATTTTAACGGTGGGGTTTCCGGGACAAGCCGCTTGCCCGATATCGATTACAATAATCCTGATAAAGATTTTTCTGTAAGAATGTCCGGCTATACTGGATCATTCACCATGAACAGCCATAACGGTCAACTTTCTCTGCGTGCCGCGATGCCTCAACTGTCAGTGCAGGACGGCGATGAGGGTTTCGAGATCACAGATGTTGAGATGGACATGCAGGAAAATAGAATTGCTGACTATCTCTGGGGCGGCGAGAAAACTCTAAAAATAGGCGCGATCACTTCTCAGACTTTCGCGATGAATGACTTTTCCATCTACGCCAAGGTGACCGATGACAACCCCGTGATTCATCAAGAAATGATTTTTGAATTTCCGTTTATTCGTTATGACGACTTGGAAATTACCGACGGCAAGTTTGATTTTGCCTTCCGCACTATCGATAAGAGAAATTTTGCATCCTATTACGAGACGGTCTTTAATTCGGTACTGGGAGGGGCCGTCAATCCCGAAAGAATGCTGAAGTCTGATAGCCCGAAACTGGTAACCCGGTTCCTGAATGGTGCGCCGGAATATCTCATTCGTGAGTTCAGCTTTACCCTGCCGGCAGGGAGACTGACCTCCAGCATGGGCGTGCATTTTGACGGCGCGGGAGAGATTAATCTCACCGACCTGAATGGCCTGTTACAGCGCATCACCTCTGAAGGCCAGATTGCCCTGCTCCGCTCTCTGGCGCTGGAAATGGCAAAGTCATCCCCTTGCCGCTGAGAACCAGGGGCATTGACAGGCAAAAAAACTGCGCTAAAGTGTGATCACAGAGTGTGATTACACCGAAGCGGCCACACCGGCACCCCTGCTTATGGGAACGCTGCGCATTGTTGTCACACCCAAATTTCAGCATAAAAGGCGTGAAAACCATGAAATACAGCGTCAGTATTCGATTTTTATGGGCGGACTTGCCCTTGCCCGAACGCGCCCGCCAGGCGGCGGCCCATGGCTTCGATTCAGTGGAATTGTGGGATTGGCGCGGCGAAGATATGAGCGCGCTGCACCAGGCCGCCCGCGAAAGCGACATCAAAATCGCCGGATTTTTCGGCCATTCCAGCGGCGGCCTGCGCAACCCGGACGACCGGTCATTGGTGCTGGAGAATCTCGCTGAATCCATAGAGATGGCCGAGAAGGTCGGGGCGCATCAATTGCACCTGTTTTCCGACGGCATTCAACGGCCCGCGGGGCAGATCACCAAGCCCCCGGGCATCCCCCGCATCGCACAATATATGTCCTGCATCGACGGCATCAATGAAGCGGTCAAGCTCGTGGAAGGCAAACCCATCACGCTCATTCTGGAAGCCATCAACACGGTGCACGTTCCCGGGTATTTCTGGAATGAAGCGGGCATCACCATAGAAATGGCCCGCGCCGTCAACCACCCGCAGGTGCGTCTGGCCTATGACTGCTTTCACCAGCAATTGGTCGCAGGACGTCTCACCGACAACCTGATTGAAGCGCTTCCCTGGGCGGACCGTATAGACATCGGCGATGTGCCGGGACGCCATCAGCCGGGCACGGGCGAGATCAATTACCACCACATCTACCGCGTTCTGAAAGAACACGGCTATGACAACACAATCACATTCGAGACACAGCCCCTGAATGGCGATAATGAGGCTTGCGTCAAGGATATCAAGCAGGTTTTTGATTTTTAAACAAACACGGGCGCACGGAGGACAGGGTTCATGAACCCATTGGATTTAAGCGGTAAAGTGATTTTGATTTCAGGCGCCGGAAAACCGGGCGGACAGGGCGCGGCGGAAGCGAAATTGCTCAGCGAACTGGGCGCCCTTGTCACGATCGGCGATGTCATTGATGACGAAGGCGCGCAGACGGCCAAATCCCTGGGCGATGGCGTTTCTTACGCGCATCTCGATGTCACGGACGAGAAAAACTGGGCCGCGGTTGTGGCCGACATCCATGGCGCCCACGGGCGCATCGACGGACTGGTCAACAATGCCGGCGTGTGGAGCGGCACCGGCATCCGGGACACCAGTCTGGAAGAATTTCAACGGGTCATCGCCATCAATCAGATCGGCCCCTTCCTCGGCACGAAAGCCGTGGCGAGCCTCATGTGTGAGGCGGGGGCCGGCTCGATCGTCAACACGGTGTCGGCCGCGTCGCTGAGGATCGGCGTGACCTATTGGCACAATTCCCTCACGGCACATGCCTACACGGTCACAAAATGGGCCGTGCACGGCATGACCAAAGCCACAGCCATGGAGTTTGCGCCTTTCAACGTGCGGGTGAATTCCCTGCATCCCGGCCCGATCCAGACGTCCATGCTGGGCGGCGACACGGATGACATCGCAGCCTGCGTGCCGATGAAGCGGTTGGGCCAGCCCAGGGACATTGCCGGCATGGTCGCCTTCCTGATGTCCGACATGTGCCCCTTTATGACCGGGGCTGAAATTGCCATTGACGGGGCGGCAACGGTATAAGTTCTGGTCATATGTCCGGTTTACCCCTACGGCGGTGTGCCTGATGGCGCCGCGGAAAGTGAACTTGCATTTTCTTATAGACTATCGTGATTTTCGATTGGTCTTCAGGCTGTGATTGTCGGAGAGTATGCTTGTGTAATGCCAAGCGAGTCTCTCCCATGAATCCTCAAAAAAATATTGTGGTCACCAACATCCGGCGCGTTGAGCCAAGCCTGGTCAGCGCTTATGCGGACGGAAAATACGGTGTCGCCACCGTGCATGAGGCCCAAGGGAGGGTGGGACTTCTGGCCCCGTATATGAACCCGATTTATCCCGGTGCACATGTGGCCGGAACAGCGGTGACGATTTCCGCCCCCCCGTGCGACAATTGGATGATCCATGTGGCGGTCGAGCAATGCCAGCCGGGCGACGTGCTTGTGCTCGCGCCGACGTCTTTTTCAGATGCCGGTTATTTCGGCGACCTGTTGGCGACCAGCCTGACGGCGCGCGGCGTGAAAGGCCTGGTGATTGATGCCGGCGTGCGCGATGTAAAAGACCTCACGGCCATGGGATTTCCGGTGTGGTCAAAATGCGTCTCGGCGCAAGGAACGGTCAAAGAAACGCTGGGTGCCGTGAACGTGCCCATTGTCTGCGCCGGGGTGCTTATCCATCCCGGCGATCTCATCATCGCCGATGATGATGGCGTGGTGGCGGTGGCGCGCGCGCGCGCGGGAGAGGTTCTGAAAAAATCCTGCGAACGCGAGGCCAATGAAGAGGAAAAGCGTCAACGCTTTGCCGCCGGTGAGCTGGGCCTTGATATCTATAACATGCGCCCGCGTCTCAAGGAAAAAGGTCTCACTTATATAGACCAGCGGGAGCTTGATGAGCGCACATGCTAAAAGCAATTCCGGCAACATTGATGCGCGGCGGCACATCAAAAGGGCTTTATTTTAACAAGGCCGATCTGCCCGCTGAGAGAGCCGCGCGCGACAGGGTTTTGCTGGCCGCCATGGGTTCCCCGGATATTCGTCAGATTGACGGCGTGGGCGGCGCGCACCCGCTGACCAGCAAGGTGGCGATCATTTCAAAGTCGACCCGCGCCGACGCCAATGTCGATTATCTCTTTCTTCAGGTTGTTGTCGATAAAGCAGAAGTGAGCGACAGTCAGAATTGTGGTAATATTCTCGCCGGCGTGGGCCCCTGGGCGATTGAAAATGGATTTGTTGAAGCCCAAGGGACAACAACGCCCGTGCGCATTCACATGCTGAATACGGGCAGCACCGCCATCGCCACCGTACAAACGCCCGGCGGCAGGGTGGAATATGAAGGCGACGCGCGCATCGACGGCGTACCAGGAAGCGCCGCGGCGATCTCTCTTGATTTTCTTGATGTGGCGGGGTCGAGTTGCGGCGCGCTTCTGCCCACCGGCAATATGATCGACCAGGTTGACGGCATTGACCTCACCTGCATCGATAACGGCATGCCGGTGGTGCTTTTGCGGGCCCAGGATTTTGGCTTGACCGGTGCCGAAACGCCGCGAGAATTGGAGGCCAATGCCGCGCTCAAAATGCGCATGGAAGTCATCCGGCTTGAAATCGGCCCGCGCATGAATCTCGGGGATGTGACGCACAAGACCGTGCCGAAAATGACTCTCATCTCACCACCTGCTTCCGGCGGAACCCTATCCACACGGAGTTTTATTCCCAGCCGCGTGCATGAAGCGATCGGCGTTCTGGGCGCGGTGAGCGTGGCGACCGCGTGCGTTCTTCCAGGATCCGTGGCAGCGCCGCTTGCCGGGGGCGGCGGCGCCACGACGGGCACACACCGTCTGGAAATTGAGCACCCCACCGGATTCTTTACGGTGGAGTTGGATATCGACACGGCAGGCGATGAACTCGCCATCACGCGTTCAGCCCTTCTGCGCACCGCCCGCAAGATCATGCGGGGCGACGTATTTATCCCTTCATCCGCATGGAGCAGCGCATGACGATGGATCGGTTTACGCTTATCGGCTTTGGCGAAGTGGGGCAGATTCTGGCGAACGATCTCGTCTCTGCTGTCCACACTCTTCACGTCTGGGACATCAAATTTCCTGATAAAGACAGCCCACCATCACGCGCTCTCAAAGAGATGGATGTCACCCCCGATGAAAGCGCACAGGCCGCGGTGGCTGGAGCCGACCTCGTCATCTCGGCCGTCACGGCGGCTCAAACCGTCAATGCCGCCAATGACGCGGCGCCGGGTTTGAAATCCGGCGCATTTTATCTTGATCTCAATTCCGCCTCCCCCGCCAATAAGATGAAAGCCGCGCGCATTGTCGGCGCGGCGGGGGGGCGTTTTGTTGAAGCGACAGTGATGGCGCCCTTCAAGCCCAAAAGACTGACCTCACCGATTCTTCTTGGCGGCCCTCATGCACAGGAATTTGTTCACAGCGCGAAGGATCTTGGGTTCACGGGCGCTGAAGTTTTCTCCCATGAATTTGGCAAAGCGTCAGCGGCGAAGATGTGCCGCAGCGTCATGATCAAAGGGATCGAAGCCTTGTTGACGGAATCGCTTTTAGCGGCGCGGCACTCGGGCGTTGAAGAGACGGTTCTTGAATCCTTAAGCAATATTTTTCCCGGCCCCGACTGGCGCACCCTTGCGCGTTACATGATATCGCGCTCGCTGATCCATGGCGCCCGCCGCGCCGAAGAAATGCGCGAAGCCGTGCACACAGTTGAAAACGCAGGCATAGATCCGTGGATGAGCGCCAGCATCGCAAAGCGGCAGGACTGGGCCGCGCAGCATCAAAGCGCCGCCGACGAGGGCGATCTCAGCGCCACGCTTGATGCGATATTGAATGCGCGCAAACCCTTTTGAGGAAACAAGCACCATGATGATCATCGACTGCCACGGCCATCAGACCATTGTCCCGCAAGCCCATCTCGATTATCGCGAGGCGCAAAAGGCACGGCTCGATGATCCTTCATTGCCCCTGCCCACGATGCCTCACATCAGCGACGACGAAATCCGCGAAGGCATTGAAGCCAATCAGCTCAAACTCCTCAAAGAGCGCGGCGCGGACATGACCATCTTCTCGCCGCGCGCCTCGCGCATGGAACCGCATGTGGGCGATGCAGATACGTCACTCGCCTGGTCGATCGCTTGTAACAATCTCATTCATCGCGTCACGTTATTGTACCCCGACACCTTCATCGGCGTGTGCCAATTGCCGCAAACACCGGGCGGCACGCTGGAGAACGCCATTGCTGAGCTGGAGCGCAGCGTGACGGAGCTTGGCTTTGTCGGCTGCAATCTCAACCCCGATCCATCAGGAGGGCACTGGAATGCGCCGCCGCTGACCGACGCATACTGGTATCCTTTCTATGAAAAAATGGTCGAGTTGGAAGTGCCCGCGATGATTCATGTGTCAGGATCCTGCAACCCGGCCTTTCACGCCACCGGCTCCTATTATATTGCGGCGGACACCAATGCCTTTATGCAATTCCTCCAGGGCGACCTGTTTAAGGATTTTCCCGATCTGAAATTCATCATCCCCCATGGCGGCGGCGCCGTGCCCTATCATTGGGGGCGTTATCGCGGCCTTGCCGATATGCTTGGACAGCCCCCCTTGGGCAACCATGTGATGAAGAACGTATATTTCGATACGTGTGTTTATCATCAGCCGGGCATTGACCTTTTGTTTGAGGTAATTGACATCGACAATATTCTATTTGGATCGGAAATGGTGGGCGCGGTGCGCGGCATTGATCCTGAAACGGGAAATTATTTTGACGACACGAAGCGCTATGTCGATGCGCTGAGTCTGTCTGATCCCGACCGCCTCAAAATCTATGAGCAAAACGCCCGCCGCGTTTATCCCCGTCTTGACCGTGCCTTGAAAGCGAGGGGCAAGTGACGCGTTTTGAAAAAACCCCGGGCTGGCTTGACTGGTTTGAAAATCCGTCAAAGCCTGGCTATACGCCGCCGCCCGGTGCGGTGGATGCCCATTGCCATGTATTCGGACCGGGCGCGCTTTTTCCGTTTGCGCCGGAGCGTAAATACACACCGTGCGACGCCTCGAAAGACCAGCTCTTTGCCTTGCGCGATCGCCTTGGCTTTTCGCGCAATGTGCTGGTGCAAGCGACCTGCCACGGCGCGGACAACAGAGCACTTGTTGACGCCATCGCCCATGCGGGCGGCCGGGCGCGCGGGGTGGCGAGTGTCAAACCCACGATAACAGATGACGAACTGACCGCCTTACACGCCGCCGGGGTGCGCGCGGTGCGGTTCAATTTCGTGCGCAGACTGGTCGACCCCCTGCCCCCGGAAATTCTCAACGCATTGGTCGCGCGCATCACTGCATTGAACTGGCATATCGTGGTGTATTTCGAAGCGCCCGATCTGCCTGACCTGTTCGACTTTATTTCCGGCATTTCAGCCGTTGTCGTGATCGATCATATGGGGCGACCGGATATGACAAAGCCGGTGGACGGCCCGGCCTTCGGCCTGTTTCTGAAACTCCTGGAAGAGAATGATCACATCTGGTCGAAGGTCACCTGCCCCGAGCGCTTGTCCGTATCGGGACCGCCCGCTTATGATGATTTCCTGCCTTTCGCCCGCATTGTCGTGGAGCGCTTTCCGGACCGGGTGTTGTGGGGCACCGATTGGCCGCATCCCAATCTAAAATCCCATATGCCAGATGATGCCTGGCTCGTTGATATGATCCCGCGCATTGCGCCGTGCGCAGAACAACAGCGCAAACTTTTGGTTGATAACCCCATGCGGCTTTACTGGCCTGAGGAGATCGGTGCATGACCACAGATTTACAGACATATTTGCAAGAGCTGGAGGATATTCCGGGCACGCGGGTTTATACCACTAAACGCGCGCGGGCCGGCTATTGGCTCAACCAGTTCGCTATGAGCCTGATGAAAGAAATAAACCGCACGCGCTGGCTGGCGAACGAAGAAGCCTATCTTGAGGATTGGCCGATGACAGATGCGCAAAAGCAGGCCGTGCTTGCCCGCGATTACAATCGCCTTCTTGATCTTGGCGGCAATATATATTTTCTCGCCAAAATTTTCTCAACCGACGGCAAATCATTCCTCCAGGCCGTCAGCACCATGACCGGCATGAGCGTGGAAGACTATCAGAACATGATGCTGGCCGGGGGCCGTTCGCCTGAGGGCCTGCGATCAAAAAGGGAGGGCGCGTAACATGGCCCATATCACCGCAGGCATTGCATCCAGCCACGTGCCCGCCATCTGCGCCGCCATGGACCTTGGCAAGACGCAAGAAGACTATTGGAAACCCGCATTCAAAGGTTTCGAGTGGACACGGCACTGGATTCTTGAACCGGAGAACAGGCCCGATGTTGTGGTGCTCGTCTTTAACGACCACGCGAGCGCGTTTGATATGAATCTCATCCCCACTTTCGCTATCGGATGCGCCGATGAGTTTCAGCCCGCCGATGAAGGCTGGGGACCGCGCAAGGTGCCGGTTGTGAAAAACGATGCGGATTTTGCCTGGCATATTGCACAAAGCTGTATTCTGGACGAGTTCGACATGACCATCATCAACAAAATGGATGTCGACCACGGCCTGACCGTGCCCTTGTCCTTAATGTTCAACCAGCCGGATGCCTAACCATGCAAAATCATTCCCCTGGCCGTGAATGTGGTGACCTATCCGCCGCCCACCGGCAACCGGTGTTACGCTCTCGGGCAGGCCATCCGCCGCGCGGTGGAAAGCTACCCCGAAGATCTGAAAGTTCAGGTCTGGGGCACGGGCGGCATGAGCCATCAATTGCAGGGACCGCGCGCCGGGCTGATCAACGCCGCGTGGGATCAGAAATTTCTCGATGACCTTTCCGCCGACCCTGAACGTCTGCGCACCATTCCGCATATTGAGTATTTGCGCGAGACCGGCTCTGAAGGCATCGAAATGGTGATGTGGCTGGTGATGCGCGGGGCTTTGGGGGAAAATGTCACCGAGCTGCATCGTCATTATCATGTGCCAGTGTCCAACTCGGCTCTGGGCCACATCGTTCTTGAAAGTCAATCCTGATTCCACGCGAAAATAGTTAAGGAGAAATCATGAAAGTCGCACTTGCAGGGGCCGGCGCCTTTGGCATCAAACACCTTGAAGGCATCAAAAATATTGAAGGCGTGGAAGTCGTCTCGCTCGTCGGACGCCGCCTCGAACCGACGCAAAAAGTCGCCGCCGAATATGGCATTCCCCATTTCACAACGGATCTCGGCGAAGCGCTGGGCCAACCCGGTGTCGGGGCGGCGATCCTATGCACGCCGACGCAATTACACAGCGCACAGGCGATTCAATGCATGCAGGCGGGCAAGCATGTACAAGTGGAAATTCCGCTGGCGGACAATTGGGAGGATGCCCAGGCCGTCAATGCCATGCAACGGCAAACGGGTCTCGTGTGCATGGTCGGGCACACCCGCCGTTTTAACCCCTCCCACCAATGGGTTCACAACAAAATAAAAGAGGGCGAACTGGCGATTCAGCAAATGGACGTGCAAACGTATTTTTTCCGGCGCAAAAATATGAACGCCAAAGGCGAGCCCCGCTCCTGGACTGATCACCTTCTCTGGCATCACGCGGCGCACACGATCGACCTCTTTCAATATCAAACAGGGGAAAAGGTGATCACCGCCAATGCTGTTGAAGGGCCGATACACGCCTAGCTTGGTATCGCCATGGATATGTCGATCCAACTCAAGACGGAAAAGGGCAAAATCTGCACGCTTTCGCTGTCTTTTAATAATGACGGACCGCTGGGTACATTCTTCCGTTATATTTGCGATAATGGCACCTATCTCGCGCGGTATGACGATCTGGTGACCGGGCGGGAGGACCCCATCGACGTTTCCAAAGTCGCGGTGTCCATGAACGGTATTGAATTGCAGGACCGCGAATTTTTTGCCGCCATTCGGGAAAACCGGGAGCCTAATGCGAGTGTCGCTCAGGTGCTTGCCTGCTATGAGACGTTGCAGGGGCTGGACCGGCAGCTAAACGGTTAAGTGGAGTTAGACGGAAATGAAAACCCGCAACATAGGTGACTTCCGCGTGGGGGAGATCGGCCTTGGCTGCATGAATTTGAGCCATGCTTACGGCGTTCCCCCTGCGCCCGCAGAAGGCGTGAAAATTCTGCATAAAGCGCTCGATCTTGGCGTGACGCATTTTGACAGCGCCGCGCTCTATGGCTTTGGGCGCAATGAAGAACTCGTCGGACCGGCATTGAAACCCCGCCGTGACCGGATCATTCTTGTCAGCAAGTGCGGCATGCAAGGAATTGACGGCAAGCGGGTGATTGACGGGCGGCCTGAAACCTTGAGAAAGTCTCTTGAGGAATCACTGCGCCGGTTGCAGACGGATTATATTGACCTTTATTACCTGCACCGGTGGGATAAATCGATCCCCATTGAGGAGAGCATCGGCGAAATGGCGCGCATGGTGGAAGCGGGCAAGGTCCGCGCCATCGGCCTGTCGGAAGTCTCCGCCACCACGCTGAGGCGGGCGCATGGCGTGCACCCCATCAAGGCAGTGCAAACGGAATATTCGCTGTGGACGCGCAATCCGGAGATCGCGATCCTGCAAGCCTGCCGTGAGATCGGCGCGGCCTTTGTCGCATTCTCGCCGCTGGCGCGCGGCTTTCTGGCCGATGTGGCTCTCAATCCGCGAAATTTCCCGGACAAAGACATCCGTCACGGCATGCCGCGCTTTCAGGAACCGCATTTCTCCCGCAATGCGGAACTCCTGACGGCTTACGCAGATATTGCGGCGGAGGCGGGATGCACGCCTGCACAATTCGCCCTGGCCTGGCTGCTGCACAAAGCGCCGTATGTTCATGTGATCCCCGGCACAACGTCCCTTGCCCATCTACAGGAAAACTGCGCCGCCTGTGATATTCAGCTCAATGAGGATCTCATCGCGCGCGCCGAACGCCTCATCAATCAACAATCCGTCAGCGGCCCGCGCTATCCTGCCGCCACCCAGGCCGAAATTGATACGGAAGTGTTTGACTAATTCATGACGACAGATAGCGGTCGAATTTTGCTTGTGACGCCGCAACGTCGGCGCTGCGGTCGAGCAGGGAGATCAGGATCATGGCCGCAAACCCCACCGGTATGGAGACGATGCCAGGATACGCATACGGAAACAGCGGCTGCGATGCTCCCATGATGTTCACCCAAACGGCAGGACCGGCAATGATCAACCCCACCGACGTGAAAAGACCGATTGACCCGCCGATCACCGCACCGCGCGTCGTCAGCCGGCGCCAATAGACGGTCAGTATAAGCAACGGAAAGCTGGCGCTCGCCGAAATGGCAAACACCAGACTGGCCATGAACGCAATGTTTTGTTTTTCAAACAACACCGCCAGCCCCATCGCCACGAGACCAATCCCGATGGCTGATATTTTTGACACGCGCACTTCCGCTTTTTCTGAAGATTTTCCGCGATGCAACGCCCCGGCATAAAGATCGTGGGAAATGGCTGACGCGCCTGCAATGGTCAGACCGGCCACCACCGCCAGAATCGTGGCAAAAGCGACGGCGGAGATAAATCCTAAAAAGGCCTCCCCGCCAACCTCCTGCGCAAGATGAATGGCGACCATGTTGCTGCCGCCGATCAACGCCCCCGAAGCATCCCTGTAGAGCGGCTTGTCACCAAGCAAAACAACCGCGCCCAAACCGATGATGAAGAAGATAAGAATGCTGACATAACCGAAAAAAACAGCGGAATACACGATGGACCGCCGCGCTTCATGGGCATTGGGCACCGTGTAAAGACGCATCAAAACGTGCGGCAATCCGACAAATCCAAACACCAGCGCCATCGAAAGCGAGATGGCTGAAACCGGGTCCTTCAACAGACCCCCCGGCTTGAACACGCCGAACCCCAGAGCATGCGTCTGCGCAACCTGCGCATACATCCCACCAAGATCAAAATGAAACCGCGCCAACACGGCAAAAGCCATAAATGTCAGCGCAAATAGAAGAATCACCGCCTTGATGATCTGCACCCATGTGGTCGCCATCATACCGCCGAACACAACATAGATCATCATCAGTGAGCCAATGATAAACACGGCCGCCATATAGGGCAGGCCGAATATCAATTGAATCAACGCCCCGGCGCCAACCATTTGCGCGACAAGATAAAGAATGACGATGAAGAGCGACGCGATGGCCGAATATATTTTGATCGGGCGCTCCTGCAAGCGAAAAGACGCCACGTCCGTGATCGTGAAACGCCCCAGTTCGCGAAAAGGCTCCGCAACAAGAAAAACAACCAGGCTCATGCCGATCATAGGCGCGAGAATATAAATGATCGCATCAAATCCGGTCATATAAACGAGCCCAGTTATGCCCAAAAGCGTGGCTGCCGACATAAAGTCCCCGGCAATGGCCAGCCCGTTTTGAAACCCCGTGATTTTGCCGTCGGCACGATAAAAATCATCGGCCGTCCGGGTGCGACGCGCCGACCAATAGGTGATCCCGAGGGAGACCAGCACAATTAAAATGAAAAAAGCGATGCCCACTCCGTTGGCTTCGTGTTTGGCCGGGGCGGGCGCTGCCTGCGCCGTCGCTGAAAATAACACCAATAAAATAGCCGGACCGATGGTGCGGGCGGGCGCGCTCATTCACCCGTCTCGTGCGGGTGGGCGCTGATTGGCGCCCTGTTCTCATCCGCGAAGTTCATGTAGACCGCATTTAATATGACGACGGCGGCCATGATTAAAATGATCAATCCAAAGCCGACCGAAAACGGCGCGCCAATGGATAAAAATTGCGGGTAAAATGCAATCGTCAGAGTAAATCCAAAATAGAGGCACAGGATAAGGGCGGCAAACCAGACGCCAAGCCGACGGCGCAGCCCAAGGGCCGTCAACCGAACCGTCTCATCAGCAGGCTCAGCCGTCATGCAAAGGCTTTCTCAAAGGGCAGGCCAACATAATTCTCGGCAATCGTTTTCAATCCTGCTTCCGATCCGGTGAAATATTCAAGCTCGGCAAGTTGGATGCGATAGCCAAAAGGGTCATCTCCAAATCGGTGAGTCATATTCGTCAGCCACCATGAAAAACGCTCCGCCTTCCAGATTCGATCAAGGCACACACCTGAATAGCGCGCAAGCAAACTGTCATCGCCATGACTGTAATGGGCTATCAGGCTGCGCGCAAGCACGCGCACATCGGCCGCTGCAAGATTGAGCCCTTTCGCCCCTGTTGGCGGCACAATATGAGCGGCATCGCCGGCGAGGAAAAGAGTGCCGAATCGCAGCGGTTCCACCACAAAACTTCTGAGGGGCGCGATGCTTTTTTCAATCGATGCGCCGGTCACCAGAGTCTCCGCCACATCCTGCGGCAAACGGCGGCGCAATTCGTCCCAGAAGGCCTGATCCGACCAGTCTTCCACCTTGTCATCGACCGGCACCTGAATGTAATACCGGCTGCGGGTGTGCGAGCGCATGGAGCACAAGGCAAATCCGCGCTCGTGATTGGTATAAATCAATTCCTCACGCACAGGGGGCGTTTCCGAAAGAACGCCCAGCCAGCCAAAGGGGTAGACGCGCTCAAATTCCTGTATGGCTTTGGCGGCTACAGACTTTCTGGACGCGCCATAAAAACCGTCGCACCCGGCGACAAAATCGCACTGAAGTTCCTTTTCCTGGCCCTCATGCCTGTAAACTACGCGCGGCGCGGCGCTGTCAAAGTCTTTGACCGCTAGGCATTCAGCTTCAAAATAAACTTTACCCTCCATCGCCAGGCGGGCATCTATCAAATCTTTGGTCACTTCCGTTTGACCGTATACAATGACGGAGCCGTTGCCATATTTTTTTAGGTCAATGCGCTCGCGCCGGCCGGCAAAAGCAATAGAAACGCCCTCATGCACAAGACCTTCGCGCTTCAGCCGGCCATCAACCTCGGCCTCCGCCAGCAATTCAGCGGTGCTTTGTTCCAAAACACCTGCGCGAATGCGGCCCTCAACGTAAGCGCGGCTGCGCCGCTCAAGGATCACGCTGTCAATGCCCTGCAAGCTGAGAAGCTGGGATAGCATCAGCCCGGCCGGTCCACCGCCCACAATCGCCACCTGAGTTCGCATTTCTCCTCCTTCCCGGGAAAACCATGTGATCGCTCATGGGATCACGCCCCCGGTTGACTTTGAGCAGGTGTGCCACTGAAGCGCATCAACGAGGCATGGCAAATCAGCTTGTGCCCTGGGCCCCTGCGCATATTATCTAGCTCTTGCAAGGGGTGTATGCCGAATTCGAATAACTTTTGATCTATTCATTTTGTGAATATTGCGAATGATTTTCAAATGGCGGTCCGGTCATAATTTCCAGATTTCAGCACGTTCACGAAATGCTCCTGCGCCGGTGTCGGCGCCCAATCGCGTCTCACAGTGGCCGCAATACGGCGCTCGACCTGACCGGAGGGATGGGGTATCGCCCTGAGAAGACCGGCCGCAACTTCATAATGCACCTGGTGGGGCGAAAGAAGCGTGAGGCGATCGCTTTCAAGCAGCAGCCCGCGCACGGCAATCACAGAGCTGCATTCAACAATGCGTTTCGGGGCACCGGAGTCTTCATCTTGGAAAAGTTCCTCAAAGCGCGCCCGCAGAGGCGTCCCCACCCGCGGTGCGATCCATGGGAAACGGGCCAGTTCTTTGACCGGAAACGTTTTACGCCGGGCAAGCGGATGTGTGCTGCGCATCACAATGGCCAGCGGATCTTCAAACAACGGGTGTTGGATGATGTCGTCAATCGGCGCCGGATCACGCAGGGCGCCCACCAGTATGTCGATGTCGCCATGACGCAGGCCCGAAAGCATTTGCTCATACGGCCCATCAATGATGCTGACGGTATGATCGGGAAATTTGGATAACAGAGAGGTGAGGGCCTTGGGCAAAATATAAGCGCGGGCAAGAGGCATGGCGCCAATGGTGATTTTACCTGTATCGCGGGCGTTCAACCCGCCAAGCTCGCTTTTTCCATGCTCAATCTCGGAAAAAGCCAGTTTGGCATAACGCACGAGCGTGCGTGCGGCACTGGTTGGTTGGATGCCCGAACGCGTTTTTTCAAAAAGGGTCACGCCGGTGATTTGCTCCAGCTCGCGCGCCCGGCGATGAATCGAGGGCTGCGATGTGCCGCTTTGCCGGGCTGCAAGGCTGAAATTCCCCGCCTCCGCAACCGCTATAAGTGCGCGAAGCTGGGGCGCGGTGATCAATCTGTGGAAATTGGAAAACCCTCTTTCCTTTCTCTTTTGAGCAAGCTTCAGGGTCTCCCTGGCTCCGGTTTCCAAATATCCCAGGGCGCGCTCCACCCGGCGCCTGAAAACTTCGCCATGGCGGGTGACATACATCCCCAGACTGCGTCTGACGAAAAGAGGCGCCCCCAGCTCGTTTTCCAGCTTGGCGATCGCCTGGGTAATCGCCGGTTGTGACAAATGCACGACCGCGGACGCGGCGGTGATTCTGTTACACCGCGCAACCTCATAAAAACATAAAAGATGTCGAAAATTGACACGTTCGATAACCATCACTCTGCCTAGCATGCATCAGCCATTATAACAAATTCTTATAGGCAATCCTCTCTTTTGGCCGCCCCGCCCCAGGCCATTCTTTCTTGAATACCGGGCCCCTGCTCCCGTCAGTCCCGATGGACGAACGGCCTCCCCCGGCATCCAGGCGCCGGACGATCACACGGTCCGTATATTTAGTTGACTACGCAACCATTATTATTATTAAGCACAAATAATTTGGCAATATCACTGAATTTTTTATGGTTTTACTTTGCATTATTCAGTTGCTGTTGCATCTAATTCGTGCTATGCAATAGCATTCAGGCGACGTATCGACAAGAGGTAAAAATGACAAGCGCTGAAATCATTGCACTACTTGGCTCGCTGCTTTTTGCAGTCTCCATCATGCCCGGCACGCTGGGCGTGCTGCTGATGACATCGAAAATTGCCGCCAAGGAATGGGGCGCCCGGCTTATATATGAAAAAGCTTTATGGGGCATGGTTGCGGCAACAGCTCTCATGATTGCTGCGTGGATCATGGCGGCGCAGAGCGGCGGCGCCTCCCTCATCATGATCGGCGCCACCCTGTTCTATCTCGGCGTCGCCGTGTTCGGGTTTTTCATGCACACCAAATTTCTTTTTCAGCCTGTGACCAGGCCACTTTATATGTCTGTCGATCAGGCGTTGGAAAAGTTTGGCCCGGAGGAAGAAGTCGTCGGCGTCATCGACGACAATGGCACAGCCTGGGCCTATGTGGCGCGGTTGGCGCGCCGGCCGCACATTGTCGAGCAGAATGAAGGCGCTCACCCCTTCATGATGACGCATTGTATTCTTGCGCACAGTTCAATGGCGTTTGCTCTGGAAGACAAAGTGGCGCGCCCTGACATCACCATCACTTCCGCCCTTGCAAACAACCTTGTCTTTTATGAAAAGAATTCCAAATGCTCCATCGTGCAGGCCAAAAACGGGTCCAGAGCAGGCGAACTTCCCTTGCGCATGGTGCCGACAATCGCGGTCAGCCTGAAGACATGGAAGGCCATGTATCCCGAGTCAAAGGTCTGGTATCGTAACAAAGAATGGCGAGATGAATTTTATTTGAGGCTTCTGGCGCGGGCCGATGTCATCGATCCCAAAAGCCCGGTGATGGTCTATCCGCTCGTGCATGGCCTTGATAAACGCCGCCCCATGAAATCAATGGTCACCGGCGTTGAAACCAAAGGTCAATCCCGCGTTTACACCATGGAACACTCACAGGCAAACCCTCTCATTCATGACCATCTGGCAGGCATTGATCTGCTCGTCGCGTCAGGCTATGACAACGATCTCATCCAGGTTTTTGGTCGTAAAGTGGATGGGAAAACACTTGATTTCACATCAGATGGCGAAAATCACTTTATCGACACTCAGACCGGTTCAAAATGGAATCTCCTGGGGACCTGTACAGATGGGCCGATGAAAGGGAAGAAACTGACGCTGGTTCCCCACTACAATAAAATGTTCTGGTATGTATGGGCTGATTATCATCCGGGAACGGAGATTTATGATCCCACGGTGACCGCCGTCGCTGCCGAGTAATATAGACCATGGTAAATCCGGCCGGGGGTACCCTTCCACGGGACATACAAAATTTCATCAATGGCGCCTACTGCCCCAGTGCGACCCACAAGCGCTTTGAAAGCCGGAACCCGGCGGACAATGCGCTGAGCGCTCTGGTGCATGAAGCTTCCAGGGAAGATGTGGAGAGGGCCGTCACAGCCGCCAAATCTGCTCTTCACGGCCCGTGGGGTCAGATGTCTCTGAATGAGCGCGCGTCACTCCTGAACCGCGTGGCTGACCTGATCATGGAGCGCGCGGGCGATTTGGCCAGAGCGGAAGTCAACGATACCGGAAAACTTTTCGGGCCTACGCTGAAAGGGGAGATCCCGCGGGGCGCGCAGCAGTTTAGTGTTTTTGCCGAGATCACACGGACGCACTTTTCGTTTCCTGATATTCCGTCTGACATTCCAGGGGGCGGGCGCGCGGTCAACCATCCCGCACGCACCCCCAAGGGTGTTATCGCCGCGATCTGTCCGTGGAATTTGCCGTTTATCCTTTCCACCTGGAAAATTGCCCCGGCGCTGGCCTGCGGTAACACGGTCGTGGTGAAACCTTCCGAGGAAACACCCGTCACGGCGACACTGCTTGGGGAGATCATGAATGAAGCGGGCATTCCGCCCGGCGTTTACAATGTCGTGAATGGGTTCGGTCCGAACTCCGCCGGTGAGTTTCTGGTTTCGCATCCCGATATTGACGCCATCACTTTTACTGGCGAAACACGGACCGGCGCGGCGATCATGGCCCGTGCCGCGGCTGACATCAAAGATGTCTCACTGGAGCTTGGCGGAAAGAACGCAGGAATTATTTTCGCTGATTGCGACTTCGACAAGGCGGTAGCGGCCACAGCCATGTCGGTATTTCATAATTGCGGTCAAGTCTGTCTGTGCACCGAACGGCTTTATATTGAGCGACCTATCTTTGACAAATTCGTGCACGCCCTCAAAGAAAAAGCTGAAAGCTTAACGCCCGGCGACCCGAGAGATCCTTTAACGACTTTATCTCCGCTTATCAGTCGTGATCACCGGGAAAAAGTTTTGAAATATTTCGAATTAGCCCGCACCGATGGAGCCACTATCGTAACAGGCGGTGGAGTACCGGAGATGGAAGGACGTCTGGCCGAAGGCGCCTGGATTCAACCAACGATCTGGACCGGCCTTTTAGAGTCCTCGCGCGTCATCAAAGAAGAGGTTTTCGGTCCGGTCTGCCATATCGCCCCCTTCGATGAAGAGAGTGAGGCCGTGGCCATGGTCAATAACAGTTCCTATGGACTGGCGGCGACCGTATGGTCTGGAGATATTCCGCGCGCGCGCCGCGTGGCGGCGCAGATTGAGGCCGGAATCATATGGGTGAATGCCTGGATGATACGGGAATTAAAGTCACCCTTTGGCGGATTCAAAAAGTCCGGCATCGGAAGAGAGGGCGGTGAATTCTCGCTCGATTTTTATACCGAAATTAAAAACGTCTGCATCCTGGGAGAATAAAGTCCCACTCCTCATTCGTGCCAGGGATTTGCGTGTGCACCGCCGCCGCGCTTGGCAATGACGACATCAATGACATATATTTTTCCCTCCCTTTCCGCCGCAACGCCCCTTGCCAGCGCTGCCGCCAATTGCACCGGGTCACTGACGCGCTCTCCATCCGCCCCATAACCCCGTGCGATCCCCACATGATCTATGTCCGGATCATCAAGACTGATGCCGATATAATGGCCGGTCGCCGCGCCGCGCGCCTTCAGGCCGTCAATTGCCCAGCGGTTCGCTTGATAGCCGTGATTGTTGAAAATCACCACAAGAAGCGCCGTCCCGCGCCGTTTCGCCGTCCACAGCGCCTGCAAGCCAAATTGAAAACCGCCATCACCTGTGAGAACGGCCACGGGAGTGTGAGGCGCACCGATCTTGGCCCCAACACCGGCGCCCACACCCCAGCCCAAAGACCCACCGGAGGAAATCAAATGGCGCCGGGCGCCGGTGATCTGATCAAATGCAATGTAGTTCCAGATCGGACTGTCTGAGGTCACGCCCTCCGTCACGATGATGGCGTTTTGCGGCAGAGCCCGATCAAGCTCAGCGGCAAGACGCTCGGGCGCTATCGGGTTGTCATCCCAAACTTTTGTGAGTGCATCGCGCAATCTTTTGCTTTTTTGCCGTTTCAGGCTTTCCCCCTCCTGCCTGCGTTTTGCAACCAGAGCCTTATTAAGCTCATAGGAGTCAAGCGCCGCATTGATGCCTTTGAGCGTTTCCCCGGCATCCGCATAAATTAGCAAATCCACGGGATAATTGCGCGCCAGATGTTCCTCTCTGACGCCAATCTCAATGATTCTGGCATGGGGCGGCACAAGCGGATGGCCGTGGCGCGCCAACGACAGACGGCTGGCGCCGGCCAGAACAACGAGATCAAACGGCGTCGGTGGCTTGATGGCTGCGCGCAGGGCCCCAAGATAGCGCGGGTGGCCGGAAGGAAACCCCATGGAAGACCGGCTTGACGCCGTATCACCACTCACGACAGCACCAAGGCGATCCGCCAGCGCGGCCAGCTCCTTCAACCCGCCCCAGCGTGGCAATTCGGCGCCCGCCACGAGCAGAGGATTGCGCGCCCCGGCAATCCACCGGGCGGCGCGCGCAATATCCTGTACGCCTGGATGAAGATCTGCAACAGGCAAAGACCGCGCGGCAGGAATGACGGTCGTTTCGGGAATGCGGCCGCTCCATACATCTGCGGCAATGCCCAGAAAAACGGGTCCCGTGGGTGTCGACGCGGCAAGCCTCAAGGCGCGCCTCAGCGACTCTGCCAGATTTTCCGGCGTGCTCGCCCTGAACGAAAGCTTCGTATAAAGCTCAGCCACATCTTCAACTTTTACGGTTTCCGTAAAGACGCCGAGATTCTCGCCGCTGGTGGCGCTGAGGCCAACGCTGATCACGATGGGTGAATTATCCGCATACGCGTTAACAATGAATCCCAACGCATTGGCCGCTCCGGTGATCGAGTGAACGTTGACAAAAGCCGTCTGGCCGGTGATCCGTGCGTAACCGTCGGCCATGGCCATCACAGGACCCTCATGAAGCCCCAGCACATATTGAATGTCATCGTAATCGACCAGGGCATCGACAAAACCCGCCTCATAGGCGCCGGTATTTCCAAATACGTGACTGACACCCCAGGAGCGCAAAGTTTGGCAGGTGACCGTCCCTCCCGTCGCTCCCTTCAGAGTGATGTACTCACCGTCTGGAGGCAGTGCATCAGGCGCAAGTTGCTGCCCCAACGCTTCCCCCGCCAATTGTTGAGAGGCAAGCGCGCCCACTCCTGCGGCTTTAGTTATTTCAAAAAAACCCCGGCGTGAAAGATCGCCGTTTATGAGATCCCTAAGCGCTTTGCGTAGCATCCTTAAGCATTCCTTCTGATGTCATCTCAAAAAAAACGCCGGGAGGGAAATATCCCCCCGACGCTTTGAGTTAGTAGACCACATATAAATCAGTTTTTATCAGAAACTCTTCTGGAAAGTGGCGCCCCACATCCGCGGAGGACCGAACAGGGCCTGCGCCGTACCTGTGCCTGGGAAACCGCCAACGCCGCCGCCCATGCCATCAATACCGAACGTTCTGATAATCGGATTGAAGCGGCGGAATGAAGCGTAGCGTTCATCAGCAAGATTTTTGACCCAGAAGAAAGCTTCCCAGCCATGCTGATGATCCACATAACCAATCCGCGCATTGACAAGATTGTAACCGGGTTCCATCACCACGCTTTGCAACGGGCTACCCGTCTCGACAAGCTCGTGCAGGATCGAACCGGTAAACGACCAGTCAAACCGCACCACCATATTGCCGTTGTCAGTCACCGGGTGATCATAGGTGAGGGAGGCATTCCCCGTCACCTGCGGCGCCAGCGGGAAACGCTGTCCGATGAACCCGGCGCCGGCGACCTCTTCAATGCCCGTGACCTGGTCGATAATCGGCACACCACTGCGAATTTGACTAAAGGCGGTTCCGACCCCGCCGGTAAATGTAATCTCATCCGTAATTGCGAAATCGACATCGCCTTCAATGCCCCAGACGCGGGATTTAGGAATATTCAGCACAACGATGCCTGTTGTGATCCGCGTGATGCCCTGCTGCCGGTCCTTATAATCCGTGTAGTACGCAGAGAGATTCACCCGGGCGCGGCCATCGGCAAAGATCGTTTTGATGCCGCCCTCATAAACGTTCACTGTTTCCGGTTTGAAGGCAATGCTCGAAGGCGCTGTATTCGGATCGGCCGACCTGGCGATGGCTTCAGCAATAATTTCATTCTTGGTCGGCGTCCGGCCCAATGAGGCCGTCAAAGAACTGACCACAGAAATCAGATTTCCTGGCCCACTGCCACGAAGAAACTCAACAAACTGATTGATTTTTTCGCCCTGGGTGATGTCAAACTGAAAACCGCCGGACTTAAACCCGTGTGAGTATTTCACATACGCGGTCAAGTTATCGCTTGGTTCCCACGTCAAAGAAGCCGTGCCGGAGAATTCCCTGTCAGAACGCGAGTTCACAGTCGTGAAAGACGGCCGCGAAATATTGATCATCCCGATCTGCGTCATGTTCAGATTCTTATCTTCCCAAGTGTGCCGGATGCCGCCGGTCAGCGTCAATGTATCGGTCACATGCAGATTGGAATGCAGGAAAACAGAATAAGATTTGGTATTGAGCGTCCCGAATTCCCGCACGCCAATCGTGCTCGGCACATCGGCGGCGGTGACAGGCCCAAGTACCGATTCAAAGCCAAAGTGAAGGAAGAAATCTTCCGCCTGACCCCCCGGAAGGAAGCGGGCCGCGGCAATGAGATCAGGGTTGTGGCACCCGATGGTCGCCTCATTGACGCCGAAAATGTTTGTTGCCGGGTTATTGAAAACGCCGTCGGCATTGAGATCGAAATCCCAGACCGGCAAACCGTCCGCATCAAAGCCCGCTATGCGCGCGGTGGTCTCAAACGGCGGCGGGGGAGGAAATCCCCTGAATGTGGAGGGCGTAACGCCCGCCGTGCAGCCGCTAAGGATATCTTGGGGAAAAAAGCGCGTTTGCGACGATGATTTTTGATCCTGATTGAGATAATAGGCCCCGGCAATAAAATCAAACCGTTTGCCTTCCGGGGATGCAATTCGCAGCTCGCCCGACCACTGATTCAGATTTTCATTCAGCAGCGTGTCAGACAATCTCTGACGGGTCGTATCCCCGTCGAAAAGACTGACAACATCGTTCGCACGAAAAGCGCCAATGCCGGTGATAACAAAGCCGCCGGGGGCGTCCAGATTAAATTCTAAAGATGTCCCCCACAAATCCCGATCAGAGGTGCTAGGTGAATCGATGTCCACAATACCGTCTGCGAGATTGACGAAGGGCGGCTGTTTCAGATCATTGGGATCGTCATTGATCTGACGGACGAAATCCCGGTTTTCCTTAAAACGGTCGATGGACCAGTAAAGTTCGAGATTATCCGTCGGCTTCACAATCGCCTGCAAACGGCCCGACCAGTTATCCTCGCCATTAAACCGACGTCCATCAAACCGGTTCTTTATCCAGCCTTCCTGACGCTCGACCGTGACCGTTGCACGGGTCAGAATTTTGTCGTTAATCGGCATATTGATGGAACCAGCGGCATAACCCCGCTCAAAATCTCCCGCCTCAAGTTTCAATTCGCCGCTATAATCGTCTGTGGGCCTTTTGGTCGTGATATTCACTGCGCCGGCAATTGTATTGGCGCCAAAAAATGTGCCTTGCGGGCCGCGTAAAACTTCGACCTGCTGCACACCATAAAGACCGGTATCGAACGATGCGGACCGGCCTGTGAGCACACCATCAACATAAACGGTGGTGCTCGATTCCTCACCCACGGTAAACTGGTTTGTGATACCACGGACGGCGAAATTACCAAGCACCGAGCCCTGATTTAAAAAGCTGAAATTAGGGACATTGTCGACAACATCCGCGAGCGATGTCGCCCCCGTCCGGTCCAATTCAAGAGCCCCCAGAACGCCAACCGAGATCGGCACATCCTGAGTCGATTTTTCACGCCGCGTCGCTGTGATGGTGATTTCATCAAGATAACTGGCGCGCGACGCTTTGGCTGCCGTGTCCTGAGCAAAAACTGGCGTTACAAACACCGCCGGCGCTATCAGCATTGACGCGCCTGCCATTAACATCGTTTTTCTCAATTGTCCCCTCATCAATTCCTCCCATGAATAAAACGAGTCGCCACAAACGGCGTTTCAAAAAGTGTCCCCTATTGGACCGTGTTAAAGGATTCGTTATTGTGTGTCCCAAACGAAGCATGGCGCAATTTAATTGAAACTGCAACCATTTTTGCCGTCAATCATTCTTCACTTTCCGAATGTGACATAATTACCTCACTAAACTTTGATACTTGTAAAGACGGTTAAAGCGTTGGTGGTGTCTGAATATCAGCCCCCCGGGGCCACGTATCGCCATATAGATGTAACCCATTGATTTATATAATACCAATTCATTTTAGGTAACTTCGCAAACGCACACAAAACCATGAGTTTGTTCAACGTCATTCCTGATCAATAAAAATATCCAGTGGAAGCACCGCAGAGACTTCCACATTCGGCGCGTCAACAACCTGTCCGATCCGCAGATCAACCGCAACACTTGCAACGATATAGGCCTGCTCCGGCGTCAAATTATAGGTATGCGAAATATGATCGATCATCGCCAGCAAAGCATTGCGCGCTGCAAGAGAAAGATCCCTGGAAAGATTCTCAAGCTCTGCCGCGCGCGGTGATTGTAAATATGCCATGCGCGGTGGAAGCGCTCCTTCTTCTTTCAGCGGAAAACCTGTAATCGCATAAAAACGCCGCGAGGGCAGTGCGAGCAGCCGCGCGGGGCCTTCATAATGGGGCGTTTGTATTTCTCCCGCGCCGTCCTTGATCAGCCGCGTTGTCACGGTCACCGTCGCGTCCATCTCGATGGCCGTGCCGGCAACTTCGCCGTCTCCTTGCGCAAAATGCACATCGCCGATGGCAAGCCCGCAGCCCACAACCCGGCAGGGAAGGTAAAGCGTGGCGCCGACGCCCAAAAAACGGATATCGAGATTTCCCCCAAATTCACGTGGGGGGATCGTGCGCAGGCAGTCCTGTTTCTTTGATCCCCGTTCACCGCACAGCGCCGCCGGTGACGCATTGATGGGCTCCGGGCCAAAGACCATACCGCCTGCGTCACGCAACGCCGCCTCTCTTTTCAGAACCTTTCGTAATTCCTCCGCACCCGGAAGCACCGTCACCACACCGGGAAAGCTGGCATTGGGAATGCGCACGCCTGGTATGGATTCTGACTGAGCATAAGCGCGGTTGAGAGTCCAACTGACCCGCAAAGGGCCTTTGATCTGGTCAGAAACAAGGCCGATGGAGCCTATCTGCGAATAGCCAAAGGCGCCCGGATCGATGCGTTCTATGGTTACCGCCACCACATCGCCCGGCATGGCGCCGTTGATCCCCACCGGACCCGTGAGTGGGTGTACCGTACTCGCCCGCGGACCTTTTTTCCGTGGATCGGGCCTTGTGTCGGAAGGGTCAAGGGTGAAATCACTGGCGTTGCGGGTATGAAAGATGATTGTTTGCCCCGGATCGGCGTATGCGGCCATTTCAATGGCGGGGTGGAGACGGTTGATGCACTGAGAATCTTCAAGACAATTGGCGCCGTTGCCCCCCACCACCACGACGTTTTCATGCCCCGCAGCGTGAACAGGTCCTGAAAAACCCCCGGCAAGCACAACAGCCACATAAAGTCTTATCATCATCAAAATTCTCTCCCCTGCGGCTTGCCACACCTTAAAATCCCGTCACAGTGCGCCTGAAGCCAGGGCGCCACGTATATGCTCCGCCTGGCGAATGGCTAGGGCGACAATGGTGAGTGTCGGATTGACCGATCCGCTCGATGGAGACTGACTGCCGTCAGAGATATAGAGATTCTCCACTTCATGGGCGCGGCCCCAGGCATTGCACACACCGTCGTCAGGATCCGTGCTCATCCGGCACGTCCCCAGATTGTGTGTCGCCATGTCGACCCCGAAAGGAACAACGCGCCGCGCCCCCAGGCTCTCGAACAGCCTTCGCGCCGACCGTGCCGCGTGGACACGCATCGGCGCCGCATTTTCATGATCTTCATAGTGAACCACCGGCACCGGCAGACCATAGCGATCTTTCTGCGTCTCATGCAGCCGCACGCCATTTGTGCTTTGCGCCGGATCTTCGCCGGTGATGAACGTGGCCGCAATTTTTGTGTAATCCTCCAAGGCGGTACTCAACTCCGCACCCCACTTGCCGCTAAAGCCGATGCGCGCCACAGCAAGCGGAGAGAAGCCAGCGGACTCTATCTGATAGCCGCCGGCAAATCCGCGCGTTTCGTCATAGCGCTGTTCATCGGCAATGTGGCCGCCCTGTTGCGCCCCGCGGAAAAAATGCACGTCGCCCGGCATAAAGCCCAGCGCACCCAACACTACATGTTTTAGATAATTTTTCCCCACATGGCCCGCGCCGTTCGCCAGGCCGTCCGGGTAAAGCGGGCTTGCAGAGTTTAACAGCAGTCGCGCGGTTTCGATGGCATTTCCAGCAACGCAAACGACTCGTGCCCGCTGGCGCTGCACGACCCCTTTTTCATCCGCATAAAGAACCCCACTCACTTTTCCTGCAGCATCATGCTCAATTTTCAGCACCATAGAATCAGGCCGCAACTCAAAATGGCCAGTGTCTTCCGCTTTGGGGATTTCCGTGTAAAGCGTTGACCATTTGGCGCCGATGACGCAGCCGCTTTTGCAAAAACCAATCTGCTGACAGGCCGGCCGGCCGTCATAGGGCGCAGAATTAATCGCAACCCCGGTTGATGTCACATGTTTGTACCCCAGCTTGCGCGCACCCGCCGCCAGCACTTTCATATTATTGTTCATGGGCAGCGGCGGCAGTCCGTTCGTTCCCGACACGCCCATTTTTGCTTCAGCGCGTTCATAATAGGGTTCAAGGTCCGCAAGGCTGAGGGGCCAATCGATGGCGCTCGTCCGGCTGAGTGCATAGGTCGTTTTGGGTCGGAATTCATGAGCGCTCATGCGCACTGACGTGGCCGTCCAGTGCATGGTCGTGCCGCCCACGGTTTTGCAGGTCCAAACGGGAAAATGCGGATTGAGCAATCCCTCGCCGATGCGCTGATCGTGCCAGGTCATTTTTTTATCCATAGCGCGTTCGTCATTGACAATATCGTCATAGGTCAGGCGGCTCCCGGCTTCCAGACACACGACATCGATGCCGGCCTGCGCCAGTTCGTTTGCCAGGACGCCGCCCCCCGCTCCCGATCCAATGACCACGACAACACTGTCATCCGACTTTTCAAAAACGGTCATTGTGATCCCTCCGGCAGCCAGTCAATATCATCGAACCCGCGGTGGATATAACCGCCCAAGGATTCGGATTCTCCGGGATACCCCACCAGAGCCCAAACATCCGGGTGCGAATAAAACTCAAGCAGGGCGGTCTGGTACACAGCCACAAAAAAAGCCGTCTTGCTCAATGCCGCAAGCTTTGCCACACGATCATCGGCACCGAGATGCCGCCAGTCACTCCCCAGCGCCGCCGCTCCCTCTTTTCGCAAAACTGGCCAGTCTTTTCGACCCTGAAGCTGCTGCCGCACACGCGCCGCCACATCTGCATACACGGCACGTTTTAATTGCCGGTACGGAAACAAAACCACAATCATATCGGTAAGCAACTCTGCCGACTGGCCATCCTGCGTTGCGGTTTTATCCGCGCCATCACACCCGGCAAGAACAAAAAGCGCTGCCAGCCCGGCACCGGTCAGAAGCAATGACCGGCGATCCAGTTTTCCTTTCATGTCTTTGCCTCTCCTCAATGTTCGCCTTCATTCACATAAAGCTTGACATTCCTCGTTGGGAATCCGGCGCAAACGAGATCAACTCTATTATCGCCCGTCATGTCGCGCGCTTCGCATGCCCCGGCGGCCATGTCCGTTTCATCAATCGTACTGCGCTGCCATTCCCGCCCGTCTCCTCCAGGAGAATCATAGATAAACACACCGCCTTTGCCGCGGCTGTCGCTGACGACAATCTCATCACCGCCATCGCCATCAAAATCGGCCAGAGCAAAGCCATGCGCCAATTCATAACCCCGATCAATCACGCGCCGAACCCAATGGCCCGCAGGGTCTTTTGTATACACAGCGACATCGCCGCCATGCACGCTCTCAATGGCGGCAAGAAATCTTGTTCCGTCCACAAACTTTCCAATGCGGACATCCCCTGCCCCCCGTGTGAGTGGATCGTCAGACGGCCGCCCCGGCGTTAACGGCACACTCTGCCAGGTGAGCGCGGCCAGATCGCCGCTCGGCACACCGCCGCGCGAGCGGTGCAGCCAGATGCCGCCGAGACCGGCGGTGACGACGTCATCACGGCCATCGCCGTCCCAATCCACAATCGTTAATCCATGGACAGTTCCCTTCAAATCAGGCTTAATGACATAACGTTCAGCACCAGGAGGGTTGAACAACAGGAGAGGCGTATTACCTAATGACGCGATGGGCGCCTCTGGCCCCGGCCCGGCAATCGGCGCCAACACCAGCTCGCGCGTGCCGTTTCCATCGACATCGGCAAAGGCGGCCCGGTGCGCCGCGGGTTCGCGGGCAAATATAAAAGGCTTTGAGGCAGGCCCCACCGAGTCCATATAAACCAACTCGCCTCTGTTCTTTTCATACGCATCGCGGTGAAAACCGGTGAGCAGAACCAATCGGAAATCACCCGTGCCGACAGTGCCCTCAACCGCCGCGCCGACCGCCGCCAACGTGATGCCGGACGCCAGAACATGCCGGCGCCAGGAAGGATTTTCATACCAGAAAACTTGCTCAGACCGGATGGAGAGCAAAATCACATCAGGCTTTTGATCGCCGTTCAGATCCGCAATGGAGGTCAGATAAGCGCCCTCAACATTGGCGGCAATCACCTGGGCGCGAAATTGAAGAGGGGCCTCAGCATGCCCGCAGCTTTGCGTGCTGAACGCAGCGCTGAGTGCGACGACAAGCGCCCCGAGCCTGGACACGTTATGGCGCTGGCGCTTTCTCAACTTCCCTCCCCGGTTGGCCGTCCCACACTACCGGCCAAGAAGCGTTCCCTCAAGCGTCACGGGGAAGCGCTCCCCAATAACGAATGACTATGAGCCGTTTTTCAATATCACAGCCGGGCCACACCACATTAATGTCGCAACAGTCAGAGGGAAAATGAGCGCATTCAATAATATGAGATTTGTGGTCACGGGTGCCGCTTCCGGGATCGGCAGAGCCGCCGCCAGTCTGCTTAAAGAACGCGGCGCGCACATTATCGCCCTTGATCTGAAGGAACCTGATGGGTTCGTTATTGACGATTACATCGCATATGATCAAGGAGATCTGGAGTCAGTCGTCCAGGCTGCGGCCCGGATTCCAGAACATATCGACGGATTGCTGAACATAGCCGGCGCGCCGCCATCCCCGGGGCTCAACCCTGAAGACCTTCTGATGATCAATTTCTATGGTTTGCGTTCACTGACCACTCATTTGAACGCAAAATTCTCGCCCGGCGCGGCAGTCATCAACATGTCGTCTCACGCCGGCCATCGCTGGCGGGAAAATGTTAATATTCTTAACAATTTCAGTGAGGCTGAATCATTAAACGACGTCGGAAAGCTGGCGCGCCGTTATGAAATCGTCATGGATGGATTGGGCGATCATTCGGCTTATCCCCTGTCCAAGCAATTGCTGAATTACTGGACGGTTGTTTCTTTTCCTGAATGTGAGAAATTTGGCCTCAGGATGAACGCCGTCAGCGCGGCCGGTGTGCAAACGCCTATATTGAATGATTTCCTCACCAGCTTTGGCGAAGAATCAGCAGCGCGCATCCGCTCCATCGGTGTGGCGCCGGCGCATGCCATCGCCCAATCACTTGTCTTTCTGGTTTCAGAACAAAGCGCCTGGATCAAAGGGGCGATCATCCCCGTTGACAGCGGCGCTTTGGCGCTTGCCACGCTGAAAAGCCTGGGCTGACGGCGCGCTCGCACGCGGGTCTTCAGGAGGACACAGCCGCTGCGCCCTTTTTCACCAGACTGCTTTTGTACCCGCCTCCCGGCCCCATGGCTTCAGCCGCAATGGCAAAAGCGTCAGGCGAGCCAACAATGCCGTGACCGCTGACAATGCGGTTTGAGCAGTTCATGAACGCTGTGACGCAGACGACATCCTGAGCCGTGCGCTCCTGCCACCCGGCATCGACAATGGCATCGATATCCGCCTTGACGACCTTTGAGGGTTCTTTCGTCAGCTTGCGCACGAGTGCCAGCACGGGGCGCATTTTGGCGTCTATACCCGACATATCATCCGTCATCAGCGCTTCGATGAGATCTCCATCAACGCCAAAAGCCTCCGCTGTCGCTTTATGGGCGCCGACACAAAACGCGCAGGCATTTAATGCCGCGACATACGTCACCATCAATTCGCGTTGCGGCTCGGAGAGTTCTGAGGGGCCGCGCATCAATTTGTTCGCAAACTCCAGATAGGGAGCAAAACGCTCCATATCCGACATCAGGATATTGGCCATGGCATCCGTGGTTTTCAGAAAGCTGAAATGCGACATCGTGGCCTCTCTTACAGGCAGTGCAGCGCGGGGGCGCTAATTGACGACCGAAATATCATAATTAGAATCGGCCAGCGCATCGGAATCGAAAATACCATGCGCGTCAATCCATTTATGGGATTCTTCGTATATCTCGCGTGAATACGGCTCAAAGACAAGCCGCTCACCCGGGCCGAAAGTGCGCACATCAACGATGGCATGAAAGCGCTCAGGCAACTCTTTCAGATAATGACGGACATAAAGCTCAGGACGCAGATCAATGTCAGCTTGCGCACGGCGTAAGGCACGGTAGAATTTTTCCACATCTTCCATGTTGGATTCTTCGCTGACCATGCCCGCCATCATGAAAGTCGTATCGCAGATTTTCCTGAAACCCAATTGCTCAGCGACATAATAGGCCGCACTGAATAGACTGACCGCGGGCACTTCGCCGTCAACCAGTTTTTCAAGCCTGCGAAACAACAGCCCGTCGGCAAATGACAGCACCATCGATTCTTGATCCATAAATTGCTCAAGCGCTTGAATCGTGCCGTAGTGACTGCCCGATTGGTAGCCAACTGAAATGGGCACACCCGCGAGGTCTTCGGGCTTTTTGATGGGGGAATCACCTGGCACGAAAATTCCGCAATTCGCAACGGAATACGCTTTGGCATAGAGCTTTCCATAACCGGCAGAGGCGGCCGCGTTTACTGTCCAATGGCAGGCCGAACACACATTGCTTTCCCGGCCTTGTTCGAAAGTTTGATAGGCGCCGATCTTATCGCCCAGATCATGAATTTTGCCATCAGATGAGACCAGTTCGCTTACAAACTCATAAACCAGACCCTCGTCGGCAAAATAACCTTTCTCTTCAGCAACCCACTCATGAAGGCGCATGTGCGGCGCAATTCTGAATTTCGTCTTTATGGCCATGCTGTTTACCTCCTTAAAGGTTCTTGGCGTTTTGCTACCGGCAGGAACTCACCGCTGCTTGCGCCTCTGCGTTCAAAGCCGCGAAGCGCGTCTCGCGGTCCTTAATCTGGTCTGCCGCTTCCATCGAGTTGCGCGCCTCTGTTTTGCCCTCCGTCGCTTTGGCAAGACAAGCGCATGTCTCTTCAATCTTAGAGACATCAGCCCCTTGCGGCATTGAGCTGTGGCACCAGTCATCAAAATCGTCCGCCAGCGCCGCCCCCGAAAACGCCAGTGCGCCTAGAAAGGCGCCCATCACTGCTCTGCTCAGCATATTCTTCTCTCCGCTCAAAAAAGTGTGACACCAAACTCGGATACTAAAGATAGCCTATCCTCATTTAATTGCAGTTGCAACCATTATTCTTCTCCGCAAAACCCGTGGGTGGATTAAAGATGAAGCAGAATTCGGGCCAATTCCCCGGGGCGCGACAGCATGGGAGAATGCGCCGTGTCCAGAGTGAAGACTGAATCGCAAGGGGATGCTTCAATCATCCGGCGCTGCATGACGGGATCAAGCGCCCGGTCCTGAGTGCACGTCACATAAGCACGCGGGATTTTTCCGAATCGGTCTGAGGTCAGCGAAACCGGTTCCCCCGGCGGCGTCATATTTTCAGGAACCGATAGCAAATCGCCCAGCACAGAATCCGCCGCCGGGGCGTCATGACAAAACGCCGCGCCAAATGTGTTTTCCTTCAAGGTGGCGAAGTGACGGCCCTCAGACCAGACGACATTTTCATACAGCGCGCTTTTTGCATCCGGTTTTGAAAAGCTTCTGACGCTTTGACCGTCCTGGGGCAAAAACGCTGCGACGTAAACGAGTTTTGCGACCTTCGCAGCCCGCATCTCGGCGGCCTGGGAGATCACCGCGCCGCCCATGGAATGTCCCACAAGTATTACCGGCTGTTGTGCCTGATCAATACTCTCGCACACGCTCGCGGCATAGGCGTGCAATGAACAGACCGCGTCCCCTCCCGCCCGGCATCCGTGGCCTGGAAGATCGCGCGCGATGACTCGGGCGCCTTTTGCCTCCAGCAGAGGGATAATTTTATACCACGACCACGCGCCGTGAAACGCCCCATGGACAAGGATGAAAGTGTGCATGAACCCGTGTGCCCTCCCGGCCTTGATCAGTGTCCGGACAGAGATTTTTCCCACACCGCATCGATTCGTGTCTCGACGTGCGGGTCCGGCGTGACGCGCTCCATGACTTTGAGCCCCAGCGGCACCGTGCAGTCAACGCCCATGAAGGTGCGGGTGTTGATCGGGATCTCCGCAGTTCCATCATAGACGCCAAGCTTTGCCGGCATGCCCATTTTGCCTTGCGCCAGGGGATCGATATTCATGCCCAGGGCATTGGGCACGATCATCAGATCACGGTCCGCCATAAAGCGGTGCGCCAGCGCCCAATCGCGCTCATGGGGGTCGCGTAGATCGATATCCTTGTCATAGATGAACACGTGTTTGCAAAAACCCTGGAGCGCCGTGTAGGCGCGCATCATGGCAAGCTTTGGCTCGCCGATGCGTTTTTTATCGATCGAGATATGAACGGTAAAGCCGCACCCGGCGGAAGGATCGACATAGACGTCCAGCACATTGGGCAACACCGCTTTCACATCATTGTACACGCGCACGCTGCGAAAGAACGCCGCGATGTTGTTCGTCTCATTCAAGGGCCGTCCGATATGCACGTGCTGATAGATGGGAGCGCGGCGCATGGTGATGGCGGTGACCTCAAAGGCCGGGCGGCGGCGGGCGTCATCATAAAACCCGTTGAAGGAGGCGAACCGTCCCTGCTTGGCCCATTTGAACGGATGAAACACCCCTTCGATAACAATTTCCGCGTCCGCCGGCACATCGACATCGATGGTTTCGCATTTAACCATTTCAACAGGCGCGCCTTTCAACCCGCCGATGGTGGCGAAATCATTATTGTCATACGGCAGGGCTGAATTGGCACCCGCCAGAATGAAATCGGGATCAACGCCGATGACAAAGGCGGTGGGAAAGGGCCTGCCTTTCTCCGGCTCCCATGTGTCGTGCGGGGCGTCGATCTTCGACCCCCACGCCTCTTCCATGGAACGGGCGTCGCCGGTACCGCGAAAAATCCAGACCGATCCCCCACGCGGCCCCGTCACTTCAAAGCGATGAAAGGAAATATTGCGCCCCTCCTCCGAGGGTTTGCTGAACGCCGGAGGACAGGCAAACCGGCCCTCAACAAAAGCCGTTGTCTTGCTGCCGTCATGGGGATTCATACGTAGGATCGGCAGGCGTGTGAGATCAGCGTCCGCGCCTGTCCAGATTACCTCCTTACACGGTGCATCCTGGCGATCAACATAAACCGGAGGAATGCCGCCCGACATCAGCACTTGTTTAATTTTATCGCCCGCCCGCGCCACGGCCGCTTCAACAGGCACGTCAAACGTTTCAGCGATCCGCCGGTATGTCGAGCCGATGGTGTTGGCAAACACCGGGATGTCAAATCCTTTGGGATTTTCAAACAACAGCCCTTTATCGACATGCGCATAATCCGCGCGCGCGATGAACGCGCCGATTTCATCCAGCGTGTCGATCTCTTCCGCAATGCGCCAAAGCTGACCGCTTTGTTCAAGGTGATCTATAAATTTCCGAAACCCTGTGTTCAACATCACCTCTGTCCTCGCGTTTTAGTCACGGACTGTCCCGTCACTCTTCCGATGGAGTTGCAAGAAACTGTACCGCATGTTACACTTTACCGCAAGCTGACAAGACCATGAGACAAAAAGCGCAGCCGCTGAAATTAAGGAGCTGCGCAAGAAAAACAGGGAGAAGCCCATGTATTCCAAACGACCCCACCCCCAACAGCCCCTCACAAATAAACGCGCAACCATCCTCAGTGCCGCGGTTGAATTATTTCTCAGCCAGGGCTATGGGGCGGCCAGCATCAACAAACTGATTGAGAACATCGGCGGTTCCAAAGCAACCGTTTACGGTTATTTTTACAACAAAGAGGGTTTGTTTGAGGCGGTCGTTGAAAGCATCGTTGACGAAGTGCCGGCTTTCATCAATGCTATTCAACTGGAAGATCTTGAATTGCGCGCTGGATTGCTGATCGTCAGCAGGCGTTTGCTGAAAATCGCCACCTCGCCGCGTCACGTGGCTTTGGCCCGCCTTGTGATCGCGGAGACGGACCGGTTCCCTGAAGTGGGTAAAATTTTTTACCACCGCGTGCCAGAGCATATTTGCGATATACTAACGACATTCGTTCAAAAATGCGCCGCACGGGACGGTTTCAAGATTGCGCATCCCCGCGAAACGGTTGAAAGTTTCACCGGTATGGTTTTGCATCATCAGCTTTTTCGGCAGTTTTGCCTGGACCCCACGCCGCCATCAGACAGAGAGATCAGCCGCATCGCCGCGCGCAATACAAATATGCTCCTCGCCATGCTATCCCTGGACATTGATCACAACAAAGGCATGAGACGGCGATGAGAAAAATCATCATTGGCATCAGCGGCGCCAGCGGCGTGATTTACGGCGTGCGGCTGCTGGAAAAACTCCGCGCGATAGAGGGCATTGAGACACATCTGGTGATGAGCCAGACCGCGCAAATGAATCTCAGCTTCGAAACCGACTGGAAACCGACGGCCGTGCGCGCATTGGCCGATGTCACATATGGCATATCGGATGTCGCGGCCGCCATTGCCAGCGGCTCCTTCAAAACAGACGGCATGATCGTGGCCGCCTGTTCCATGAAAACCCTCTCAGGCATCGTCCATTCCTATGCCGACAACCTGTTGATCCGCGCCGCCGACGTCTGCCTGAAAGATCGCCGCCCGCTCGTTCTGATGCCGCGGGAAACCCCGCTTCATGCCGGCCATTGCAAGCTGCTTTACGAGGCAAGCATGCTTGGAGCGATGATCGCGCCGCCCATGCCTGCACTCTATTCACGGCCAAAAACCGTGGATGACATGATTGATCATTCCGTCGGGCGCGTCATGGATCTGCTCGGGATTGAATGTGAATTCGTCAAACGCTGGCACGGCCCGTCATCTTTGAATGATGATGAGTGAATTTTATCCGCTTTCACTTTAAGGAGATTGCATGCCCGACATGAGCAAGACTGGCGCACAGCTTTATTTGCTGGCACTGAAAACCGGCGGCATCGATTATGTTTTCACAAATGCCGGAACAGATTTTGCGCCGATTCTTGAAGCGCTTTTAAGCGAAACGCCGTCTGATGGCACCTACCCGGAATTTATTATATGCCCGCACGAGAACATGGCCGTGGCGATGGCGCAGGGGTTTTACCTTAACTCAGGCCGTCCACAAGCCGCCATGGTACATGTCAATGTCGGCGTGGCGAACGCCATGTGCGGCCTGCTCAATACGGCGCGCGATAATATTCCCTTACTCTTTGCCTCCGGCCGCACACCCATCACTGAAAAAGGGCGTCTGGGATCACGCGACAATTTCATTCATTGGGGTCAGGAGATGTTTGACCAAGCCGCCATGCTCCGTGAACTGGTCAAATGGGATTACGAACTGCGCACACCCGAACAAACGCCCACCGCCGTCACCCGGGCGCTCGCCATCGCCAAGTCGGCGCCCTGCGGCCCGGTCTATCTCAGCCTGCCACGGGAAGTTTTAGCCGAAAAAGTGTGCGCCCCAGAGGAAAACACACCTGAATTTAACGCGGCAGGCGCACCGCATCCGGACCCGCAATCTATCAAAACTGCGGCAGATATGATCGCAAACGCGCGCGCCCCCCTGATCATCACATCGCGCGCCGGGCGCACGGCGCGCGGAGTCGAAGCCCTGGGGCATTTTGCCCAAACATTTGCCATTCCAGTGGTGGAATTTGCGGCGAATTATTTGTGTCTCGCCACGGATCATTCGATGCATGCGGGATTCACACCCGCGCCGTTCCTGCAGGAGAGCGATCTTGTGATTGTCGCCGATGCGCCTGTGCCCTGGCCTCCTTCAAAAATGAATCCGCCCAAAGAGTGCCGAATTATCGAGATGGGGCCGGACCCCCTTTATGAACGCATCCCGTTCAGAGGATTTCGCTCAGATCTGACCATTCGGACAGATATCGCTCTTGGTTTAGAACGCCTTCAAGACATTCTGAGCGAGAATGGACTGATAGAATCCCCTCTTATCGAGACGCGGCGCGCAGCGCTTGTTCCCAGACTTGAGGAACAGCGCGCCGCCCGGCTGTATAAAGCCGCGCAGCCCGGATCTTACATCACCCATAGCTATACAAGCCATTGCCTGAATCAGGCCTTAGGGGCGGACGGCATTCTTGTCAACGAGCGGGGCGCCTTGCGCGAAGCCATGAGCATGACCCGGCCGGGAACGTTTTTCGGACCGACCATTGCGGGGGGGCTTGGCGCCAGCATTGGCATTGCGCTTGGCATCAAACTCGCCGCGCCGGACCGCATGGTGGCGGCGGCGCTCGGAGATGGCTCGTGCATTTTCAACAATCCCGTGGCCTGTCTGCAGGTGGCCGTGGCGCGCGACCTGCCCATCCTCATCGTGGTGATGAACAATGGCGCGTGGGATTCAGTCAGGGCATCGGCCCTCAGCGTTTATCCCGACGGCCTGACGGCGCGCGCCAACCATCCCCCCCTCACCTCACTGGCGCCTGCGCCGGATTACGCCGGGATTGCGCGCGCGTGCGGCGTTGAGGGCGTGACGGCCGGCGACCCTGCGACGCTGAACGCCACACTTCGTCACGCCGTAAAGACTGTCCACCAAGAGCGCAAAACCGTGCTCGTCGATGTCCTGATCGGCGGGAGCCAAACGGTCACATAAAACCCAAGTGTACCGGCAGCCAGGTGACCAGAGCGGGGAAAAACGTCAACACCAGAACGCGGGCAATATCAGCGATAAAAAAAGGCGTGACGCCTTTGAAAATCTCCCCCAAAGAGATTTCTTCCTTCATGCCGTGCAGCACAAAGACATTGATACCAATGGGCGGCGTGATCATCCCCACGCCGGAAATCATGACAAGCATGATGCCCCACCACACCGGATCATAGCCGAGCCCGATCACCACCGGCAGCACGAAGGGCAGCGTCACAACAAGCACGGCGAGAGATTCAAAGACCGCACCGAGAAGCAGGTACATCACGTAAAAGGAAAGAATGACGGCGATGGGCGGCAGATTCAGTGATTGAATACCGATCACCATTGCTTCCGACAGACCCGACACCGCGAGAAAATAGGTCATGGTGAACGCGCCGATGACAATCACATAGATCACCCCGGCATTGCGCGCGGTTTCGCGGGCCACTTCAGCAAACACGCCGGGCTTCAACCGGCGCCGGGCCAGGGTGATGAGAAAAGCGCCACACGCGCCCACAGCGGCGGCTTCGGTCACGGTGAAAATGCCGCCGTAAATCCCCACAGTGACGACAGTACCCAACAGCACAATCCCCCAAGATTGAAGGAGCGCTTGTTTTCTGTGTCGCCACCCTGCGCGCGGCGCCCGCGGCGCCTCCTCAGGGTGACGGCGCGCATACAACGCCGCAGCGCCGAGCTGAAAAAGCGTCGCGATAATTCCGGGCACCACCGCTGCCGCAAAAAGCGCCAGCACATTCAACTCCGTCAAAATCGCGTAAATGACAAGAATGAGCGAGGGCGGGATGATCACCCCCAGCGTGCCACCAGCAACAATCGACCCGGCGGCAAAACGCGCGCTGTATTTCTTGTCCAGCATTTCAGGTAGAGCGACGCGGGTCATGGTGGCGACCGTCGCAATGGCCGAGCCGCAGACCGAGCCGAACAAAGCACACACCCCCACCGTGGCCAACGCAAGGCCGCCCCGGCGATGACCAATAAACGCATTGGCCAGTCTGTAAAGGTCTTCCGACATCTTACCCGCGACAACGAACCCGCCCATCAGCAAAAATAGCGGAATGATGGCAAAGTCGAGGCTGGTCATCGCCGTGATCGCTTCCACCCCCAAAGCGGCAAAACCGGGGCCGAACCCGGTCAGTGCTGAAAAGGTCAGCACACCGGCAACGCCCATCGCAGCGCCCACCGGCGTGTGGGCCGCAATCAGAATGAACATGCCAAGCAGCCCGGCAATCGCAATCGCAATTGGATCCATTATATCACTTTGGCCCTGTCACTTTTCTGGCTAACAGCCGTTCTGATTTCCGTAATCAGGACAAACCCCTGTATGAAAGCGCTCGCCATAAGAAGAAGCGCGGACATCACCATGGCAGGCGCTGTCGGCAGACGTAGAATAAGCGTCGTTTGCGCACGCATTTGAATCGTATAATTGGAAAATTGATAGGCAATCGTCATGACAAAGACGAATAAAATAAAATGCCCAAAAACATCCATCCACCTTATCACAGACTGATTGAGGATTCTCCCCATGATTGTGGCGCGTATGTTCTGACGCCCGATCAGAATGGCCGGAAAAAAACTGGCGACAATCATCACAATCATCAGGCTGCTTACATCCTCAAGACCGTGAATCGGCGCTGAAAACAACCAGCGTCCTAGAGCATCAATCAGGATAAGAAATGCTTGCACCAGCAACAGCACAATGCCCGCATAAGCCAACTTTGCGGATGTCCGCGATATGAATAACTCAATTCTCTCCATCAAATTTCTCAACAGGGGTTGTATTTGCGTTTTCTTCCGCAATCAATTCAGCACGAACCTGCTTCAATATTTTATCAAAATTTACGATGAGTAAATCACGTTCCTTATCTCCGCTGCGCCATTTCTCGGCGGCATCCTTAAAGCGTTGGTGCCAGACGGCCGTATCTTCCGGGTTTGAATGTATGAATACCCGCTTGGGGTCCGTCCTGGCTTCAGCCTTTGCCTCTGCCGCCGCCCCTGTCATAGCGGCCACAAGACGCCGCACAAATGGGTCTCCGCTTAAAGAATCCACCGCCAGGCGGGCCTGGTGCGGGAGCGTTTCATAAACAGTCCGATTCATAGCGATGATTGCCGGGGCGAAGGTGATGGCCTGATCGACATGCACATGGGTCGTGCGCATGATTCCGATGGGTTTCACGGCATGCCAAGAGAACAGCGCACCATCAATGAGACCTCGGCTTAAATTCTCGGCAACCTGTGTGGTTGTGATGCCACCGACCGGAACAGCCCCCGCCTGTCTAAGCAATATTGCCTGTAAATGTGTCACGGCGCGGATTTTTCTCCCCCGTAAATCGTGGCTGTTCTTATAAGGAAAACGAAGATGAAACCGGTAAGGCGGCGAGACATAAAGCGCGAGCGGCTTGATGTCGTCAAATCCTTTCAAATAACCCCGTTCATAAAGCCGACAGAACACCAGCGACATCTCCAATGGATCATCCGTTTTTAAAGGAATCTCAAAAAAGTCCGTACTCGGAAATAGATTGGGCGTATTGCTGGGCAACAGCCATGAAATATCGAGAATTCCCTGTTTGAGCATCCAGTACTGAAGTTTGCCGTTACGTCCTAAAGAGCCCCCGGTATAAAGATCAATTTCCAGTTCGCCCCCCGACGCTGCACTCACATCCTGCACCCAAGGCTTCATGGCCTTTCGCACTGTCACTGTCTTTTCCGGAATCGTGACGCCAAATCTGAGCGTTTCGCCCTTGGCACCATGCATGAAAAATAATCCGGCGCTCAACGCCGCCAATGCCATCGCTGTCAAAACTGTGCGCATTAGCAGACGAACATTTTGGTGAGGAGTAAGATCATGGAGAAATCCGTAGAAAATTGTTGTGCAAGGCGGAAAGTCAATGCGCTACCCTAGGAAATACTGATTGCGCCTGCAACTATTTAGGACGATTCTGCGTCTTTGCACCGCCGACTTGGCCCGCAAACACCAAGACGTGACTTTACAAGTGTAGTATGCGATTTACATCATGAAGACAGGCCAAGATCAGCTCTTATCAAAATGAACTGGGCATCCAGGATTTGACGCAATGAAATCGGAGACAATGTTGAAAAAGAAACCAGTTCAGACGCGCGCGTCCCGGGCCTCAGTCACCCCGCATCCGGTGCAGGAACAGCTTGACCTGTCGCATCATCTGCCCTTTCGTTTGAGCCAGGTCGCCCGCATGCTCTCCATCGGCGCCTCACGAACATTTCAGAAGCAATTTGGCGTCGGCGTGCGGGAATGGCGCGTCATTGCCTTGCTTGGCGACCGGGGACCCGTGAGCGCCGCCGACATGGTCGGCCCGGCCGCTTTCGATAAGGCGACGGTGAGCCGTGCCATCAGCACTTTGGAGAGTGATGGATATGTCGAGCGCCTGCCCGACCAGAGTGACCGGCGCAAGCAGCTTGTGCGCTTGACGGACAAAGGCGTTGATCTTCATGACCGCATGGTTCCGCTGGCCAAAATGCGGGCGAAAGTCATTGAGACTGCTTTATCGAGCCGTGAGCGCACGCAGTTCCAGTCCATTCTGGGAAAATTAAAGACGCAGATTGAATGGCTGGAATCAGAGGAATACGGCGAACGGTGAGACTGACCGTCAATCGTTTACCGCGATTGGCAAAGCGCAGTCGAATTTTATTTCCCGCAGCGCGATGCTGGAGTTGACCTGCCCAATCCCCGGCAGGGCGAACACAAATTCTTCCAGGAAGCGGTCGTAACTTTCGATATCCCGCGCCACCACGCGCAACAGAAAATCAGCCGCCCCCGCCATCGCATAGCATTCCAGCACTTCCCCACGCGCCTGAAGCGCCGCCTCAATGGCCCGCACATCGACCGCCACATGCCGCGCCAGCGTGATATGCACAAAAACGCAAAAACCAAAACCCGCACGCTTGCGATTGAGGAGCGCGGCGAAGCCTGCAATGACCCCCCTCTCCTCCAGCGATTTGACCCGCCGCCAGCAAGATGCCGCCGACAAATGCACCGCATCGGCCAATTGCTGGTTTGTTAAGCGCCCCTGTTTCTGCAGCACCGCCAAAATCCGCCGGTCAGCCTGGTCAAGAGGCACGGGTTTATCCTTCATCCGGGTCATGGGGTAACTCACTCTATTTCATATTTATTGTTTTAACGTAATATTTTTTCATATTTAATCATTAATCAGAGAACTATAAAAGATATTTTCGGATTTTATGGTGTATCTTATGCATTCTGCGGTCAAAGCGCGCGCTGCCCCTCCCCGCCACCAGAAGAGTGCCCATGTCACTTTCCCCTGACCTTCCGCTTGACACTTATCGCCTTGAGGACAGCTACACCCGGCAGCAGGGCCGGGTCTATCTCACCGGCACCCAGGCTCTGGTGCGCATCGCATTGAGCCAGGCCCGGATGGACCGCCGGAACGGGGCCCACACCTCCGGATTCATCAGTGGCTATCGCGGCTCGCCCTTGGGAGGATTTGATCAGGCCCTGTGGCGGGCCCAAACGCATCTGAAGGACAACAAAATCGAATTCATGCCGGCCATCAACGAGGATCTGGCCGCCACCGCCGTGCTCGGCACGCAGCAGGTGGAAACCGATCCTGCGAAAAAAGTCGATGGTGTGTTTTCCATCTGGTATGGCAAAGGCCCCGGCGTCGATCGCTCCGGCGACGCGCTCAAACATGGCAATGCTTACGGCAGCTCGCCCCATGGCGGCGTTCTTGTGGTGGCGGGCGATGATCATGGCTGCGTGTCGTCCAGCATGTCGCACCAATCTGATGTCGCTTTCATGGCCTGGTTCATGCCCACGCTCAATCCCGCCAGCGTGGCTGAATATCTTGAGTTCGGACTTTATGGAATCGCCTTGTCGCGCTTTTCGGGCATGTGGGTGGGGTTCAAAGCCATCTCCGAAACGGTGGAGAGCGCCGCTTCTGTCGATCTCAAGCCGCTCCCGGATTTTCAAACGCCGCTGGATTTTGAACCGCCGCCGGGCGGCCTGCATTACCGCTGGCCCGATTTTCCCGGCCCCCAGATCGAAGAACGTATGGTGGCCAAGGTCGAAGCGGTTAAAGCGTTCGCCAGAGCCAATCCCATTGACCGCGTCATTTACGATCTTCCCAACGCCCATTTCGGGTTTATCACCACCGGCAAAGCGCATCACGACCTGATGGAAGCGCTCAGACTTTTGGGGCTCGACAGAACCCGGGCGGCATCGATCGGCATAGACGTCTACAAGGTCGGACTGGTGTGGCCCATTGAGACCGAAGGCTTGAGACGTTTTCTCGCCGACAAACACGAGGTGCTGGTGGTCGAAGAAAAACGCGGCATCATCGAAAGTCAGCTCAAGGAATTTCTCTATGATTATTCCGGCGCCAAGCCACGGCGCATGGTGGGCAAATATGACGACAAGGGCGCGCCTCTCATCCCCTGGACTGGCGAGCTTAGCCCGTCCCTTCTGGCGCCCATCATCGCGCGGCGCCTTGAAGCTGTATTCCCTGACCTTTCATTTGAAAATCACCTAGACCGCATTGCCCGGACCAATACATACTCCCTTGCGCCGGGAGGTGTGCGACGGGCGCCCTATTTTTGTTCCGGCTGCCCGCACAACACGTCCACCAAAGTGCCGCAGGGAAGCCGCGCTCTTGCCGGGATCGGGTGTCATTTCATGGCATCCTGGATGAACCGCGACACGGATTCACTCATTCAGATGGGCGGCGAAGGTGTCAATTGGGCGGCCAAATCAAAATTCACCGGGCACGGACATATCTTCCAGAATCTCGGCGAAGGCACCTATTTTCATTCAGGCTCCATGGCCATCCGCCAGGCGATCGCGGCGGGCGCCAACATCACCTATAAAATTCTGTTCAACGATGCGGTCGCTATGACCGGCGGCCAGCCCGTGGACGGCGCAATCACGGTCGCCGGCATTGCCCACCAAACCTGGGCGGAAGGCGCAAAGCACATCGCCATCGTCAGCGACGATATAAAAAAATACCGGAATGCGAAAAGCTTCCCGCCTGGCGTCACGCTCCATCACCGCGATAAACTCGATGCCGTACAAAAGCGTTTGCGCGCTGTCAAAGGCGTCACCATTCTGATTTACGATCAGATCTGTGCCACCGAAAAACGCCGCAAAACTAAACGGGGCACATATCCAAAGCCGACCCAACACGTGTTCATCAATGATCTGGTGTGTGAGGGCTGCGGCGATTGCTCCGACCAGTCCAATTGTCTGTCCGTGGTTCCTTTAGAGACGGAATTTGGCCGCAAGCGGCGCATCGATCCCTTTTCATGCAATACCGACTATGCCTGTCTCAATGGGTTTTGCCCCAGCTTTGTCACCGTGACCGGCGGCCACCTCAAAGCCGCCCCTGCGCTCAACGGAACACCGGAAATTGAGCGTCGGATGCACGCCCTTGCATTGCCAAAATATGCCGATTTAACCACTCCCTATAATTTGCTTGTCGG
>Ga0114931_10000473_pt1 | contig 48764 bp, 48 predicted proteins | sample 2SBtaG_FD_89579 | JGI IMG/M metagenome (GOLD analysis project Ga0114931, IMG submission 89579) | Deep subsurface microbial communities from Kolumbo volcano to uncover new lineages of life (NeLLi) - 2SBTROV14_V59a metaG | ecosystem: Environmental > Aquatic > Marine > Volcanic | place: Kolumbo... | reverse complement strand
CGATACGCTGGTTTATGCTGTCTGATTCGCCCCCGGAGCGCGATGTGGAATGGACGGAAGCGGGCGTCGAAGGGGCCTGGCGCTTTGTCCAGCGGCTGTGGACTCTGGTGGTGCCGGGGGCCGCCCTGCCGCCCCCTGGCGCGCCCGTGCCTGAGGGGACCTTCAGCGCCCCGGCGGCAGCTTTGCGCAAAGCCGTGCACCGGACGATCAGCGCGGTCACCCAGGACATTGAGCGCTTTCACTTCAACCGCGCCGTGGCGCAGTGCTACGAATTGGCCACGGCCATCCGCAAAGCGCGCCCGGCGCTGGCTCAATCCGACGCGGCCGCCGATCTGTGGGCGCTCAGCGAAGCCCTATCGAGCCTGGTGCTGCTGGTCGCGCCCATGATGCCGCATTTGGCCGAAGAATGCTGGCAGGCCCTGGGCGGCCACGCCCTCGTGGTCGACCAGCCCTGGCCGCAGGCGGACGCGGCGTTGATCGACGCGCAGACCATCGCCATTCCGGTCCAGGTCAATGGCAAAAAACGCGCGGAATTACGCGTGCCCAAGGGCCTTGACCGCGCGCAAATGGAACAGGCGGCGCGCGCCCACCATAATATCATCGCCTTCCTGGCGGGACGGGAAATTAGAAAAGTGATTGTGGTCCCGGACCGGATCGTTAATATTGTGGTCTGATTTTCTACATCAGACCGGACATCATGCTGCGTTTGCGCTTGTACCTCGCCCTTCTCCTGCCGCTGGCTCTGGGCGCCTGTGGCTTCAGGCCGCTGTATGGCGATCACGGCGCGGTTGGGCGCACCCAGGCGCAGTTGGAAACCATCGCCATTGAGCCCATCGATACCAAACTTGGCGTGATGATGCGCAACAATCTTCTTGACCGCCTCACCCCCGGCGGCGTCCCGGGCGATCCCCGTTACGCGTTAAAAATGGCTTTCAACGAAAAGACCATCGGCATCGGCGTGCTGTTGGACGCGTCCGTCACCCGGTTTAATTATCTTCTGACCACAGACTACCAATTGTTCGACAAGAAAACACATGAACTTGTGTTCACCGGCAGCAGCCGCTCTCAAGTCGGCTATGACGTGGTGCAATCGCAATTCGCCACGGTGATTGCCCGGCAGGATGCGAAAAAACGCGCCGTTCTCGATGTCAGCGAAGATATCACATTGCGTCTGGCGCTGTTCTTTGCCACCGGGCCCTTTTCCACCGATGACAGACATCCCAAACCAGACACGCGGCGGCGCCGCATCGAACCGGCCAATCCCGAAGCTGGCGAAGACAGCGCCATCCGCGACACGCTTTAAACAGCATCATGCGCCTTAAGGGACAGGAGATAGAGCGCTTTCTGGCCGCACCGCCGGACGCCGTCTGCCTTGTTTTGTTTTATGGCCCGGATCAGGGATTGGTGCGCGAACGCGCGCACAAACTCATCGGCGCACTTCTCCCGGATAAAACCGATCCCTTCGCGCTCATCGCTCTGAGCGAGGAGGAATGCCGGTTGGATGCGGCGCGTTTGCGCGATGAGTTTTCCGCCCTTTCGATGTGGGGCGGCAAGCGTCTCATTCGTATGCGGATTAATAATGAACGGCTGTCAAAGCAGATCGTGGATTTTCTGAAAGCGCACGCAGACGGTCTGGTCAGGGGAGACGCCCTGATCGTGATCGAGGCGGGCGATCTCAAACCATCCTCGGCTTTGCGGAAAAGCGCGGAAAATGCGCCCCATGCTGCGGCCCTGGCCTGCTACCGCGATGACCGCCGGGCGCTTCACGACATCATCACAACGACACTGAAGGCGGCCGGTCTTGAGGCGGATCGCGGCGTTCTTGACATGCTGGCGGCGGCGCTGGGCGGGGACCGCCGCATGACGCGGTCTGAATTGACCAAACTGATTCTTTACAAACAGGCGGGCGATCAAAATCACCCCCGGGTGACGGAAGATGATGTCAGGCACGTGATTGCAACCGCCAACACGCTGGGTTTGAGCGATATCGCTTATGGTGCGGCCGCGGGCCGGCATGAGCACGTGGCGCGCAGTCTTGATCGCTGCTTCCTTGAAAACGAATCGCCTGTGGCGGTGCTGCGCGTTCTCATCCGGCACTGGGAACAGATTCAGGCCTGCCGGGCGCGCATGGAGGGGGGCGCCTCTGTGAAAGCGGCCGCCGATGCCCTCAGACCCCGGCCGCATTTCAGCCGCCGCGCGGCATTTGAAGGCCAGGTGCGGCATTGGACGGTGCGGCGCACCGCCGCCGCGCTGGGCCGGCTGTATCAGGCGGAACTGGCGTGCAAAACCACCGGCATGCCCGCGCAAGCGATTTGCCGCGCCGTGACGCTGACCCTCACCCGGATGGCCGCCGGGCCGGCCCGCGCGGGACCCGCCGTGAAATAGTCTTTAGCGCGCGCGCCTTACCCCTCCCGACTGAGGCGACGGCAAACCTCATCGAGCTGTTCCAGGGTTTTGTAGGCGATCCGCACCTCGCCGCCTCTCTCCCCTTTATGGTGCAGCGTGACTTTGAGCCCCAGCGCGTTGGAAACATTGTTTTCAAGCGCCAGCGTGTCGGCGTCTTTGGTTTCGGTTACAGCCGGGGAAGAAGCAGACTTTGACTTTGGTTCCACGTCGCCGCGCGCCAAAGCTTCCGTCTCCCGCACATTGAGATGTTCTTTGATCACCCGCTGCGCCAGCTCAAGGGGATTTTGCGCGCGCAGCAAGGCCCGACCATGGCCCGCCGTGAGGGCGCCCTCGGCCATCAGCGCCTGGATCTTTTCCGGCAATGTCAAAAGACGCAGCATATTGGCGACATGGGAGCGGCTTTTGCCGACAATTTCTCCCAGATGATCCTGCGTATGGCCAAATTCATCCATCAGAGCCCGGTAGCCAGCCGCTTCTTCCAGCGGGCCCAGATCGGCGCGCTGGATGTTTTCCACCAGCGCGATTTCCAGCGCTTCGCCATCGCTTAAGGATTTGATGACCACGGGCACGGCGTGCACAGACGCCATCTGCGCCGCGCGCCAGCGCCGCTCGCCGGCGACAATTTCGTAAAGCGTTTCACCGTCCGGCCCGGAGACGCCCTCAGCCCCCGCTTTGGGGCGCACGATCAGCGGCTGCAACACGCCTTTTTCCCGGATCGAGGCGCTGAGTTCCGCCATATAGACGTCATCAAAGGATTTGCGGGGCTGGAAAGGGTTGGGCACCAACGCCGCCACCGGCACGTCGCGCGGCGCCGCGCCAGGGCCTGCGGGCGCGCCGGCGGACATCTCAAATTCTGTTTCCCCCAGCAGGGCGGACAGACCCCGCCCCAGACGGCTGGGCTTGGACGTATCAGAGCCGCTGGCGGCTGGTTTGGAGTGGGTCACGGTTTTTCTCCCCGTCGATAAATGTGGGCGCCTCGGGTGCACAGGCCCGAAACCTTGCGCGGGCGGCTGTGGAATTTTATCCGGCGAAGCCTTTACAAGGCCCTAAGCGCGCGCTCGCGCTGAATCAACTCTCCCGCCAATTGGATATAGGCCCGGCTCCCCGCACATTTGTAGTCATAGAGCAAAGCCGGCTTGCCGAAAGATGGGGCCTCCGAGATGCGCACATTACGCGGGATCACCGTTTGATAAACTTTCTGCCCCAGATTGGTGCGCACGTCGTCGGCAACCTGGTCAGACAATTTGTTGCGCCGATCGAACATGGTGAGCACGATGCCCTGGATTTCCAGTTTGGCGTTGAGGTTCGCTTTCACCAGTTCAATGGTGCGAATAAGCTGGCTGAGGCCTTCCAGCGCGAAAAACTCGCATTGCAGTGGCACCAGCACAGCATCCGCCGCCGCCAGAGCGTTGATGGTCAGCAAATTGAGCGAGGGCGGACAATCGATCAGCACATAGTCCAGCCGCGGGCCTGTCCCTGGATTGTAGGCGGCAAGAGCATCACGGAGTCGAAACGATCTCCGGGAAACGCCGGATAATTCCAGTTCAGCGCCGGACAAATCAAAATTCGAGGGCACTATGAACAGCCGCGGAACGGCCGTGGCGATGAGCGCCTGTGCCAGCGGCAGGCGGTCGATCAGGACATTATAAATGGAGCGCGTCCGCTGCTCGTGCGGGATGCCCAGACCCGTGCTGGCATTGCCCTGGGGATCAAGGTCAAGGATGGCGGCGTTCTGGCCCACAGCCGCAAGAGCCGTGGCCAAATTGATCGCCGTGGTGGTTTTGCCGACCCCACCCTTTTGATTGGTGACGGCGATCACTTGCGGCGGGGCGGTTTTTTCGACAGGGGTCAGCACGGATGAAAATCCTCAATCACGAGCAGGGCGCCGGAAGGGTCCGACAGGCTGGGAAACAGAGTGGACTCGAGTTTCCAACATTTAGCGGTCGCCGTCAATTCCTGCTCAACATCCTGTCCTTTTAGAAAGAGGCAGCGGGTCGTCTGTCGGCTTTGCGCGCTGTGCCGGTAGGGCTGCGCCAGAAAAAGAAGGGTATTCAGAGGCGCCAATGCCCGGGCGGTGAGGACGTCCACCGGCGCCGGGCGGGCGGTCTGAAGCCGGGCGCGCAAAATAGTGACATCAAGGCCCAAATCGGCCGCGGCATAACGCAAAAAACCGCATTTTTTGCTGTTGGATTCGATCAGCGTGATGTGAAAATTGGGGCGGCTCCGGGACAATATAGCCAGAATCAGGCCAGGCAGTCCGGCGCCCGAGCCCATATCCGCCAAAGTGTGCGCGTCCGGCGGGATATGCGCATAAAGCTGGGCACAGTCCACGATATGGCGGCGCCAGACATGGGCCAGGCTGTGCGCGCTCACAAGATTCAGGGATTTTTGCCAGGTGCGCAGCACGCGCACGTAGTGCTGAAGGACATCAAATGTTTCACGTGAAACATTGAGAATGTCCTGAACCTCTTCGGGGGACATAGCGGCTGTCTCCTAGCGTCTACATTTCGCTCTGCCGGGCGGCCCGTTTGAGAGAGCCCAGCAGTAACGTCAGGGCGGCGGGGGTCATCCCCTCAATGCGCCCGGCCTGCCCCAGGGTGGCGGGGCGCACAGAGGTGAGTTTTTCCCGCACTTCATTGGAAAGACCCGGCAGGGCTCCATAATTAAACCCTTTGGGGATCCGTGCCGCTTCATCCCGGCGAAAGGCCTGTATGTCGGCTTCCTGGCGGTCAAGATAACCGGCATACAAGGCTTCTATCTCCAACTGCTCTGTGATTTCCGCAGAAAACTGATTGAATTGCGGCCATATCCGCTTCAGATCGGCTATGGCCACGGAGGGATAGGCCAGCAATTCAAGCGCGGTGCGGCGGCGGCCGTCCTGGGTGAGACGCAACCCGGCTTTGGCCGCCTGCGGGGGGGTGAGACCGTGCGCCGAAAACGCGGCACGGGCCACGTCCAATGCGGCACGCTTGGCCTTAAAACAGGTGGCACGGGTGTGATCCACCAGACCCAGCGCCAGAGCGGTGGGCGTGAGCCGCAGATCCGCGTTGTCGGCCCGCAAACTCAGCCGGTATTCCGCCCGGGAGGTGAACATGCGATAGGGTTCGCTGATGCCCTTGGTGATGAGATCATCCACCAGCACCCCCATATACGCCTGGGCTCGGGTGAGAAAGAATCCGGGCGCCGCGCCCGCCGGACTCCGCCCGGCACTGAGAGCGGCGTTGGCGCCGGCCCAAAGCCCCTGCGCCGCCGCTTCTTCATAGCCCGTGGTGCCGTTGATTTGGCCCGCGAGATAGAGGCCTCGCAGTTTTTTGGTCTCCAGCGTGGCGGTCAGCTCCCGGGGGTCCACGTGGTCATATTCGATGGCGTACCCGTACTGCGTGATTTTCACATGCTCCAGCCCGGGGATGGTCCGCAAAAAAGCGTCCTGTACAGCGCAGGGCAGGGATGTGGACAGACCGTTGGGATAGATCGTGTCGTCGTCCAGGCCTTCCGGTTCGAGAAAGACCTGATGCCCGGTCCTGCCCGCAAACCGGGTGACCTTGTCTTCGATCGATGGGCAATAACGCGGCCCTGTGCCCTGGATCTGCCCGGAAAAGACCGGCGCCAGAGCGAGGTTTTCTCGAATGAGCGCGTGGGTGGCCGGCGTGGTCGTGGTGAGATGGCAGGGAATCTGAGTCTGGGGGAGAGCGGTCGTGAGGAAAGAAAACGGCATGGGGAGGTCATCCCCGTGCTGAACCTCCAGTCCGGACCAGTCGATGGAAGACCCCGCCAAGCGGGCCGGTGTGCCGGTTTTGAGGCGCCCCAACGTGAAGTGCAGGCGTTCCAGGGTCCGCGCCAGACCGCGCGCCGGGGCTTCGCCAATGCGGCCCGCCGCCATGCGTTCCGCCCCCCGGTGAATCTCCCCGCGTAAAAACGTTCCCGTGGTCAACACCACGGCCGCGCCAGTGAGGCACGTGCCGTCCGCGGTGACCAGGCCCGTCACACGGCCGTTTTGAGTCACGAGATCCTCGACGGTTGCCGGGAGGATTTCCAGATTGTCTTGTGCCGCCAGCGCCTCCTGTATGGCCTGGCGGTACAGCCGGCGATCGGCTTGTGCCCGGGGTCCGCGCACCGCCGGGCCCTTGCGCCGGTTGAGCAGCCGGAACTGGATTCCGGCGGCATCGGCAGCCCGGCCCATGAGCCCGCCCAGCGCATCAATTTCGCGCACAAGATGGCCTTTTCCCAGACCTCCGATGGCTGGATTGCAGGACATCTCGCCGATGGTCCGCCGTGCGTGGGTGACCAGGGCCGTGCGGGCGCCCAGCCGCGCCGCCGCCGCCGCCGCTTCACAGCCCGCGTGTCCGCCGCCGATGACGATCACATCAAAGGACGTTGATCCCGTCCGGGTCATTGTTTTCCTCCATGCCGCCGTGCGTGTTCTGTCATACGCACGGGCCTGCCTCCAGGATGGCCCTTCTGATACGCGAAACCCCGGCGCTCTGTCACCATAATTTCGCAACCGGATGTGATGTTTCACGTGAAACATTCCGGTAAAAACTTATTTCCCGATGCAAAACTCTGAAAAAATCACGTCCAGAACGTCTTCGACATCGGCGCGCCCCGTAAGCCGCGCCAAAGCGCGCAACGCCAGACGCAGTTCTTCCGCCAACAGGCCCACATCCTGGGCAGGCGCTTCGAGGAACCGGTTCAGGGCCCGCAGAGCGTCTTGCACGGCGTGGCGATGCCGTGCGCGGGTCAGAACCACGCTCTCCCCCCCTTTGGTCAGGGCCGCCACCGCGCGCGTCAAGGCCCGGATAAACGTCTCCATGCCCTCACCCGTCTTGACGGAGATCCAGAGGGCACCGGCCCCGAAATGATCCGCATTTCCCGGGGCGCGCGGCATCAGATCTGCTTTGTTGACCACGTGGAGATCATGAGCGGCGCACGCCACAGGACGCGCTTGTGCAGACGGGCGGGCGCGGGACCGGGGACAGTCTGAAGATGTCAGGTGAATGCGCAAATCCGCCGCGTCCGCCCGCACCCGGGCGCGCCGCATTCCCTCTTGTTCAATCTCTGATGCCGCGTCCCGCAACCCCGCCGTATCCGCCACACACACCGCCACCCCCCCCAGATCGAGATGGACCTCAATGATGTCCCGGGTTGTGCCGGACTGCGCCGCGACAATGGCCACATCGCGCCGCGCCAGGGCGTTCAACAGGCTTGATTTTCCAACATTTGGCGGTCCCAAGATGACCACCGAAACCCCGTCCCGCACGCGCTCACCGCGCTGGCCGTCCGCCAGATGCACCGCCATGTCCCGGGCGAGCGCCCGGACAGTCTCCTGGACATGCTCCATCATATCCCGGGGCAGGTCTTCTTCAGAAAAATCAATCTGCGCTTCCACCCAGGCCAGAGCTTCCAGAACGCGGGCCCGCCACGCTTCATAGAGCGTCGCCAGCCCGCCGTGCATCTGGCGCAGGGCCTGCGCGCGCTGCTCTTCCGTTTCGGCTGCGATCAGATCCGCCAGCGCCTCAACCTCCGTCAGATCCATCTTCCCATGGTCAAAAGCCCGCCGGGTGAATTCTCCAGGCCCCGCCGGGCGCAAACCCAGCGCACTCAGCGCCTGGAAAACAGAATCAATAACCGCCGGGCTGCCGTGCACGTGTAATTCCCCCACATCTTCCCCGGTAAAACTGCGCGGGTGTGGGAAAAAAAGCACAAGCCCACGATCCAACAGGAGGGGAGGCCCGGCAGCGCCCGTCGGCGCCGAGAATGTGCACAAAATGGCTGTTCTGGGCGGGGGCACATGCCCCGCTAACGCGCGCAGCGCTGCCTTGACCGCCGGGCCTGAGAGACGAATCACGCTCAGGCCCGCCCGGCCTTTGCCACTGGCCAAAGCAAAAATCGTCTCGTCGCCATGTGTCACGTGAAACAGTTCCCCTTGGAAAAAACGGAGCCCTGCCCCTTCCCGTCCATTGTGCGTTCCTTATTCTTTCTCGGCTTTAGACCCTTGGCCCGCCATGGCCATCATCGCCTTTTGCGCCTGATCCATCATCCGCGCGTTAAACGGCATCCACATGTCGGCAATTTTCTTTGGATCCATTTGCGGCATCGCGGTGGCCAAGGCGTCAGACATATGGCCCATCACTTCTTGATTGAGAGAACTGACATCAGGCAATCCCATAAACGAGCGGGCTTCTTCCGGCGTACAATCCACTTCGATGGTGACTTTCATATCTGTTCTTTCTTGTTTCGTTGTGACAGGGCTCTGAAAGATTGATAAGAACAGGGTCGACGGCGTCTTTCAACCCTGGAACGGTGCGTTCCGCAGTGGCCCGCCTCCTCAAATTTTTATCATCCGGACGACACGCTATGGCCCCCTTAGACAAAACACACGGCATATTCTTTGACGCGCCCGGCGGCCCGGACGTTCTCAAATGGCGGGAAATCCCGCTGCCTCCTCCCGGCCCTGGCGCCGCGCAAATCATCCACCGCGCCATCGGGGTGAATTTCATCGATACCTATCACAGAGCAGGCGCCTATCCCCTGCCTTTGCCCAGCGGACTTGGACTTGAAGCGGCGGGATACGTCTCCAAGGTTGGCGCCGGCGTCAAGGAATTCAAGGCCGGCGACCGGGTGGCCTACACCGCAGGACCTGTGGGCGCCTATGCCGAGGCGGCAAATGTCCCGGAATCCCACCTCATTTCGCTCCCAGACGACATTTCCGAAGAACACGCCGCAGCCATCATGCTCAAAGGCCTGACTGCACATTTCCTGATCCATCAAACCTTTCCCCTCACAGACGCACACACGGTGCTTCTCCACGCGGCCGCTGGCGGCGTCGGTCTTCTGGCCTGCCAGTGGGCGCACCATCTGGGCGCCCGGGTGTTTGGAACCGTGGGTTCCCCTGATAAAGCCAAACTGGCAACCGCTCACGGCTGTGCGGCGGCAATCCTTTATAATGAGGTTGATTTTGTTTCTGAAATCAAGCGGTTGACGTCAGGCGCCGGGGTCGATGTGGTCTATGATTCCGTCGGTGCCGCCACATTCATGAAATCGCTTGACTGTCTTAAAAAACGCGGTCTGCTCGTCAGCTTCGGCAATGCCTCGGGTCCGCCCCCCAAACTTGACCTTGGCCTTCTCGCCACCAAGGGTTCGCTTTACGTCACGCGGCCGACATTGTTCAACCATATCGATCATCCACATGCCTTGCGTCAGGCGGCCGCGGCGTTGTTTGATTTTATCAGGCAGAAAAACGTCAAAATCAATATTGGTCAGACTTACGCTCTCAAGGACGCAGCGCAGGCCCACCGTGACCTTGAAACCCGTAAAACCAGCGGTTCAACCCTTCTGATCCCTTGAACAAAGACCACATATGCCGATCAGGTGTTCATGGATTCGAAAAATTCGTCATTGGTTTTCGTCTGACGCAATTTATCGAGTAAAAACTCCATGCCGTCGATGGTGCCCATGGGCTGTAAAATACGGCGCAGCACAAACATTTTCTTCAAGGTTTCCTTATCGACCAGCAGCTCTTCCTTGCGCGTGCCCGACTTGATAATGTCGATCGCCGGGAAAACACGCTTATCGGAAAGTTTACGGTCCAGCACGATTTCAGAATTACCCGTGCCCTTGAATTCCTCAAAGATCACCTCATCCATACGGCTGCCTGTATCAATCAGTGCTGTGGCGATGATCGTGAGAGACCCGCCTTCCTCAATGTTGCGGGCCGCCCCAAAAAACCGTTTGGGCCTCTGCAACGCGTTGGCATCCACACCGCCCGTCAGAACTTTGCCCGACGAGGGAACCACCGTATTATAGGCCCGGCCCAGACGGGTGATTGAATCCAGCAGGATCACCACATCGCGGCCGTGTTCAACCAGTCTTTTGGCTTTTTCAATAACCATTTCCGCCACTTGAACATGACGCACCGCCGGTTCATCAAACGTCGAACTGACGACTTCACCTATGACGGACCGCTGCATGTCGGTCACTTCCTCCGGCCGTTCATCAATCAGCAGGACAATCAAATAACATTCCGGCTGATTTTTTGAAATCGAATGAGCAATATTTTGCAATATCACGGTCTTGCCGGTGCGCGGTGGTGCCACGATCAACCCTCTTTGTCCCTTGCCCAAAGGCGCCACAATGTCAATCACACGGGCGCTGCGGTCTTTGAGCGTCGGATCCTCCACTTCCATTTTCAGGCGTTCATCAGGGTAGAGTGGCGTCAGATTGTCAAAATGAACCTTATGGCGGGTTTTTTCCGGCTCCTGAAAATTAATGGCGAGAACTTTAAGAAGAGCGAAATAACGCTCTCCTTCTTTTGGACTGCGAATCTGCCCTTCAACCGTATCGCCCGTGCGCAGAGAAAACCGGCGAATTTGGCTGGGACTGACATAAATGTCGTCGGGACCGGGCAGGTAATTGGCCTCCGGAGATCTTAAAAACCCGAAGCCGTCCTGCAGGACTTCCAGAACGCCTCCCGCCGTGATGTCAACTTCCTGTTCCGCCAAGCATTTCAGAATGGCAAACATCATGTCCTGTTTGCGCATCACACTGGCGTTTTCAACTTTTAGCTCTTCCGCAAAGGAGAGAAGCTCCGTGGGAGACTTCTGTTTGAGCTCTTGCAATTTGATTTCCTGCAGTGTCATCGTTACTCCTGCGGTTCCTTGCATGAACCCTGATTGAATTGTTGCATCATCGGATCGCTCTGTCTGAAATTGCTGGGTAATTTGGAGTGAGAGAGAAGCGGGAAATTCCGCTCTTACAGGCTGGGAAGTCTGGACGACCGGGAAAAACGTGACCGGTCAATAAGGAAGGATGTGAAAATGCCCGGGTGCGCCTGCTGCTTCGAATCCCCCGTATCCCGAAGGAATGCACAGACCACGTCTTTCAGCAATTAACGCCTTATACTCTTTCCTGTTTGAGAATCAAGTCGAAACTGAAATATTGGCTTTGTCTGGCAGGGTGTGCACGTCAGTCATTAATTATTTATTAAGACTCTTTTAGGGGGAGATAAAGAAAGCTTGGGTGAAAGTCTTAACAAAATATGAACGCCTCTTTTATCCCTGCTTTATTCACATAAGGAAAGATCATGGCGATTATTTGTGTGGAAAATGGGAATTATTATCAACTCTTTGATTCTAAAATAAAAAATAGGCAAAGCAAAAATAAATGATGTGGATAAGATAGGAATAAGCCAAGATTTAATGTGAAGAAAGTCATATGTGTGAAAAGTAAGAAATCTGTCAGGGCAGTGGGATAAACTTGGTGTAACAGTCCGCAGGATGTGTCGGTAAAATCCGAATGATCGTGAGTCACAGGTTCTGTTCGTGCTTTTTCCACCGACTTGCCGAAAAGGATATCCCATAGATATCTTGCCATGATCCACGTAATGAGGCACCCATAGCGGATATTTGACATGATTGTGACACGACCTCTCGCCGTTTATTTTCATATTCATTTGGTGTCGGACGCGACGGGGGAAACTCTGAACGCCATGTCAAAGGCGGCTTGTGCTCAATTTGAAGGCATCAAACCCATCGAACATGTTTATGCCCTGGTGCGCTCTCAGCGCCAGCTTGAGAGGGTGTTGAGGCAAATCGACTCGGCGCCCGGTATTGTTCTTTACACAATGATGAACAAGGATTTGCGCCGCCAATTGGAAGATCATTGCCGGGAACATGGGATTCACTGTTCGTCGGTTCTAGACCCTGTGTTGACAATCTTGAGAAATTATCTGGGGACAGAGTTGACCCATAAGATGGGAGGGCAGCATGAGTTAAATACTGAATATTTCGACCGGATTGATGCGCTCAATTATACCATGTCGCATGACGACGGCCAGCAGGCCGAAAGCTTCAAGCAGGCGGATGTGGTTCTCGTCGGGGTCAGCCGGACGTCTAAAACGCCGACGTGTATCTATCTGGCAAACCGTGGCATCAAAGCCGCTAATATTCCCGTTGTGGCGGGTGTCCCCCTGCCCGGGGAATTGGAACATCTCAACGGACCTCTTGTGGTCGGCTTAACCGTGGTTAAAGACCGCCTGGTGCAAATTCGCCGCAACAGACTGCTTTCCCTTCAGGCGGACACAACCACCAGCTATGTGAACGATGATGATGTGCGCAAAGAAATTGTGTATGCCCGGAAGCTTTTTGAAAAAAACGACTGGCCTGTGATTGATGTGTCCCGCCGGTCGATTGAAGAGACGGCGGCGGCTGTGCTCAATCTGCTTTCCCGTAACAAGGAACTGGCGGAGACAAAAAAGTCTGTCGCCCCGCGCGATGATTGAGGACTCTACAAAGCACATAGTTTTGGCATCGCGCAGTCCCGTGCGCGCCCGGCTCTTGCGTAAGGCCGGCCTTGATATCATCGTGTCTCCTGCCGGTGTTGATGAGGAGGCCGTTAAAAATGCGCTGATTCATGAACAGGCAAGCCCTGCCCAGATAGCCCAGACGCTTGCTGAATTAAAAACAGTGCGCTCTGCGCGTCATGGCGCACATTTCGTTATCGGCGCTGATCAGGTGTTGAGTTGCGATGGGACCTTGTTTAATAAACCGGATTGTCTTGAAGAAGCACGGGAACACTTGATCGCATTGCGCGGCAAGACGCATATTTTATCCACCGCCGTCTGTATCGCCAAAGGGGGCGGTATCATTTGGCGGTATCAAGACACGGCAGAACTCCATATAAGATCTTTTACCGGGGATTTTCTCGACACTTACTTGTTTAAAAACAAAGAACGGGTGCTGGAGAGTGCGGGCGGATATTTTCTTGAAAGCGACGGCGTGCAATTATTTGACTGGATTAAAGGCGACTACTTCTCCATTTTGGGTCTTCCCTTGATCCCTATACTGAATTTTTTACGCGAACACGGCGTGTTGCAGTTATGATCATCTCAGGAAAAGCTCGTTTGGCGGCGGTCATTGGCTGGCCGGTGAGCCATTCATTGTCGCCGCGTCTTCATGGCTATTGGCTTGAGCATTATGCCGTGGATGGGGTGCTTGTTCCTTTGGCGGTCAAACCACAGGATTTTTCAGCCATGGTGCGGGCGCTGGGTAAAATGGGATTTGCCGGCGCTTGCGTGACCTTGCCGCATAAACAGGCGGCGCTGCAAATTGTGGATAAAACGGACGCTGGTGCGGTGCGTATCGGGGCGGTGAATATGATCACATTTCAGGAAGATGGGAAACTATTTGGTCAGAATACGGATGGTTTTGGCTTCATTGAAAATTTGAAACAACACGCACCGCACTGGCAAGCCCAACAGGGCGCGGCTGTGCTATTGGGGGCGGGCGGCGCGGCGCGGGCAGTGCTTCAGGCGCTCTGCGATGCCGGCGTGCCGGAAATTCGCCTTGTCAATCGAACGCACGCCCGGGCGCAAGAACTTGCCGCTGCGTTTGCTCCGCATGTGAATGCCGCCCTGCGCGTGTGCGCGTGGAGCGCGCGCGAATCAGCACTCAGCCAGGCCGCTCTGATTGTGAACGCCACATCATTGGGCATGGCGGGCCAAGCGCCGCTGGATCTAAAACTTGATGCATTGAACAGCCAGGCCGTGGTCAACGATATCGTTTATACGCCGCGGCTGACACCGCTGTTGCAAGACGCGCGCGCGCGCGGGCTTGTGACGGTTGATGGACTTGGTATGTTGATCAACCAGGCGCGACCGGCTTTTCAGGCCTGGTTCGGGCATGACCCGGAAGTCACCGATGGGCTGCGCGCTTTTTTAAGTTCTGCAGAGCCGGGCGCCGCGTTATGATTAAAATTGGCCTCACCGGGTCCATCGGCATGGGCAAGACCCGCACCGCTGCCTTGTTTGAAGAGCTGGGTGTGCCGGTCTATGACGCCGATGCCGAAGTGCATAAACTTTATGCCAGGGGTGGCGGTGCGGTGGCGGCGATTGAACGGTTGTTTCCGGACGCGGTGGCGCGCGGGCGCGTCGACCGGGAAAAACTGGCGCGGCTGGTGGTCGACGACGCGCCCGCTTTGGCGCGGCTGGAAGAGGCGGTTCATCCATTGGTGGCGGCGCGCGAAGCGGAATTTCTCAAAAACCAGGAAGCCAAGGGCGCCGACATGGTGGTGCTTGACATTCCCTTGCTGTTTGAAAAAGAGCGCCACGGCCATGTCGATGTGGTGGTGGTGGTCAGCGCGCCCTCTGCTGTTCAGCGCGCCCGGGTGCTGGAGCGGGAGGGTATGACACCTGAGAAACTGGACGCTCTATTGGCCCGGCAGACGCCCGATACCGACAAATGCGCGCGGGCCGATTACATCATCAAGTCGGATAAGGGCGTGGCGCAAGCGCGCGCGCAGGTGAAAAAGATTATTGATGCGCTGCGCCGCCGCCCGGCGTGAGGCGCGCCGGAGACAAAAGCCTGGTCAAAGCCCCCCGGGTTCGGGTTAACTGAGATAAGCGCGCGGGGCGGGGCAGAAAAGAAAGGGACAGGGGCCATGCGTGAAATTGTTCTGGATACGGAAACGACGGGCCTTGACCCTGCGGACGGGCATCGGATCGTCGAGATCGGTTGCCTGGAACTGATCAACCATGTGCCCACCGCGCAAACGTTTCATGCTTATCTCAACCCGCAGCGCCCCATGCCCGCCGGCGCGCAAGCCGTGCACGGCCTGACGCAAAGCTTTCTTCAGGACAAACCGCTTTTCGCCCAAATCCATGCCGCGTTCCTCGCCTTTATCGCGGACTCCCCTTTGATCATTCACAACGCGCCCTTCGACCTGAAATTTCTGAATGCCGAATTGACGCGCGTGGGCGCCACCGCCCTGCCGCCCGAAAGGGCGATCGACACACTGGTGATGGCGCGCCGCAAATTTCCCGGCTCGCCCAACTCTCTGGACGCACTGTGCCGGCGTTTTGACGTCGACACGGCCAAGCGGTCCAAGCATGGCGCGCTGATTGATTCCCTTCTGCTGGCCGAGGTTTATTTGGAACTCATCGGTGGCCGCCAGCCCGATCTCGATCTGGCCGCCCATGCCGGCCGGTCTCCGGCGCCGGTTGCCGGAAGGGCCGCGCCACGCGATCCTCGGCCGCGTAAGCTGGCGCCCTTGATGACGCCAGAAGAACGCCGCGCCCACGAGACATTTGTTGCCGCGCATCTGGGGCCTGACGCGCTGTGGCGGCGCTGGCTTGAAGAGGACGCCCCCACGTCGGTCGGCGCGCCCGAGAAGACATCACACTAGATTTCAGCTCTTGGCCTGGGCTTCTTCCGCCTGTTTTTGCTGGGCGAGCATTTGTTGCTGATAGAGACCGACGAAATCAATGGGATCGATCAGCAATGGCGGGAAACCGCCGTCGCGCGTGGCATCGGCCAGCACCCGGCGGGCGAAGGGGAAAATCAGCCGCGGGCATTCCACCAGAACAATGGGCTGGAGCTGTTCTTCGGGAATATTGGTCATCTGAAACAGGCCGGCATAGACCAATTCCACGATGAACACGGTGTCTTCGCCCTTTTTCGCCGTGGCGGAGAGTTTCAATGACACTTCAAATTCGGTGTTGGAGCGGCGGTGTGCCTGAACATCCACGGAAACATCGATTTTGGGGCCGTCCTGGGCCGCGCTCAAGGATTCGGGGGCAGACGGATTTTCAAAGGAGAGATCTTTAGTATATTGCGCAAGAAGACGTAACTGGCCCTGACTCTGACCGGCTTGCGCGCCGTTTTCGCCGGACCCGTTTTGAGCGGCGGGCGATTCGGGCGTGTTCCCGCTTTCTGTTTTTGTGTCTGACTCTGCCATGAAAACGCTCCTTAAATGAGATCAGACATCTGGCTGACTGACCGGCCTCGTGGCTATCATGTCCGGGCGGGGGACACAAGCGCCGCCATTTAACGCCGGCACAGGTGTTGTTCTGCGCCCTCTGAGCGCTTAAATAACCAAAGAGGCTTTTCAGCAGAGTGCGCCCCCAGGATTTGCGTCGTCAGCGGTGGACAGGGCCCTTTTGCGGGGAGTAAGCTAAGGAAGTGAGGCATCTCTGGCATGCCCGATTGAGAGTTCTCTGCAAGAACATTGGGGCGTGACGCCAGGGTGGACGCAGGACGCAGGGCGCTGTAGATGGTACGGCGCGCGGTTGAAAGGTTGCCTGAAAACATGACGTTCCCGTTTTTCGATATTCTCATTCTGGCCATGATCGCGGCGTTCATCATCCTGCGTCTGCGCAGCGTTCTCGGGCGGCGCACGGGAAATGAACGGCCCCCGCGCAACCCGTATACCCACCGCAAAACCTCTCGTCCCCCGGCGGCGGGAAAAGCGGATTCGAATGTGGTGACTTTACCGGGCACCCGCAACGGCGCGGCGGCCTTACAGCCTCCCGGGATTTTTGACGCCTATGCGCCTGAAGGCTCTGCTCTGGCCAAGGGCTTGATGGCCATCCAGCTTCAAGACCGCAGCTTTGAACCGGCGAGCTTTTTAACGGGCGCCAAAACGGCCTATGAAATGGTAATCACGGCCTTTGCCGCGGGAGACCGCACCACGTTGCGCCCGCTTCTGTCGCCCGGTGTTTTCGAAAACTTTGATCACGTCATCGCGGAGCGTGAAGAGAAGGGAACCCATGTCGAGACAAATTTGGTGAGTATTGAGAAAGCGGAATTCGTCGAGGCAACCTTACGCGACCGGATTGCAGAGCTTACCGTGAAATTCATTTCAGAGATCATCTCGGCGACGAAGAATTCCGAAGGGGCGGTCATTGAAGGCGATCCTATTTCCGTCCGGCGGGTGACGGATGTCTGGACGTTCGCCCGCGATACGTCCAGCGCAGATCCCAACTGGCGTCTCGTCGGAACAGCCGCTGCGGCGGCCTGACCGGCCCTCTTCCCTCTCCCCGCGCCTTTGGCCATGAGTGACTTTTGACATGACCCTCGTATCTGTCTCAGATTTAACAGCGGGCGGGCGGTGATGCGCGGGCGGGCGCGCGCCGCTCTGTTTGTGGAGAGCCTGTGGATTGCCGTGCTGTGGGGTGCGGCGCTCTACGGCGCGTATTCAAGCGCCCACAAAGGGGAGGTGCGCATTGAGACGCTGTCTTTTGATGCCCTCGCTGGCTGGGGGGAAGATGATCCCACGCCCGCCTTTGCGGCTTTTTTGCGCTCCTGCGACCAGGTGAACAAAGCGCCGCCTGAAAACCTCATGGGGCGGTCGATCAGACCGGCCGCGGTGCAAACGCTCTACGGCCATGTGTCCGATTGGCAGGAGGTGTGTGCCGTGGCCGCACTGGTGGATGGCGCGCGCGCTCCGTCCGTCCGGTCCTATTTCGAGTCCTTTTTCATCCCGGTGCGGATTGACACTCAGGCAGAGCGGGACGGTCTTTTGACCGGTTATTATGAGCCGCAATTGCACGGCAGCCGTACGCCCTCCGCCCGCTATCATGTGGCGCTGCGGAGGCGCCCCGCTGATCTCATCACTGTCGATCTGGGCCAGTTTCGCACCGCGCTTAGAGGCGAGCGCCTGTCCGGTAAAGTGGTCGATCATCGCCTTGTGCCTTACGCCCCCCGTGCCGTTCTGGACGCCGCCGCCGCCCCGCGTGACGCCGTGGTCTGGGTGGACGATCCGGTGGATGCCTTTTTTCTCCATATCCAGGGCGGCGGCCGCGTGGTTCTGGACGATGGCGCGGTGATGCGTGTCGGTTATGCCGCCAGCAATGGCCGGCCCTATACCGCGATCGGCAAAATTTTGATCCAGCGCGGCGCCGTTTCCAAGGCGGACATGTCGATGCAGGCCATTCGCGCCTGGCTGGAGGCGCACCCGCAGGAGGCCGGCGGCCTGTTGAATGCCAATGCCTCTTATGTGTTTTTTCGGGAGTTAAAACTTACCGACCCTGCTCTCGGGCCTCCGGGGGCGCAAGGGGCGCTTTTGACGCCGGGGCGGTCTGTGGCGGTTGACCGGCGCTTTCATGCTCTGGGCGCGCCGGTCTGGGTGGAGGGCACCGCGCCCCTGCCGTTCGGGGAAGACGGCAGCAGGACAGAAGCGCCCTTTCAGCGGCTCATGGTGATGCAGGACACCGGCGGTGCCATTCGCGGGGTGATGCGGGCCGACATCTTCTGGGGTTTTGGCGCGGCGGCAGAATCCGTGGCGGGCCGCATGAAACACCGGGGGCGCCTGACCGTTTTGATCCCGAAACATTTAGCCGCGCGGGCGGGCACGCCATGACGCGCCGGCGGGATCTCTCTTCAGAGGAAGAACAATTATGGCGCTGGGCGGTGCGGCAGACACGGCCTTTGCCGCGTACGGGGTCTGACGGGTCTGTTGCGCCGCACAACAAAACCCGCCCGGTGGTGGCCCGGCGGGACGGTCTCAAACCGTCTGCCGCCCTGTCCCCGGTCAAGCCGCCCCCGCCCCGCATGGCGGCGCCGCTGCGGGCGCCGTCAACACATGCCGCCCGCCCCGCCGACAAGCTCGATCCCGGGCTCGTCCGGCGTCTGGCGCGGGGGCGGCGGCCGATTGAAGCGGTGCTTGATCTGCATGGCGCCCGGCAGGAAGAAGCCTTTGCGCGCCTTGGCCGGTTCATCACGGACGCGGCGCGGCGCGGCCACCGCTCAGTGCTGGTGATCACCGGCAAGGGGACTCGCGCGCGCGGGGGGCCGGAGCGGACGCCGGGCGTGTTGCGCCGGATGGTGCCGCTTTGGCTGCGCCAATCTCCTCTGTCGCATGTGGTCAGCGGTTTTGAGCCGGCACACCGGCGTCATGGCGGCGCGGGCGCTTTTTATGTGGTGTTGCGCCGCCGGAAATGAATGCGCCCGACACAGCGGCGTTAAGAGCATCCCCCATGGCTGACCGCGTTCTGGCGCACATATTTGCCGGCCGGTGAGGATTTGTACCGGTCGTAATAGATCAACAAGGCTTCGCGCAATTGCGGATAGGACGTGAACGCGCAATCGCCATCCTCTTCCTTGGTGATATCGAGATCGATCCGGTCCGGCTCCGGCAGTTCAGAGCACTGGGGCTCCCAGACATAGGTTGTGCCGCCGTCGGCCGCGCCAATCAGCACGGCGCGCGTGATGCGTGCATGGGTCATGATATAAATCCCCCCTTTCTATGCGATTCCTCATTGAGGACGCACCGAGGCGCGTCCGCGCTCTGAGAGAAGAGATGATGACGTATTTGTGTGCGGGGGGGGAGTCGTCTGGCAAGATATTATGATGAACTTTTGCCTGCCGGGGGACATTGCTAAAGGATAAATTTGCTTAAATCCGTATTTTTAGCCAGATCGCCGATATTATCACGCACAAAATCGCCGTCCACCACAAGGCTCTCTCCGGGGCGATCCGTGGCGGTGAAACTGATGTCGTCCAGCACCCGCTCCAGCACGGTCTGCAAACGCCGCGCGCCGATGTTTTCGACGCTGGCGTTGACGTCTGCCGCGATTTCAGCAATCGCTTCAATCCCGTCATCGGTGAATTCCAGGATGACTTTTTCCGTTTGCATGAGCGCTTTATATTGTTTGATCAGGCTGGCTTCCGGCTCGGTGAGAATGCGCGTGAAATCGGCCCGCGTCAGGGCGTCCAATTCAACCCGGATGGGCAGGCGGCCCTGTAATTCGGGCAGCAGATCGGACGGCTTGGCCAGATGAAAAGCGCCCGATGCAATAAACAGAATATGGTCAGTTTGCACCACGCCGTATTTGGTGCTGACTGATGTGCCCTCGATCAAGGGTAACAGATCGCGCTGCACCCCCTCGCGGCTGACATCACCGCCCATTTTTTCCGTCCGCACGCAGATTTTATCTATCTCATCAAGGAAAACAATGCCTTCGTTTTGTGCCAGAAGCATGGCGTCATGAATGAGCTGTTCTTCATCAAGAAGTTTGTCAGCTTCTTCGTCAATCAGAACATCATAGGTATTCTTGACCTTCATGCGCCGTTGTTTGGTGCGCCCTCCCATGGCCTTGCCCAGAATGTCGTTGAGATTGATCATGCCCATCTGTGCCCCCGGCATGCCGGGGATTTCAAAGCTCGGCAATGTGTTGCCGGTATCCACCACTTCCAGGTCAACTTCCTTGTCGTCAAGCTCTCCGATGCGCAGCTTGGCCCGAAAGGATTCGCGCGTGGCGGCGCTGGCGTCTTTGCCGACAAGGGCATCAAGCACGCGCTCTTCAGCTTTCAGGTGCGCCTGTGCGGACACTTCATCGTGCCGGGCTTTGCGCACAAGAGAGATGGACACTTCCATCAGATCACGGATGATCTGTTCCACATCGCGTCCGACATAACCAACTTCGGTAAATTTGGTGGCTTCAACTTTGATAAAGGGGGCGCGCGCCAGTTTGGCAAGGCGGCGGGAGATTTCGGTTTTTCCAACGCCGGTGGGGCCGATCATCAGGATGTTTTTCGGCAGCACTTCTTCGCGCAGTTCGTCGGACAATTGCTGACGCCGCCAGCGGTTTCTCAACGCGATGGCGACGGCGCGTTTGGCGTCGTTCTGGCCAACGATATAGCGGTCAAGTTCTGAAACTATTTCTCTGGGGGAAAACTCAGACATGGGGGCTGTTCATCCGATCGGCGGGGTTTTTCTTAACAATCGCCGCGCGCGGCGGCGAGGGATTCCACGATGATGTTGTGATTCGTGTAAACGCAAATGTCGGCGGCAATGGCCATGGCTTTGCGGGCGATGTCCTCAGCGCTCATGTCGGTGTCGATGAGCGCCCGGGCGGCGGCCAGGGCATAATTGCCCCCCGAACCGATGCCCGTCATCCCGCCTTCGGGCTCCAGCACATCGCCCGTTCCCGTCAGCACCAGCGACACGGCGGGATCGGCCACGATCATCATCGCTTCCAGCCGCCGCAGATAGCGGTCGGTGCGCCAATCCTTGGCCAGTTCCACGCAGGCGCGCATCAATTGCGCCGGGTATTGCTCCAGCTTGCCCTCCAGCCGCTCAAAAAGCGTCATGGCGTCAGCGGTGGCGCCGGCAAAACCGGCAATCACATGGCCTTTGCCCAAGGGGCGCACTTTGCGGGCATTGGCCTTGATCACCGTCTGGCCAAGGGTGACCTGGCCGTCTCCGGCGATCACCACCTGTCCGCCCTTGCGGACGGTCAAAATTGTGGTGCCGCGCCAGTGGGTGGGATCGTGAATCACGGGGGAGGTGGACCTTTGTGCAAGGGGTCAAGAAAGAACGCCGGCGCACCGCCTCAACGTGGCTGACCGACGCACCGTCTTCATTTGGCGGCTTACGCGGCCAAGGTCAAGGGGTTCGGGATTTTGAGAGACTGATTCATGGCCGGACAAAAATTCGGCAGACACCGCAAATCCATGTATATATGCCGCACTTGCTTTGAGGTTTTTCTTCCGGAGTTCCCCCATGAGAACCGCTGACGTCACGCGCGAAACGCAGGAAACTAAGATATCCGTCACCATTAATATTGATGGCGCGGGGGTTTTTGATGTGCAGACCGGCATCGGTTTTCTCGATCACATGCTGGAGAGTTTTTCCAAACATGCCCTGATCGATCTCAAAGTGCGGGCGAAAGGCGATTTGCATATCGACATGCATCACACCACGGAAGACACCGGCATCGTCATCGGCCAGGCGATCCGCCGGGCGCTGGGGGAGCGGCGCGGCATTCGCCGGTTCGGCGCCGCCCTGATTCCGATGGACGAAACCTGCACCCGCGCCGCGCTGGATGTGTCGGGGCGGCCCTATCTCATCTGGAAAGTGGCGTTCAGCAAACCCAAACTGGGGGAGATGGACACCGAATTGTTCAAGGAGTGGTTCCAGGCCTTTGCCCAGGCTGCCGGTGTGACGCTTCATGTGGAAACGCTTTACGGCGAGAACAATCACCACATCGTCGAATCCAGCTTCAAGGCGCTGGCCCGGGCGTTGCGGCAGGCGGTGGAAGTGGATCCCCGGGCCGCCGGCAAAGTGCCCTCGACCAAAGGCACATTGGGGGGATAAGTCGGGGCGGGCGCGCCCTTTTGAGCATGGATAAGATCGTCAAATGGCTGTTGTTTCGGTATCGATATGTTGGTGACTTTGATTGATTACGGCTCGGGCAATTTGCACTCTGCCGCCAAGAGCTTTGAAAAGGCCGCCAAAGAGCTGCCAAAAAGCGTGAAAATCACCGTGACGGCCCAGGCGGAGCTGGTGGCGGCGGCGGATCGGATCGTACTGCCGGGGGTGGGCGCCTTTGCCGATTGCATGGCGGGTCTGGCGGCCGTGCCGGGCATGGTGCAGGCTCTCGACGAGGCGGTGAGGCAAAAAGGACGGCCTTTCTTAGGCATTTGCGTCGGGATGCAATTGATGGCGACACGCGGTTTTGAACATGGCGTCCACGCCGGATTTGGCTGGATCGCAGGGGATGTGCGCGCTTTGGCGCCGGAGGATGCGGCATTGAAAATCCCTCATATGGGCTGGAACACGCTGGATCTTGCCCAGGATCATCCGGTGCTCAGCGGCCTGGAGGGGCAAGCGCATGCTTATTTTGTCCACTCTTATGAGATGCGCCCGGAGCGGCCGGCGGATGTGTTGGCCCGCACGGATTATGGCGGGCCCATGGCGGCGGTGATTGGCCGGGACACGATGGTCGGCACCCAGTTTCACCCGGAAAAGAGCCAGAAAACCGGGCTGCAGTTCATCGCCAACTTTCTGGAATGGCGGCCATGATCCTTTATCCCGCCATTGATTTGAAAGACGGCGCCTGTGTGCGCTTGGTGCAGGGCGATATGGATCAGGCGACCCAATTCAACGCCGCTCCGGCAGCCCAGGCCAAGCTTTTTGAGGCGGCGGGTTGTGCCTGGCTGCATCTGGTGGACCTCAACGGCGCTTTTGAAGGCCGTCCGGTGAATGGCGCGGCTATTGCCCGAATTTTAGAGGCTGTTTCGATCCCGATACAAATGGGCGGCGGGATTCGCAACATGAAAATTGCCAGCTACTGGATCGAGCAGGGGATCTCGCGGCTCATTCTGGGAACGGCGGCGGTGCGCGATCCGGCCTTTGTGCGCGAAGCGTGCGGCGCCTTTCCGGGCCAGGTGGCTGTGGGTCTCGACGCCCGCGACGGCCGTGTGGCGGTTGCCGGGTGGGCCGACACCACCACTTTAAGCGTTCTCGACGTTGCACGGCGCTTTGAGCAAAGCGGCGTGGCGGCGCTGATTTTTACCGATATCGCCCGGGACGGCGTTTTGCAGGGGGTCAATGTGCCCGCGACTCAGGAATTGGCCGCTTGCGTATCCATTCCGGTGATCGCCAGCGGCGGTGTGGCGGATTTGCAAGATCTGGAAACTCTGGCAAAGGCCTGTCCGGAACTGAACGGGGTCATCGCCGGCCGGGCGCTTTATGACGGGCGGCTGGATGCGGCGGCGGCGGCGGCTTTTTTGCGCGGGGAGGACGCGCCATGCTGAAAACCCGCCTCATTCCCTGCCTAGACGTCAAAAATGGCCGCGTGGTCAAGGGGGTCAATTTTGTCGATTTGCGCGACGCCGGCGATCCGGTGGAGCAGGCGGCGCTTTATGATGCAGCCGGGGCGGATGAGCTTTGTTTTCTCGATATCACCGCCAGCCATGAAAACCGGGGCACGCTGATGGAGGTTGTCCGGCGCACGGCGGAGCGCTGTTTCATGCCTCTGACCGTGGGCGGCGGCGTCAGATCCGTAGAGGATGTGCGCCAGCTTCTGGCCGCCGGGGCCGATAAAGTCGCCATCAACACCGCCGCTGTGCAAGATCCTGACTTTGTCACCCGCGCGGCGGAAAAATTCGGCGTCCAGTGCATCGTGGTGGCGGTGGATGCCAAATCTGCCGGGCAAGGCAAGTGGGAGATTTTCACCCATGGCGGGCGGCGCGCCACCGGCAGCGATGCCGTTCACTACGCACAAGAGATGGCCCGGCGCGGCGCCGGGGAAATTTTACTGACCTCCATGGACCGGGACGGCACGCGAGAAGGCTTTGACCTTGAACTGACCCGGGCGATAGCCGATGAGGTCCCTGTGCCAGTGATCGCCAGCGGCGGGGTGGGCACGCTGGAGCATCTGGTGGACGGTGTGGCGAAAGGTCACGCCAGCGCCGTGCTCGCCGCGTCGATTTTTCACTTTGGAGAATTTTCCATCCGCGAAGCCAAGGCCTATATGGACCGGGCGGGCATCCCGGTGCGCCTGACCTGACGATGGCGAGACTCAAGATGGTGCCGGAGAAAGCATGAACAAAAAAGACACCTATGAATTTTTCCGCCGCTTGGCCGCACAGAACCCGGAACCCGAAGGCGAGCTTTATTATACCAACGATTACACTCTGCTGGTGGCTGTGGTGCTGTCGGCGCAGGCCACGGACAAGGGCGTCAACAAAGCGACGAAGCCTTTGTTTGCCAAAGTCGACAGCCCGGAGAAAATGCTGCGCCTGGGGGAGGTAAAATTGCGCGATGCGATCAAGACCATCGGGCTTTACCGCAACAAAGCCAAACACATCATCGGGTTATCGCAAAAACTCGTGGATGATTTTCATTCTGAAGTGCCGCGCACGCGTGAAGAATTGGAAACATTGCCCGGCGTGGGGCGCAAGACCGCCAATGTTGTTTTGAATATCGCCTTTGGCGCCCCCACCATCGCGGTGGACACGCATATTTTCCGCGTGTCCAACCGCACCGGTCTGGCCCCGGGGAAAACCGTGCGCGCGGTTGAAGACAGGCTGGAAAAAATTATCCCGGAAAAATTCAAACGCCACGCCCACCATTGGCTTATCCTGCACGGGCGCTATGTGTGCAAGGCGCGCACGCCTCTGTGCGTTTCCTGCGTGGTGGAGGATCTCTGCCGCTATCGCCAAAAAAATCTGGCGCCTGAATGAGCGCGTTTTTTACGGTAGCCAAGCGCAGCCCGGCATTTATACCGCCGCCCTAAGCTGAGCTGTGCGCTGCACGCGCACCGGCGTGAGCGAAGGTCAAGTATTATAAGTGGCCGCGAGGCAGACATCCACATTGTCATTGGGGACGTCTTTGATGCGCGCTTCCAGATGTGCCACGCGGTAGAGATCGGCACCGTCTTCATAGAGATAGAGCAGCAGCACACAATGCGCATTCGCGTATTGCCAGATCTGTGCGCCGGTTTCCTCGCGCAGCAAGGTGGGGGCGCCCAGCAGGCTCTCGATTTCGCGCGGGCTTTTGCCCATCATTGACGCTGACGTGGGGGCGGGGCCTTTGGGCATGCGCCGCGGGCTCGACGGGGTGCTGGCGGCAGGCATCTGATCCTGCGCGCCGGGGCGCGCCGCGCGCTCGGCGCAGGCGGCAAGCAAGGTGAGCCCGGCAAAGAGCGCGCCCAGCACGGCCCATTTGATCATCACGTCGATTTTATCCAAGACCAGCACGGCGTTCGATATCCTTGAACATGTGAACCATGAGAGCGGTTCCGAAAACAGGGCCGCCCAAATTGACCAGGGGAATATTGAGGGGGATGGCGATCATGAGTCCAGTGAGAAAGATACGGCTGCGATAGTCCCGGCGTAATTTTTTGACACTGGCGGGCGCGAGATGCCGTAAAGCCACAAGTTCGAAATATTCCCGGCCAATCAGATAAGCATTGACAATTAAGAATAAAATTACGTTAAGGCCCGGTAATAACAGGTAAAACGGGAGTAAAATGAGATTGAGACCCACCATGACCGCAAAGAACGTCAGCGCGGTCGACAGCGCGGTCAGCCAGCCCACGGCGTGCGGCGCGGGCGTTTCCGGGTAATAGCGCGCCTCTACGGCTGCCGCGATGTCTTCGACAAAAAACCCGGCAAAAAGCGTTGCCACGGGAAGCAATAAAAACACGAATGAGAGCAGCAATCCCATTTGAGCGAGGACGGCAAGACCCATATTGAGCCAGTGCCAGTCGAATGCCAACACTGCGCCGAGCATGTGGCTGGCGGCCCAGAACAGCAGGGCGAACAGCGCCAGCGTACCGCCAAGGGCGCGGATCAGCACCCAGACAAAGGGCCGGGAGGCCATCTGCCGGAGCGTTCTGCCCAGTGCCGTGCTGATCTGTTTCAAAATATTGCCCTTTGCGTGTGGGGATGGTTCAAAGTAAAAGGGAAAAAATTCTGCTATAGCAAGACTTAACGACAAAGGAGACCATTTCATGACCGAGACCCGGTTTGACGTGCTGGCGATCGGCAACGCCATTGTAGACGTTCTGGCGCATGCCGATGACGCTTTTCTCACCGAACACCGGATCGAAAAAGGCGCCATGACCCTGGTTGACGAGGCGCGCGCACAGCGCATTTATGACGGCATGCCGCCGGGAATTGAGATTTCCGGCGGGTCGGTCGCCAACACTGCCGTGGGCCTGGCGTCCTTGGGCGGCCGGGCTGCTTATATGGGCAAGGTGCGTGATGACCAATTGGGGGGCGTGTTCGCACACGATATTCGGGCAGCGGGCGTGGCCTACGACACCCCGCCGGCACGGGGCGGTCCGTCAAGCGCGCGCTGCCTCATCGTGGTGACGCCCGATGCGCAGCGCTCCATGAACACGTATCTTGGCGCTGCGGTGGAGTTCAGCACCAGTGATCTTAACGCCGATGCCATCGCCGCAGCGCAGGTGACCTATCTTGAAGGTTATCTCTATGATCCGCCGGAAGCCAAAAGGGCGCTTGAAAAAGCCGCCGCTTTGGCCAAGACAGCGGGGCGCCAAGTGGCGCTGACCCTGTCGGACGCCTTTTGCGTCGACCGCCACCGCGCTGATTTTCAAAACCTCATCGACAATTACGTCGATATATTGTTTGCCAACGAACAGGAGGTGATGTCGCTCTATGAGGTCGCGGCCTTCGATGACGCTCTGCAGGCGGTGCGCGGTCATTGCGCCGTCGCCGCGCTGACGCGGTCGGGTGCGGGGTCGGTGGTTTTGGGCGACGGCGAAGTGCATGTCATCGATGCGGAGCCGGTGGACGAACTGGTGGACACCACCGGCGCGGGGGATCTTTATGCCGCCGGTTTTTTGTTCGGCATCACGCATGGGGCGGATCTGGCGACTTGCGGGGCTTTGGGTTCTGTGGCGGCGGCGGAAGTGATCAGCTATTTTGGCGCGCGGCCCGAAGTGGGGCTGAAAGATCTCATGGCCGCCAAGGGATTCATGGTCAGGGATCTCATGCTTTCATGAGCGGGATGCTTTTTCTTCCAAACCGGACACGCCCTGGCGCTTTTCCAGCTCGGAAATCACAGCGTCCAGAGGGACGCCGCCTTGCGCCAGCACCACCAGCAGGTGATAGATGAGATCCGCTGCTTCATGGGTGAGCGCACGGGAGTCTTGGCCCATGGCGGCGATGATGGTCTCGACCGTTTCTTCGCCCAGCTTTTGCGCGCACGCTTTCATGCCGCCGGCCATCAGGCTGGCGGTGTAGGATTTGGCCGCATCACCGCCCTGGCGCGCGGCAATAGTCTGGTACAGGGTATCGAGAATCGCGCCTGTCTTTGTCATGCCATCTCCTTCAAGCGTTAACAAAGACGCGTCAGTGGAAAAAGGCAAGCTTTTTATGCAGGCTGTGATCGGCGCAAGATTCGGGTGGCCTGCAGTGACGGGTTGCGGATAAAGTTCATGCCATGAACACGCACATCACCCGGGATGAACCTATTGAATGTCACACGCTCCCCCGCGATTACCGCCGGGTGGCGCGGGCGATTGCTTTTCTGCAGGCGCATGCTGAGGAACAGCCATCGCTCGACGCGCTCAGCGCTTCCATGGGTCTGAGCCCCTCACATGCGCAGCGTCTGTTTCGCCGCTGGGCGGGGGTCAGCCCTAAACAATTCGTCCGTGCCGTGACCTTCAGCCGTGCGCGTGACTTGCTGCAAAGTCAGATGAGTGTGCTGGAGACAGCACATGTCGTGGGCCTGTCCGGCCCCAGCCGTCTGCATGATCTGAGCGTGCGCTTTGAAGCCATGACGCCCGGCGAAATTTCCCGTCGCGGCGCCGGGCTGACGCTTTTTTACGGCTTTCATGCCACGCCCTTTGGCCATGCGCTCCTGGTGGTATCAAAACGGGGCCTCTGCGCGTTGGGCTTTGCAGATGAAGCTGGCGACGAAGAAGACGCTTTGGCAGACATGAAAGGGCGCTGGCCCGCCGCGCACTTCGTGCACGAACCGGCGCGGACAAAACCCATAATGCGCACCATATTTGAAACGAAAACAGGCCCGCTCACGCTTAATCCTCTGGGAACAGAGTTTCAGATCCAGGTCTGGCAGGCCTTGCTGCGGATTGCGCCCGGCCGCGTCGTCACATATTCGGCGCTGGCCCGGCACCTCAATGCGCTCAGCTCCGTGCGCGCTGTGGCCAGTGCCGTGGGCCGCAATCCCATTTCTTATGTGATTCCGTGTCATCGGGTATTGCGCAAAAGCGGCGCGCTCGGCGGTTATCACTGGGGCTTGGCGCGCAAACAAGCGATGCTGGCTTTCGAGGCGGTGCACCGTGAAGTGAAGTAAAGAACGGCTCTGCTTAAAATCCCAGAACATCCGCCATGGAATAAAGACCGGGCGGCCGGCCTTGGGACCAGCGTGCGGCGCGCAGCGCGCCTTGCGCAAACAGACCCCGGTCGCCGGCCCTGTGGGTCAGCTCAATGCGCTCCGATTCAGAGGCCAAAATAACCGTGTGATCACCCACCACGCCGCCGCCGCGCAGCACGGCAAAACCGATATCGCCTCTTTTACGCGCGCCCGTATGGCCGTCGCGCGCCCGGTCCGCCACAGCGTCAAGAGCAACCCCGCGCCCCTCTGCCGCCGCCGCGCCCAGAAGAAGCGCCGTGCCGGAGGGCGCGTCAACTTTGTGCCGGTGATGCATTTCCAGAACTTCGATATCGAACTCATCATTTAAAATCCGGGCGGCCTGGCGCGTCAGATGGGCCAGCAGATTGACCCCGAGACTCATATTGCCTGATTTCACGATGGCGATGGTCGCTGCGGTCTGCTCAACGGTTTTTTCCTGGTCCGGGGTGAAGCCGGTCGTCCCGATAATGTGAGCGAGGCCACGCGGCGCCGCAGCGGCCAGATGATTGAGTGTGGCGTCGGGGGTGGTGAAATCGATCACAGCGTCGGCGTGGGCCAGGGCGATGTCCAGATCATCCGTCACCCCAACGCCGCTTGTCCCGAGCCCTGCCATGGTCCCGATATCTGCGCCCAGGGCCGGGTGGCCGGGCGCTTCGCTGGCGCCGGTGAGATGGCAGTCCGGTGCGGCGTGAATGGCGCGCACCAAAGTGAGCCCCATGCGCCCTGCCGCGCCCATCACGGCCAGTCGAAGATCAGTCATAGAGCCTCCCTTTCATCAAGGAGGTGCTATAGCAAGGGAGGCTGGAGGCTGTAAATGGCAGCGCGTGCGCCCGCGAAGGAGGTTACGCGGTGCCGGGAGCGCCTAACAGACCTTCGACATACGTCGCCAGATTTGTGATGTGATCAGGTTCGGGACTCTGAGCCCTGTCCAACCCGCTCCGTGAGACCATGGCGAAGGCGCGTGGTTTGTGATTGCCGCCCCGCCCCGTGCCGATGTGCCCGGTAAAGGAGCCATATTCGTCTGATACAACCTCATCAACCGGCGGCATTTCCTTCCAGGTGACGATCATGTCGGGCAATTCATCGCGCCGTGGACCTTGGCAGTATTCGTCCATCATGGTGATTTCACTCATCACTGTGGTGTCCGACCCGGGGAGTTTGAGAGAGGCGAAGCAGTCTTTCAGCATGGCGAGATAACGCTGATACTCCGCACCGCCGGGTTCCAGCAGGCCTTCAGCTTCGCGTCCCTTGAGATTGAAGCGGATGAAACCCTGGCCGCCTGACAGCATCTGAAAACCAGGCGCTTCGCGCCAGTCAACGCCGCCGCAAAACTGATGATCGACAACCCAGTCGCGCACGCTCTGCGGCACCTGGCGGGCAATCCCGAGCTGAATTTGCGCCGGCACTTTTTCGCGTAAACTATGCATCAAACCGTGATTGGATTTGGTTTTTTGCACCGCGCCGTTAACGTGTCCGAGAAACCGGGCGTTGACGCGATCGAGGATTTCGGGAACGAAATGGGCCTGTGAATTGTTCGGCCCCATGCCATGGACGGCAAAGACGATAACCGTTGTGTTGTCCATATCCAGGCCGGCGAGCATGGTGCCGACCGCGTCATCTGCCGCCTGATAGATCTCGCGCAAGGCGTTGTCCGGAATGTTGGCGGAGATATGCGCGTCCGGGTCGGGCGCCAGATTGTGGCCGCCGCGGTGGATTTCTGAAAATCCGGCAATAAAAAGCTGCCAGGGCGTGTTCTCCATTTGCCAGCGCGCCAAGGCGCCCCGCTTGCGAATCGAGGCGATAAGGTCGTCGCGCATTTTGCTCAATTGGTGACACGTCTTGTCGGCGGGGATGTCGAATCCCAGGGGGCTGGGACCAAAGCGGCGTTTGATTTCCCGCGCCAGTTCAGGCGCGCTGGTGTGAAACTCGTTGAAGTTTTCCTGCGTATTCCAGTTGACTTCCGTGAGATTGTCCACGCCCTCTTCCGGAAACATCATAGGGATGTCCAGGAGGGAGACAGGAATGCCATTTCTGGCCAAACCGTTCCAAAACGGGTCACAGGGCAGCGATTGTGGCGTCAGCCGGTACATGTGCATGGTCTTTGGGTCGAACTGCATAGGAAAGAAAATGCCGTGATCGGCGGGCAGTGATTTGGTGTAAAAAGACGGCCATACCGATCCGTCCATCATCTGCGAAGTGGTGCCCAGGGAAAAGGTGGTTCCCTCCCCCTTCAGGCGTTTCAAATTGGGCAAATGGTCGAGATACTCATTGATATACAGCATGTCGGCGGCATCAAGACCGATCATGAGAACTTTGTGAGAAGTTGAATCTGTCACTTTTATCAAACCCCTGTCGTTGTGAGCCAGTCACCGGATGGGCATCATGGCGCGCGGCCATCCGGGCGCATGTGCGCATTTTATGCTTGTGTTTTGACTCAGCAAGTCCGGTGCCAAACTACGCCGGGCGGCACGCAAATAAAAGAGCGGGTTCAGTCTTTGAGTTCTTCCCAGAATTCCTTGACTCTGGCGAAAAATCCGGCCGATTCAGGTGTGTTTTTATCGCTGCTCGCTGCTTCGAATTGACGCATCAGCTCTTTTTGCCGACGGCTGAGTTTGACCGGAGTTTCGATCACCGCCTGCACATAAAGGTCTCCCTTGCCCTGCCCGCGCAATCCCGGCATGCCCTTGCCGCGTAAGCGGAACTGACGCCCGGATTGTGTGCCCTCGGGAATGGCGATGCGCGCCCGCGCGCCGCTCAAAGTGGGCACTTCGATCTGACCGCCCAGTGCCGCCGTGACGATGGAAACGGGCACACGGCAGAAAAGATCCATGCCGTCGCGCTGAAAAAGGTCATGGGGGGCGATGGACAAAAAGATATAAAGATCCCCCGCCGGACCTCCGCGCATCCCCGCCTCGCCCTCCCCGGCCAAGCGGATGCGTGTGCCTTCTTCCACCCCTTGCGGAATATTGACCGCGAGGGTTCTTTCACTCTGCACCCGGCCCGCGCCGTGACACGTCCGGCAGGGATTTTTGATGATGCGTCCCTGACCGTGGCAGGTGTGGCAGGTGCGCTCTACTGTAAAGAAACCCTGCTGTGCGCGTATTTTGCCGCGGCCATGGCATGTGGGGCAGGAGACCGGCTGGGAATTGCCTTCAGCGCCAGACCCATGACAGGCATCGCAGGTGACGGAAGAGGGAACGCGGATGTCCGCCTTTTTGCCCTGAAAGGCGTCCTCCAGGTTGATCTCCATATTGTAACGCAGGTCTGAGCCCCGGTTGCGGCCTTGGCCGCCCCGGCGTCCGCCCATGAAATCGCCGAACAGATCGTCAAAAACATCGGCAAAAGAAGAACTAAAGCCCGCGCTCTGCGGTCCTCCCCCGCCATTTTCAAAAGCGGCATGGCCGAATTGGTCATAAGCCGCTCTCTTCTGGCTATCCTTCAGGACGTCATAAGCGGCGCTGATTTCCTTGAACTTTTGTTCTGCTTTATCATCATCCGGATTGCGGTCAGGATGATATTTCATGGCGAGTTTGCGATAGGCGGCTTTGATGTCTTTGTCGTCAGCGCTGCGTGAAACGCCGAGAATCTCATAAAAACATCGCTTCGACATGGCGTGACTAAACAATCAGGTTACGGAGGGTGAGGCACGTGCAAGAGATGCGCACGCCTTCAGGCGCGCCATACCGCGCCACACTTGGAACGCAAGGCGAGATCCCACTGTGTGCGCCCCACCTCTGCACGAGCAAAGCCTCAGGCCTGTTTTTCATCATCATCGATTTCTTCAAAGTCGGCATCAACCACATCAGAGTCGGCGCCGGGGCCGGCATCAGTCTGGTCGGCGCCCCCATCATCGGCACCGGGCGCGCCGCCGGAATCGGCCGCATACATCGCTTCGCCCAGTTTCATGGAGGCCTGCGCCAGCGCCTCCGTTTTGGTTTTGATGGCCTCGGCTTCGCCGCCTTCCACGGCTGACTTCAGATCGGCAATGGCAGCTTCGATGGCGGCTTTATCCTCCGCGCCGATTTTGTCGCCATGTTCTTCAAGGTTTTTCTCGGTCACATGAATGATGGCCTCCGCCTGATTGTTGACCTCAACCTGCTCGCGGCGTTTTTTATCCTCATCAGCATGTTCTTCAGCTTCATGCACCATCTTGTCGATTTCGTCGTCGGAAAGACCGCCTGAGGCCTGAATGCGGATCGCCTGTTCCTTGCCGGTTGCTTTGTCTTTGGCCGAGACGTTGACAATGCCATTGGCGTCGATATCGAAGGTCACTTCGACCTGCGGCACACCGCGCGGAGCGGGAGGGATGCCCACCAGATCAAACTGGCCCAGAACTTTATTGTCGGCCGCCATTTCGCGCTCGCCCTGAAAGACGCGGATGGTTACGGCGTTTTGATTGTCTTCAGCGGTGGAAAACACCTGACTCTTTTTTGTCGGGATCGTCGTATTGCGATCGATAAGACGTGTGAACACACCGCCCAGAGTTTCAATGCCCAAGGACAGCGGCGTGACGTCGAGAAGCAGCACGTCCTTCACATCGCCCTGCAACACACCCGCCTGAATGGCGGCGCCCATGGCCACCACTTCATCCGGGTTGACGCCTTTATGCGGCTCTTTGCCAAAGAAATTTTTCACCACTTCCTGAACTTTGGGCATGCGCGTCATGCCGCCCACCAGCACCACTTCATCCACTTCGCCCGCGCCAAGCCCCGCGTCTTTCAACGCCGCTTTGCACGGCGCCACGGTGCGCTGGATGAGATCATCCACCAGGGCCTCGAATTTTGCCCGGGTCAGTTTCATGGTGAGATGTTTGGGGCCGCTGGCGTCTGCGGTGATAAAGGGCAGGTTGATTTCAGTTTGAGTGGCTGAAGACAGTTCGATTTTGGCCTTTTCAGCGGACTCTTTGAGGCGCTGCAATGCCAGTTTGTCTTCCCGCAGATCAATGCCCTGTTCTTTTTTAAATTCGTCGGCGAGATAATCAACCAGACGCAGGTCAAAATCCTCCCCGCCCAGGAAGGTGTCGCCATTGGTGGATTTCACTTCAAAGACGCCGTCGCCAATTTCGAGAATGGAAACGTCAAAGGTGCCGCCGCCCAAATCATAGACCGCGATCGTCTTGCCCTCTTTTTTATCGAGACCATAGGCCAGCGCTGCGGCGGTCGGCTCGTTGATGATGCGCAAAACCTCAAGTCCGGCAATCTTTCCAGCGTCTTTGGTCGCCTGGCGCTGGGCATCATTAAAGTAGGCCGGCACTGTGATCACCGCCTGGGAGACGGTCTCGCCGAGATAGGATTCAGCGGTTTCCTTCATTTTTTGCAGGATAAAGGCCGAAATCTGCGAAGGGGATAATTTGTCGCCTTTGCGCCCTTCAACCCAGGCATCGCCATTCTCCGCCTTGATAATCTTGTAGGGCACCATGTCGATGTCTTTTTTGGTGGTGGGATCGTCAAAAGGCCGCCCAATCAACCGCTTGATGGCGAAATATGTATGTCCCGGGTTGGTCACCGCCTGTCGTTTGGCCGGCTGGCCGATCAGACGTTCGCCGTCATCGGTGAACGCGACCACCGACGGCGTGGTGCGAGTCCCTTCAGCGTTTTCAATCACTTTGGGTTCTTTGCCATCCATGATGGCCACACAGGAATTCGTGGTCCCGAGATCGATTCCAATCACTTTCGCCATATCATTTCTCTCTTGTTACAACAGAGCCGGCGCCACACACCCATCATGTGATCGTGCCGTCTTCCTCTTTTTCAATTCTCCAAGGCCTTCACCGTCAAAGACCAAGCATTCATCGTGGATATAGGTAGGCTGGCCCCGAAGTGCAAGCATAATGACCCGCCCGCGCCCCCCTGGAAGCGATGACTCCGCCGTGCGCTTGAGCCGGGAATGATTGCAGACGGCACTATCCTTAATGAAACTTAACACTTTGTCACCAGAGCCGCGATCAAGCGGTGGTGTTAATGGTGCTCCCGGGTCCCGCGGAGTCCGGACTGTCAACCTCCCCGCTGCCTGGCGTTTGACCGCCGGGCAGCGCCCGCGCCACCGTCACCATGGCGGGCCGCAACACCCGATCATCCAGCAAATAGCCGGTTTGAGTCAGGTGCACAACCGTGCCGCCGGGCTGGTCGGAACTCGGAATTTCAGCCACGGCCTGATGAAAATTGGGATCGAACCGCGCCCCCCTTTGGGGCTCGATGCGCCGGATGCCGTTTTTCTCAAAGGCGGTGACCAGCTCCTGCTCGGTCATTTCCAGCCCCGCCAGGAGATTCTGGATATGGTCCGGGACATTCTCACGCTCTTCTGACGGAACGGTGGCCAGCGCCCGCTCAAAATTGTCCGCCACGCCCATGAGATCACGCGCCAGGCGGGTGATTCCGAATTTGGTGGCGTCAGCTTTCTCCCGTTCCGCCCGGCGGCGCACATTTTCAGCTTCCGCCACCGCGCGCAGCATTTTGTCCTTGAGCTGTGCAATCTCGGCTTTCAGCGCCGCCACGTCTTTGCTCTCTTCGCCTTCCGGCAGACCTTCTTCAGCCAGCGTCTCTGCGGCGGAATAGTCATGCACAGTGGGACCGCCGGTGCGATGGGATGCGGGCTCCGTGTCGGCAGTTTCGGGCACGCCCTGCGTGCCCTGGGCCGCTTTTGCGCGCTCAGTGTCGTTATTTTGGCTCATGCCCACTCCTCTTGCCGCTGCCGCGTCCGCGCCCATGGGGGAACAGATGGCATGCATGCGTCTCTTGGCGCGTCTGTTTATCAGGACATCAGGCGTCCGACAATCCTGGCGGTGTAATCGACCAAGGGAATGACACGGGCATAATTAAGCCGTGTCGGGCCGATCACACCCAAAGCGCCAACAATTTTTTGCTCCGAGTTTCGATATGGGGAGAAAATCAGTGACGATCCAGACAGACTGAACAATTTATTTTCTGATCCGATGAAGATCCGCACCCCCTCCCCCTTTTTCGCCAGATCCATTAGCTGGATAAGATCCCGTTTGTTTTCCAAATCATCGAAGAGCTGGCGTACACGCTCCAGATCGGCCGTCGCGTCAAGGTCTTCCAAAAGATTGGCGCGGCCGCGCACGATCAATGTGCTGTCCGCGGCGCGGGAGGGCGAGGCCCCTTCAGCGCCCGCCCACGTCACCAGCCCGTCCTCCACCAGCCTGGCGCTGAGGGCGTCGAGATCGGCTTTGGCTTTATCAATTTGGGTCAGCATGATCTCGCGCTCTTCCGACAAAGTGTGCCCCCGCAAGTGGGCGTTGATGTAATTGCCGGCTTCCGCCAGCGCCGAAACCGGCATGCCCAGCGGCACAGTGATGATCCGGTTTTCCACCGCGCCGTCTTCGGTAACGATCACCACCAGCGCTTGGCCGGGTCCGGTGGAGACAAACTCAATGTGTTTGAGGGGGGCGTCCAGTTTGGGAATAACCACCAGACCGGCGCCATGGGACAGGCCAGACAGCATGGCGGACGCCTGGGTGAGAACATCTTCCACACTGTCATTGCGTTGTTCCAGGCGCTGGGTAATGGTGCGCCGTTCGGCCTCGCTGATCTCGCCGATCTCCAGAAAGGCATCGACAAACAGACGCAGGCCCGGCTCGGTGGGCACGCGCCCGGCGCTGGTATGGGGCGATTCCAGCAAGCCCATCTGTTCCAGGTCCGCCATCACATTGCGAATGGTGGCCGCGGACAACGCCACCCCGCCGCCCTGGGCGATGGTGCGCGAGCCTACCGGTTCGCCGGTTTCCAGATATCGGTCAACAATCTGGCGGAAGATGGCGCGGGCGCGCTGGTCAATGTCATTGAGCGGTAAGGGCGGTCTGCGGGGCACGGCGCTCTCCTTGACGGTCACTTGAAAAGCCTGTGGTCTGTCACGGCTTTTCTTTATCACAAAAAGGCGTCTGGACTGAACCGGCGCGCGCGCGTTAGACAGGACTTGTGCGCCACCGGTTAAAGGGAACGGCATTATCAAAAGCATCAGCGGGAAATTCATTCATGCGACCATCCGACCGTCAACCAGAAGAATTACGTCCCGTCTCTTTCGAGCCGCATTTTACCAAACACGCTGAGGGCGCCTGTCTGGTGCGTTTTGGCGACACGCATGTGCTGTGCACGGCCAGTCTGGAAGACCGGGTGCCGCCCTTTTTGCGCAATAGCGGTCAGGGCTGGGTAACGGCTGAATATGGCATGTTGCCCCGCTCCACGGGATCGCGCATGCGCCGGGAGGCGGCGGCCGGCAAGCAATCGGGGCGCACCCAGGAAATTCAGCGTCTGATCGGACGGTCGCTGCGGGCGGTCGTGGATCTCAGCGCGTTCGGAGAACGGCAGATCACGGTCGATTGCGATGTCATCCAGGCCGATGGCGGCACCCGCACCGCGGCCATCACCGGGGCGTGGGTGGCGCTGCATCTGTGCTTTGACCACATGAAATCCGCCGGCATGATCGGCCAGAGCCCGCTCACGTCTCAGCTTGCCGCCATTTCGTGCGGCATCTATCAGGGGGTTCCGGTTCTCGACCTTGATTACGCGGAAGATTCGGCGGCCGATACGGATGCTAATTTTGTCATGACCAGTTCCGGCGGCATCGTTGAAATTCAGGGCACGGCCGAAGGCGCGCCGTTTTCTGAAGAAGCGTTTGGCGCCCTTCTGGGGCTGGCCAAAAAAGGCGCGGCTGAACTTTTTGAACTGCAAAAAGGCGTCATTGAGAGCCTTTAGATCCTCAACCTATCAACCGGGGTGCTGTCATGTCTCAATCCATCCGCCGGTTTACGGGCCGCGCCCTCGTGGTTGCCAGCCATAATGACGGCAAGGTGCGCGAAATACGCGGTTTGCTGGCGCCCTATCAGATCGATGTGACGTCAGCCGGGGCACTGGATCTTCCCGAACCCGCTGAGACCGGCGCGACATTTGCCGAGAATGCGCGGCTCAAGGCTTTGAGCGCGGCGGTGTTAAGCGGTCTGCCGGCGCTGGCCGACGATTCAGGCCTGTGCGTGCCGGCTCTGGACGGCGCGCCGGGCATCCATTCGGCGCGCTGGGCGGGGGTGGATAAAAATTTTACCGCCGCCATGGAAAAACTTCACGGCGCTGTTAAAGCCCAGGGGACGCCAGAAACCAAAGCGTTTTTCTGGTGTGCGTTGTGTCTCGGCTGGCCGGACGGACACGGGGAGATATTTGAAGGACAGGTGCACGGCGTCCTTGTCTGGCCGCCGCGGGGGGGCCTGGGGTTTGGCTATGATCCGGTGTTTTTACCGGACGGAGAGTGTGAAACCTTTGGCGAAATGGACCCGGCCCGCAAACATGCCATGTCCCACCGCGCGCGCGCTTTTGAAAGACTGGTCAATGCCTGCTTCCGGGGAAGTTGAACAGGCGCCGTCTCTGGGTGTCTATCTGCATTGGCCGTTCTGTCAGGCGATCTGCCCCTATTGCGATTTTAATGTCACACGGGCGCGGGATCTGGATCAGGCGCTCTGGGCGGGCTGTTTTGAGCGCGAACTCAAACACTTTCATAGCATGTCGCCGCGCCATATGTTGCGCAGCATTTTTTTCGGCGGCGGCACGCCTTCTCTCATGCAGCCGGAAATCGTGGCCCGGCTGATTCGCCGTATCCGGGCTTTGTGGCCTGCGCCCGGCGCCGTGGAAATCACGCTGGAAGCCAATCCGGGGGATGTGTCGCCCAGCAGTCTTGAGGCCTGGGCCGCAGCCGGTATCACGCGTCTGTCGCTGGGCGTGCAGGCGCTGCGCGATGCCGATTTGCGGGCGCTGGGGCGCAAACATACCGGCAGGCAGGCTGTGCTGGCCATCGGCCAAGCACAGGCGGTGATTCCGATGGTTTCCTTTGACCTGATTTATGGACGGCCCGGCCAGACGCGCGCCGCGTGGGCGGAAGAACTGGCGTGGGCGCTGGATCTGAAGCCCGGTCACCTGTCCCTCTATCAACTCACCATTGAGCCCGGCACCGCTTTTGAGCGGGCAAAATCGCGCGGGGCTCTGGTCCTTCCCGCAGAGTCAGCTCTGGCGGGGATGTATGACACGGCGCAAGAATTGTGCGCTGCAGCAGGGTTGGACGCCTATGAAGTTTCCAATCATGCTGCGCAGCATAATCGTTGTGTGCACAATCAGATATACTGGCGGTGCGGTGAGTATGTCGGCGTTGGGCCAGGGGCCCATGGTAGATTGTTCCTGGATGGCAAAAGGCTGGCAAGCGAGGCGATCAAAAACCCCGGGGAGTGGGTGCAAAGCGTCAAGCGCGAAGGCCATGGGCTGTTGCCCATGCAGAGGCTGAACAAGCCGGATCAAGTGGCCGAATTGCTGTTGATGGGTTTGCGCTTGTCCGAGGGGGTGGATCGGACGCGGATTGAAGCGCTGCTTCCGGGTGGATTGGATCAGGACAGGGTGCGTGATTTGCAGGACGCCGGACTGCTCGCCCGCGATGGTCTGAGACTGCGCGCCACCGGAAGAGGCCGCGCCGTATTGAATGCGGTTTTGGCGGAGTTGCTCGCTTAAAAATTATAGCCGTCAAAGGAGGACGGCGCCGGCTCAATCACTTTGAAACCCTTCTTGGTGATCTCTATGATTGAAAGGCCGCGCTGCGTGCGGCCATCGGGCAGAAAGCGGAACAGTCCGTCAACGCCGAAATAACCGTTGGGATCAAGGATGGCGGCGGCGCTGAAGCGTTTGCCCGGCGCGCCGTCGGCCAATGACGCCGCCAGCATCACCGCGTCATAAGCCAGACCGGCGATGCGCGGCGGCTCTTTGCCATAGGCCTCCTGGTAATTCGTGACAAAGTTTTGACGCGTTTGCGGCGCGGGGGCGGCAAACCAGCCGCCGAGCAGGGAAGGTTCGCGGGCGATCTCGGGGTTATCCCAAAGACCGGTGCCGAGAAACTTCACATAACGCGGATCGACGTCGTAATAGGGCAGAAGCGGCGCCAGAGACCGCAGCAGATTGCCCTCTTCGGGCAGCAGCACCGCTTCAAAGCCCACATCGCCCCAGACATCGGACTCATTCAGCCGTTTCAGGGCCGCCCGCGACGCATCGTCATCCAGTTTTCGCAATTTTTGTTTTTCAAGTTCAATCGACGATTTGCGCTGGGCATATTGCGCCAGGCGTTTGACAGGCTCGAACATGGCCGAGGCTTCCCGCGCATAATATTCTTTTTGAACCAGCGTGCCGCCATATTTTTGCACCGCTGCGTCAAACGCTTCATTGACCCGGTTGCCGTAAGCGCCATAAGGGATCAGCGCAGCAAAGCGCACGAGTCCCCGTTTCACGGCGAAAGAAGTGATTGCGTCAACTTCACTTTCAGGCTGGAAGCTCAAAAGATAAACGCCCTGACCGGCCACAGTGCGGTCGGTGGAAAAAGCGATCACCGGGATGCCCTGAGCCCGTGCCAAGGCGGCTGTGGCTTTGACGGACGGCGCGAAAAGCGGACCCAGAATAATCTCCGCACCCTGATCAATTGCCAGGCGCGCGGCGCGCGCCGCGCCCTCAGCAGAGCCCAGCGTGTCTTTGGGAATGAGCAACAGAGCTTTGTTGTTCTGCCCGAACAGAGCCATCTCAGCCGCGTTCAGCATGGCTTGCGCCAATGTGCGCACTTGCGGGCTGGGGGCGCTCAACGGAAGCAGCAGCGCGATACGGATCGGTTCTGCGCCGTTCATGTGTGCAGGTGCAATCCATTGCGTCCGATCGCCGGTCATCGGGGCGGCGCCCTGAGAGGGTGAAAAAATCACCGGCACAGGCGGCCGTCCTGAATCCGCGCAGGCGGCCAGAACAAGCACACCGATGAGCAGCGCCGCATGACGCCCGGCGGCCAGGAATTGGCGTATCGCCCAAGCCGCGTTAAGGTGCCAGGGACATTGACGCGGCGCCCCTGATGAAAAACCGTAAATCACAAAATTCCCCTCACGACTCTCTTAACAAGGCGGAACGCAGCGCCGCACAAACCCATGTCCGGGCCGAGACTATCGCCCAATATGAGCAAAGTAAACTTGAGCCCGGCCTCTACATCACCGCCACACCCATCGGTAATCTGCGCGACATTACGCTGCGCGCGCTCGATGCGCTGATGGCCTGTGACAGTATCATTTGCGAAGACACGCGCGTCACCCGCAAACTGCTCACCGCCTTTGGTATCGTCAAACCCTTAAAAACATATCACGACCACAATGCGGCGAAAATACGCCCCCGCATTTTACAAAGTCTGTCGCGGGGCGCCAGCATCTGTCTGGTGAGCGATGCAGGCATGCCGTTGATCTCCGATCCCGGCTATCAATTGGTGCGTGCGGCGGTGGGCGAGGGACTCAAGGTGACGGTGTTGCCCGGTGCGTCCGCCTCTCTGGCGGCGCTGGCCCTGTCCGGTCTGCCCAGCGATAAATTCCTGTTTGCCGGGTTTCTGCCGGCAAAGGCCGGTCCCCGGCGGCGTCAATTGCAGGCGCTGCGCGCCGTCCCCGGCAGCCTTGTGTTTTTTGAAGCCGCTTCCCGTCTGGGCTCCACGCTCAACGAAATGCACCAGGTCCTGGGGCCGCGCGGTGCGGCGCTGGCCCGCGAGATCACCAAGAAATTTGAAGATGTGCGGCGGGGTTCTCTGCAAGAACTAGCCGCTTATTATGCCGCGCATCCTCCGCCCAAAGGCGAGATGGTGATTGTGATCGGCCCGCCTTCTAAAGAAAATGATAGAGCTCTGGATCCGCAAGCGGAATTGCGCCGCGCGCTGCACTATTCCTCCACCAAAGCGGCCGTGGCGGAAGTGGCGGCGCTGACCGGTTTGCCGCGCAAAAAAATCTACGATCTGGCGCTCAGCCTGCAGGCGGCTGGCGATGAATCGGCGTAAGGCCCCGCGCCCCCGTTTTCAGGCCTATGACCGCGGGCTGTGGGCAGAGCGGCTGGCCGCACTGATGTTGGGACTCAAAGGGTATCGGATTCTGGGGCGGCGCTATCAGACGCCGGTGGGGGAGATCGATCTCATCGTGCGAAAAGGGGAAATTCTGGCGTTTGTCGAGGTGAAATACCGCAAAAACACGGCACAGGCCTTGGCGGCGCTGACCCCCCGTCAGCGTGACCGGGTGGGCCGGGCGGCACAGCTTTTCGTCAGTGCGCGGCCGGATCTGGCGCATCTTGACCAGCGTTTCGATGTCGTGTTGGTGACCATTGAAAAGTTAATGCAACACATTAAGAATTACTGGCAACCATCTTTAAAATAATGTAGTATTGTGAGATAGATTCGGTAAAGGGGGCATGGGGCCCCTGGCCGCCGGCATCTTTGAACTGATGGGCAAGGCCATGACTGATTTCACACCCCGTACGGTAAAGAATGCGTTAACGTCCGCGCCGGGCTCCCGCGCGCGCGGTTTGAAGCGTCTTGGACTGGTGGCGCTCCTGGCGTTCAGCCTGCCGGGCTGTGTGGGTTTTGTTCTTGCGGGAACCGCCACCACTGGGGCGCTTGTGGCCCAGGAACGCACGATTGGCGAAGGTTTTGATGACACCGCCATCGATATGGCCATTGACAGCAAATATGCGGAAGACGGTTTCAAAGTCTTCGGGCGCGTCAACACGGAAGTCTATGAGGGCCATGTGATGCTGACCGGGAATGTGCCCACCGTCGAAGACCGGGCCAGAGCCGTGCAACTCGCCTGGGCGACGCCTAAGGTCAAGGAAGTGATCAACGAAATTGAAATCAATGACCGCTCGGAACTGGGACGCTGGCCCAAAGACACCTGGATTTCAGCCCGCCTCAAAAATAAATTGCTCTGGGATACCCATGTCAACAGTTTCAATTATCAGATCGAGGTCGTGAACAGGAATATTTATCTGGCCGGTGTGGCGAAAGATGCCACCGAGCTGGAAAGGGTCACCACCCACGCGCGCAAAATCAAAGGGGTTAAAAAAGTCGTCAGTCATGTCCGGTTGATGAAATCGCCGCCGCGCCAGGCGGTGGCGATGGAAAGCGCCCCTCTCAAAGAGTGACCGTTTTGCGCGCCACTGTGCGCGTGTGACCTGAAGGGGCGCGATGAGATCTCGTTGCGCCCTTCTTGTCCGCCGCGTATGGTGGCGGCGTTTTTAATCGCAAACGGGTGATGTCACGACATGAGTTTGAGGGTGGCGATTCAGATGGACCCGATTGAGTCCATCGACATCGAAGGTGACAGCACATTTGCTCTGGCGCTTGAGGGCCAGGCGCGCGGCCATGAGCTGCTCTATTATCTGCCGCGCCATTTGAGTCTGAAAAACGGCCAGGTGATCACCACGGCGCAAAGCCTGCATGTGCAACGCAAAACCGGCGATCATTTCCGCCTCGGGGCCGCCACGCCGCTCGATCTGACGGACGTGGATGTGGTGTTGATGCGCCAGGACCCGCCCTTTGACATGAGCTATATCACCGCCACCCATCTGTTGCAGCGCATTCACCCCAAAACCCTGGTGGTCAATGACCCGGTGCACGTGCGCAACGCGCCGGAAAAACTGTTTGTCACCGAGTTTGACGGCGTCATGCCGCCCACGCTCATTTCCAGCGATGAAGACGAGATCCGCGCGTTTCGCGCCAACCATGAGGACCTGATCCTCAAACCTCTCTACGGCAATGGCGGGGCGGGTGTCTTTCGCTTGAGGCCGGGTGATGAAAATCTCGCCGCACTATTGGAAATGTTCACCCAGTTTTACCGCGAACCGGTGGTGGCGCAGGCCTATGTGCCCGCCGTGCGCCAAGGCGACAAGCGCATTATTCTGGTGGACGGCGTGGCTGTCGGCGCGCTTAACCGGGTGCCGGCCCCGGGCGAATCGCGCTCCAACATGCATGTCGGCGGCCGCCCGGAACGCTCCGGTCTCACCTCCCGCGAGCAGGAGATCTGCACTCAAATCGGCCCTGAATTGAAACGGCGCGGGTTGATTTTTGTCGGCATCGATGTCATCGGCGACTATCTCACCGAGATCAACGTCACCTCGCCCACTGGAATCCAGGAGATCCAGCGGTTTGACGGCACCAACATTGCCGGTCTCATCTGGGACGCCATTGAGGCGCGGCGCGGGGCCCGGTAATCTCGTTTTGTTCTCATAATGTTCTTGCTCTCTCAACCAGAACGCGATAGTCTCCCTTATTCGTTAAGTCAATTCGGGGGATGTTCCCATGGTTGCCCATATCGTGACGGTGGCGTTTGACGGTATTGACGCCCGCGCTGTGGATGTGCAGGTCCATATGGCGCCCGGCATGCCGGGCTTTACGGTGGTTGGGCTGGGAGACAAGGCGGTGACGGAAAGCCGCGAGCGGGTGCGCGCCGCGCTCTCGGCCATCGGGCTGGCCCTGCCCCCCAAGCGCATCACGGTCAATCTGGCCCCTGCCGACCAACCCAAGGAAGGCAGCCACTATGACCTGCCCATCGCGCTGGGGCTGCTGGTCGCCCTCGAGGCGCTGCCCGGCGACAGTCTCAGCCGCTATACCGCCATGGGCGAATTGGCTCTGGACGGGGCCATTGCGCCGGTCGCCGGGGCATTGCCGGCGGCCATGGCGGCCCATGGCGCGGGGCGCGGGTTGATCTGCCCGGCGGCGTGCGGTGCGGAAGCGGCGTGGTCGGGCAATGAAGACATTCTGGCGCCCAGCAATCTCATTGCTCTGGTCAATCATTTTAAAGGCACCCAGGTGCTGACCCCCCCGCAGCGGGGCGCCGCCTTGAGGCGGCGCGGCGGCGTGGATCTTAAAGACATCAAGGGTCAGGAAAGCGCCAAACGGGCTTTGGAAGTGGTGGCCGCCGGGGGCCACAACATGCTGATGATGGGACCCCCGGGGGCGGGCAAATCCATGCTCGCCCAACGCCTGCCGGGCATCTTGCCCCCGCTCAGCGCTGAAGAAATGCTGGAAGTCTCCATGGTGCAGTCGGTGGCCGGTCTTCTGGAGCAGGGCGCGATCAGTCAGGATCGGCCGTTCCGCGCGCCGCATCATTCGGCCAGCATGGCGGCGCTGGTGGGCGGGGGGTTGCGGGTGAAACCCGGCGAAGTGTCGCTGGCGCATCTGGGGGTTTTGTTTTTGGATGAATTGCCGGAATTCTCCCGCACCGTTCTCGATTCCCTGCGCCAGCCCTTGGAGACCGGCGCAGCGGTGATCGCACGCGCCAATGCTCACGTCACCTATCCCGCCCGGATTCAACTGATCGCGGCGATGAATCCCTGTCGCTGCGGCTATGCCGGGGATCTCGGGCGGGCCTGCCGCCGGGGGGCGCATTGTGCGGCCGATTATCAGTCGAAAATCTCGGGGCCGCTGCTTGATCGTATTGATATTCATATCGAGGTGCCGCCGGTCACCGCCGCGGACCTCAGCCTGCCGGCGGCGGCGGAGGGCAGTGCCGAAGTCGCGGCGCGGGTGGCCGCGTCCCGCGCTCTGCAAGCCGAGCGGGCCGGTGCGTGGGCCGCCTTTGTCGGCGCGGATGCGGCGTCGGGCCCGCCCCCGCGCACCAATGCTGAAGCCGATGGGGCCTGGCTGCAGCACATCGCGCAGCCTGATCAGGCGGGGCGGACGCTGCTTGGAGAAGCGGCGGAGGCCATGCGCCTGTCGGCCCGCGGCTATCACCGGGTTTTGCGGGTGGCCCGCACCCTGGCCGATCTTGATGGCGGCGGCGCTGTGCAGCGGCCGCATATCGCCGAGGCTTTGTCTTATCGCCGCGCGCTCAGCGGTGGCCTTAAGGCGGATCTGGCGCCATCAAGACAGGCGGCGGTTTCCCATGTTCCCCCAGGCGCGCCGGGCACAGATTTGAACGTGATGAAGAAAAAGACACCGCAAAGGCGGCAATTTTAATCACATTTGAGCCATGCGCGGCCGCGAATTTTGTAAACGCTTTTTTTGTGGTTCAAAGGACACACTGGCCCCCAGGCGCCGCAATCGTGGCGCGCGGTGTAACTGTTGAGTGTGCGTTTTATGAGTAAACTGGCCCCGGATGATGTCGCGCGCGATCTGATCATCACCTGTCCCGATCCCATCGTTCAACTGGACGTGGATCAATGCGTTTTGTTTGCCAATGAGGCGTTCGCCCAGGCCTTTGGCGGCGCGTCGGAAGACTGGCCGGGGCGCCGATTCGTCATTGGCGGCACGCAGGCCTTCAGCCACCTGACACCGGGAAAGTGGATCGAGATCGATTGCCGTTATGACTGGGCTGACGGCGTGCACTGGTATTCCTGGCGTCTTGGCGCACACATATCCCGGCCCGGCGAAACAACGTTTTTTGCCATTGGTCGTGATATGACAGGGCGGAAAAAATTAGAAGAATCACTGCGAGAAAGCCATCTGTATGCTGAAGAGACGGTCAAGGCGAAATCGCTTTTTCTGGCGGCCATGAGTCATGAGATCCGCACGCCCATGAATGGTATAATCGGCATGGCGGGATTGCTGCTCGACACCAAACTGACGCCCGAGCAACAGACCTATTGCGATGCCGTGCGCACCTCAGGCAAAGCGCTGCTCGATCTTATCAACGACATACTGGATTATTCGAAAATTGAAGCCGGCAAGCTGGAGCTTGAAACATACGATTTCGATCTCACCCGGACCATACAGCAAATTACCGAATTGCTCGCCCCGCGCGTCTATGACAAAGGCATTGAGATTGCCGCTGTCATCGCGCCTGAGGCGGCTGAATTGCTGAGAGGCGATGAAGCCCGCTTGCGTCAGGTTATTCTCAATCTTGCGACGAACGCGGTCAAGTTCACAGAGACGGGCGGCGTCATTTTGCAAGTTTCGTCGCACGCGCATGGGGCACCTGAAGGCTGCGCGCATGTGCGCATTGAAGTGCAGGACACGGGGATCGGGATTTCAGAAGATATGCAGTGCCATATTTTTGATGAATTTACACAAGCCGATCAAACGGCCTCAAGCCAGTATGGCGGGACGGGACTGGGGTTGGCCATTTGCAAAAAAATTATCGAGGCGATGGGGGGGCGTATCGGCGTAGACAGCGCCCCGGGCGGCGGCAGCACGTTCTGGGTTGAGGTGTGCTTGGAGCTTCAGGAAACGGCCCGCGTCCCCGCGCGGACCGATGGCTTGTTCGGTTTGAAATTTCTCATCGTCTCTGCCTCCCCTATCGTGTGCCGTGCGGTGCGGGCGCAGTTGGCGGGGCCCGGCGCGCAGATCACCTGTGTTGGCGGTTACGACGAGGCGGTTCAGGCGCTGCATGATCACGCCGCCACCCCCTTTACCACGCTGATTTGCGATCATGCCTTGCCGCAAAACGGCGCGGAGCGACTCATCGGGCATGTCGGGCGGGCGCAGAGCGCTCCCAGATCTCTTGTTTTGCTGCCTCCAGAAGAACGCAAACACCTGGATGCCCTGATGGAGACAGGCTTTGATGCCTATCTCATCAAGCCAGTGCGTCAAAGCTCCCTGTTCGCCCGTCTCTTGGCTGTGCACGGGCTGGAGGTCGAGAACATGCTCTCGGCACAGGACAGCGAGGCCGATGAGCGCGAATGTGTCGCGCTTTCCCGGTGGCCGGGTGTCCGCCCTTTGCACGTCTTGCTGGCGGAGGACAATCAGATCAATGTGATTCTGACAACGGCGCTCGTGCGTAAGGCCGGGCATCATATCGACACGGTCGCCAATGGCCGGCAGGCGCTGGAGGCGCTGGAGCGCGCGTCCTACGATCTCATCCTGATGGACATGCGCATGCCGGATCTTGACGGTTTGGAAGCGACGCGGATTATCCGCGCGCGCGATGACGCCAAAGGCGCGGTGCCCATTATCGGACTCACCGCCAACGCGATGGAGGAAGATCGCCGCAATTGCTTTGAGGCGGGCATGGATGAGTTTCTCACCAAACCGGTCGAAGCGCTTGAACTCATGCGCGCCATGAACCGCTGGACAAACACGGCGCCCATCTCCAAGGTGTCGTGAAATCACGCGCACACCATAAAGGACACTGACGTGTCAGATCCTTCCACCCCCAGCGCCCCCCCTGAAAGCTGGCGGCAAACACTGAAAGTCTATCTGCGTCCCCGCGTCATCGCGATGCTCTTTTTAGGCTTTTCCGCCGGCCTGCCGTTTCTGCTGTTGTTCTCAACCCTGTCGGTGTGGCTGCGCGAGGCGGACGTGGCGCGCAGCACCATTGGGTTTTTTTCGTGGGTGGGCCTTACCTTTTCAATTAAAGTGGTGTGGGCGCCGGTGGTGGACCGTATGCCTCTGCCGTATTTGACCAGGCTTTTGGGGCGCCGCAGGGGATGGATGTGCCTGGCGCAAATCGGCATTGCCGTTGGCCTTTTCGGCATTGGCATGTCCGATCCAAACACAGACCTGTTTTACATCGCAGTTTTTGCGCTGCTGGTCGCCTTCTCTTCGGCCACGCAGGATATTTCCATCGATGCCTATCGCATCGAGGCGGTGAAACCGGAATTACAGGGCGCTATGGCGGCGACGTATATCTATGGGTATCGCATCGCGCTGCTGGCGGCGGGCGCCGGGGCGCTCTTCATTGCCGATTATGTGTCCTGGCCGGCGGCATATTTTTCCATGGCGGGGCTGGTGGGCGTCGGGCTTATCACGGTTTTGGCTATTGACGAGCCGGAGCATAAGCGCGATGAGGCGACCGCAATGCGGGAACAGAAACTGGCTGAAACTCTGAGCGGGAAAGTGCCCGTTCACGGCAAGGCGGAACAATCCTTGAGTTGGTTCAGCGGTGCGGTGATCAGTCCGATTGCTGATTTTTTTGCCCGTATGGGGCCGATGGGCTGGGCGATTCTCCTGTTCATCGGGGTCTATCGTATTTCGGACATCACCATGGGGATTATGGCCAATCCGTTTTATATTGATTTGGGTTTCACCAAATCCGAGATCGCCAGTATCAGTAAAATCTTTGGATTTTTCATGAGCCTGCTGGGCACGGCGGCGGGCGGGGTGATCGTCGCGCGCTATGGCATCATGCGGCCACTTCTGCTGGGTGCGGTTCTTGTTGCGCTCACCAATCTGTTCTTTGCGGCCTTGGCCATTGTGGG
>Ga0114931_10000472_pt1 | contig 48780 bp, 44 predicted proteins | sample 2SBtaG_FD_89579 | JGI IMG/M metagenome (GOLD analysis project Ga0114931, IMG submission 89579) | Deep subsurface microbial communities from Kolumbo volcano to uncover new lineages of life (NeLLi) - 2SBTROV14_V59a metaG | ecosystem: Environmental > Aquatic > Marine > Volcanic | place: Kolumbo... | reverse complement strand
TAATTCAAAATTTCCGTCATTGCGAGCGAAGTGCGGCAATCTCGTGCAATGGAATCAATCGGTTAGAGATTGCCACGTCACTTCGTTCCTCGCAATGACGAATTAATCAGAGGTTCCCTAGAGTTGAATGGCACTGAGTTAAGCCCGAACAGCGTAAAATCAGTCCCTTCTCCCCTCTGGGGAGAAGGTCAGGATGAGGGGAAAGACGCAACGCGTCTTTTATAGTGACTCACCCCCACCCCGACCCTCCCTTCAAGGGAGAGGGAGAAAACAAAGGGTGAACGGCTTAAGTAAGTGCCGTTGATCTATAGTTTCTTTGCACCCTGGCGTCTTTGCGCGAGATATCACTTCCCGATCGCACCCTTGATGTGTTTCTGGAACTCACTGGCATTCATGTATCCAACCAGACGATAATTGCGTTGTTCGGTTCCGTCCTTGCCGAAGAACAGGATAGCCGGTGGTGCAAACAGGCCGAAGTGGTTCAACAGGGCCTTGTCAGTAGCATCATTGGCGGTGACGTCGGCCTGCAGCAAGGTGACCTTTGCCAATGCAGCCTGCACCCGGGGGTCAGGGAAAGTATAGTCCTCCATCTTGATGCAGTAAGTACACCAGTCGGCATAGAAGTCCAGCATGACCGGTTTGCCCTGCCGGGTGCTTGCTTCCACGGCGGCGGTGAAATCATCGACGCTCTTGATCCGCCGGAACGCCAGGTGTTGCGAGGCATGCCCGCCGCCGCTGATGCCGGTCACTGCCGTGAGGTTGCGCAGCGGGTGCAGTGGGTCATGGGCGCCGGTTGCGGAACCCAGGACCAGGATGACACCATAAGCCAGCATTGCCACGCCCAGTCCTTTCCAGAAACGCCGCCAGCCGGAGATACCGGCCGGTAAGGAATCCAGTGCGCCCATATAGATGGCCGGGATGATGAACAGCATGGCCCACAGCATCAGCGTGACCGCGCCGGGCAGGATGCGTTCCAGCATCAGGATGGCGACGCCCAGCAGAACGACACCGAAGACCGCCTTCACGGTATCCATCCAACTACCGGCCTTCGGCAGCAGTTTGCCACCGGAGGCCCCGATGAGCAGCAAGGGAGCGCCCATGCCGTTACCCAGTGCAAACATGGCCAGCGCACCGGTCAGGTAATCGCCGCTCTGGCTGGTGTAGATCAGCGCACCGATCAGCACGGGCCCGGCGCAGGGTCCGACGATCAGGGCCGAGAGCACACCCATCACAGCGACACCGAACAGGGTGCCGCCTTTCTGGCGATTACTGCCGGCACTCAGTTTTGCCTGCAACGATGCGGGCAGCTGCAGGTTGAAGAAGCCGAACATCGACAGTGCCAGCAGGACAAAAATGAGCGCAAACATGCCCAGGATCCACGGGTTCTGGAAAAAGGCCTGTACCCCGGCGCCGAACTGCGCCGACACGACACCGATGACCGCATAGGTCACGGCAAGGGCCTCGACATAGACCAGTGACAGGAAAAATCCTCTGGCCACGGTCAGGTGTTCGCCGTGGCCGACGATGATGCTCGAAAGGATCGGTATCATCGGGTAGACGCAGGCAGTAAATGCCAGCAGTACACCAGCGCCGAAGAAAAACAGTATCACCCAGCCAGGCCGGCTTTCCCGCAGTACCCGCGCTATTTTATCCTGCCGGGTCGTGACTGCCGGGGTCGTCGCGGAGCCGGCCCGGGGCGCTACGGATTGCGTGGCGCTCGCATTGACAGGCAGTGCAGGGGTAGCGCCCGGATCAAAGGCCGCCAGCGCGACCGGAATTTGCTTCTTTATCGGTGGATAGCAGATACCGGCATCCGCACAGCCCTGGTAGCCCAGAAGCAGGGTCATCTCGGTGGCGTCCCCGGTGCTGCGTTGCAACGGTATCTGCATCTCCGCGGCATTATGGTAAATCTGTACATCACCGAAGAACTCGTCATGGTGGGTATCGCCGGCCGGTAACACGGGGGTGAGCAGGGTCACCTGCCCGTTCCCTGCGAGCCGTACGCTGAATTTGTCACGATACAGGTAATAGCCGTCGGCAATGTTCCAGTGCGCCACCAGCAGGTTCGGTTGCCTGGTGCTGATGCTGACCTGGAAGGCGTCATCCGGATTCAGGAACTCGTCGTCACTGGTGCCGAGACCCAGGCGGTCACCCAGGGATGTCAGGGCAGTCGGTGCCGGGGTATTTGCCGTGGTGGCGCCCGGGTCAGCAGGCAGATTCAGCGATACCACCTGGGTATGTGGCGGGTAGCAGACGCCGATATCGGCACAGCCCTGCGAGACGGCGGTCAGGCTCAGGGTGTCGGGTGCAGCGGCCGCGCGTGTCACCGGGATACTGGCCGTTACCTGATTGCGGTAGATCGCGATCTTGCCGAAGAATTCGTCATCTTTGGTTCTACCTGGTGGCAGGCTCGGCTCGCCCAGTTCAATACCCGGGGTATCGGTGCTGAAACGCATCCGGTCGCGATACATATAGTAGCCGTCGGCAATTTTCCAGCTGATCTGTACGGTGTTGTGGTCACCGGTAATGGCGCTGATGCGGTATGCCTCATCCGGTGGCAGCAGGTTATCTTCCGGGGCGGCGGCAAAACCGGGCACTGAGCCCAGCACGATCAGTAATGTCAGCAGGTGGGAGAATTTCATGATGTGTTAACGAGTGAGGTAGATAGCCAGTCGAGGTAGGCAGGAAGGCCGTCGCTGACTGAGACTGCAATCACCTCCGGAAGTTCGTAGGGATGCAGGGCCTGAACCCTGCCTGCCAATGTATCAAATACGGCGCTGTGTGTCTTGATTATCAGCAGCAGTTCCGCGTCCTGCTCAATCGAATCCTTCCACCGGTATATGGATGTGACTCCGGGAACTATATTAACGCAGGCTGCCAGTCGGTCTGTGACCAGGTTGGCAGCAATGTGTTCGGCTGTTTCCCGGTCAGGCACGGTGCAGAAGACAATCTGCAGATCCCCTGGATAGACCACTGGCATGGAGAGCAATATACCTAAACGGGATGCCCGAGGTGAAATCCGGGACGCACGGTCGCTCATCCCTGATCGGCGACCCGGCATGGTCATTGGCCTGGGTTTCGGTTATGTTGAGCGGGATGGCCCCGTTCCCCGTACTGTTGCTGCTATTCCTGCTGGTGCCGCTGGCCGAGATCTATTTTCTGATCGTCGTTGGTGGCTGGATAGGCGCCCTGCCTACCGTGTTACTGGTCGTGGCGACGGCGGTCACGGGGGCGGCTCTGGCCCGTTACCAGGGATTTGCCACCCTGCAGCGCCTGCAGGCAACGCTGGCCCGGGGCGAGACGCCAGCCCTTGAAATGCTGGAAGGGGTGCTGTTGCTGGTCGGGGCCTTGCTGCTACTGACCCCGGGGTTTATTACCGACCTGGCGGGCTTTTTCTGTCTGCTGCCGGTCACGCGACGCTGGCTGGCGCTGCGTGGCCTCAAACGGATGATGGTGCCCCCGTCAGCGCCCGGATCCGGGCCCTCTGGTCCCGGGACGGCTCGTGGCTCACACACGCTTGAGGGTGAATTCCACCGGGATGATGATTGAAGCTGGTTGATCAGTGGCCGGGCAGACAACGGTCCCTTTCTCGTTTGCCTTGACAAGACGCGTTTCGACGCTATTATTAGCACTCACTAGAGGTGAGTGCTAATAATCGGTGCTCCATTAGTCCATTCATTTGTAAGTAAAAGCCAGCATTAAGGAGATTCTCAGATGAACATTCGTCCATTGCATGATCGCGTGATCCTGAAGCGCATGGAAGAAGAAACCACCTCACCTGGTGGAATTGTTATCCCGGATTCGGCAGCAGAGAAGCCTGTTCGTGGTGAAATTATGGCTGCAGGGACTGGAAAACGCCTTGAGAGTGGTGAAATAGTCCCTCTGGACGTCAAGGTGGGTGACCAGGTCCTGTTTGGCAAGTACTCCGGTACTGAAGTCAAGGTTAATGGGGATGATCTGCTGGTGATGCGCGAAGAAGACATCATGGGTGTCATCGAGGCCTGAAGCCAGCGCCGGCAGTATCTGTGCTGATTATCCAAACAGAATTCAAGAGGAATATGTCATGACCGCAAAAGAAGTGAAATTCAGTGATGAAGCACGCCAGCGTATGGTGGCGGGCGTCAATATATTAGCCAACGCCGTAAAGATTACCCTCGGTCCGAAGGGCCGCAATGTGGTGCTGGACAAAGCCTTCGGCGCCCCCACAGTCACCAAGGACGGTGTATCCGTCGCCAAGGAGATCGAACTGGAAGACAAGTTCGAGAATATGGGCGCACAGATGGTGAAGGAAGTCGCTTCCCAGACCTCCGATGTGGCCGGTGATGGCACCACCACGGCCACGGTACTGGCACAGGCCATGGTCCGTGAGGGCATGAAGTCGGTCGCCGCCGGGATGAACCCGATGGATCTCAAGCGTGGCATCGACAAGGCGGTGACGGCCGTGGTCGCCAGGGTTCAGGAACAGTCCGAACCCTGCACCGACAACAAGGCCATTGCCCAGGTCGGCACCATTTCCGCCAACTCGGACGAGTCCGTTGGCAGCATCATCGCGGATGCGATGGAAAAGGTCGGCAAGGAAGGTGTCATTACCGTGGAAGAGGGCTCCTCGCTGGAAAATGAACTGGATGTCGTCGAAGGCATGTAGTTTGATCGTGGTTACCTGTCTCCCTATTTCATCAATAACCAGGAAAACATGTCCGCGGAAGTCGAGGAACCCTACATCCTGATCTATGACAAGAAGGTCTCCAATATCCGTGACCTGCTGCCGATCCTGGAAGGGGTTGCCAAGTCCGGCAAGCCGTTGCTGATCGTGGCGGAGGACGTCGAGGGCGAGGCGCTGGCCACGCTGGTGGTCAATAGCATTCGCGGTATCGTCAAGGTCTGTGCCGTCAAGGCCCCGGGCTTCGGTGACCGCCGCAAGGCGATGCTGCAGGATATCGCTATCCTGACTGGCGGCCAGGTGATTTCCGAGGAAGTCGGCCTGTCGCTGGAGAAGGCCAGCCTGGATGATCTCGGTACCGCCAAGCGTGTGGTGATCACCAAGGAAAACACCACCGTTATTGATGGTGCCGGTCGCAAGGAAGACATCGAGGGCCGGGTCCAGCAGATCCGTGCCCAGATCGAGGATTCCAGCTCCGACTATGACAAGGAAAAGCTGCAGGAACGTATGGCCAAGCTGGCCGGCGGTGTGGCCGTCATCAAGGTTGGTGCGGCAACCGAGGTCGAGATGAAAGAGAAAAAGGCGCGTGTCGAGGATGCCCTGCATTCTACCCGCGCAGCTGTTGAAGAGGGCGTAGTCCCTGGCGGTGGCGTGGCACTCATCCGTGCCAAGACCAGCGTGGGCGAGTTGGCCGGCGACAATGATGACCAGACCATGGGAATCCTGATCGCCATGCGTGCCATGGAAGATCCGCTGCGCCAGATCTGTGAAAATGCCGGTGAGGAGTCCTCGGTGATCCTGAACGATGTGGCCTCCAACAGCGGTAACTACGGTTACAACGCCGCTACCGGTGAATACGGTGACATGATCGAGATGGGCATCCTGGATCCGGCCAAGGTAACGCGCGCGGCACTGCAGAACGCAGCCTCGGTTGCCGGTCTGATCATCACCACGGAAGCCATGGTGGCCGAGGCGCCGAAGGATGAGGCCGCCGCAGCACCGGCCATGCCGGATATGGGTGGCATGGGTGGCATGGGCGGCATGATGTAAGCCACCCGGTACTTGCAGTGCATAAAAAGCCCCGCAGCAGCGGGGCTTTTTTTTGAGAAGATGCGGTTCCGGCAATATTGCTACAATCTGCGCTTCATGAACTGTTTGCCCGTGCTGCAGTCAGCCATTCCGGTACCGGTCCTTCATTATCCCCGTTCTCTGCTTCTTCAATCAGGCTGAGGTCGGCATTGGGTTCCCGCTCGTCCGGTGCAGTGCTGCTCAGGTTGACCTTTACCCGCAGATTATTGGGCGAGTCGGCATTACGTGCGGCTTCTTCAAGGTCGATCATGCCGGTCTGGTACAGCTTGTACAGGGCATTATCAAAGGTCTGCATGTCGAGGTTCTCGGATTTCACCATGACTTCCTTGATCTCGTGTACATCGCCACGCCGGATCATGTCCTGCACCAGTGGTGTCCCCAGCAGAATTTCAATCGCAGCGGTACGCTTGCCATCGACCGTTTTGACCAGACGCTGGGAAATGAAGGCGCGCAGGTTCAGTGACAGATCCAGCAATAGCTGGTTGCGGCGGTCTTCCGGAAAGAAGTTGATGATACGGTCGAGTGCCTGGTTGGCATTATTGGCGTGCAGCGTCGAGATCGCCAGGTGACCGGTTTCGGCAAAGGCAAGGGCATGCTCCATGGTTTCGCGATCACGGATCTCGCCGATCAGGATCACGTCCGGCGCCTGCCGCAGGGTGTTCTTGAGTGCATCCTCATAGCAGTCGGTATCCATACCGATCTCGCGCTGGTTGACGATTGATTTCTTGTGACTGTGAACGAATTCCACCGGATCCTCGATGGTGATGATGTGGCCGGCACTGTTGGTGTTGCGGTAATCGATCAGCGATGCCAGCGAGGTAGACTTTCCGGAACCGGTCGCGCCGACAAACAGCACCAGTCCACGCTTTGCCATAATGACCTCGGTCAGCACCTCGGGCAGGCCAAGGGCTTCCCAGGCCGGTATTTCCGTCTTGATGTTGCGGATGACCATGGAGACGCTGCTGCGTTGTCGGAAGATATTGACGCGGAAACGGCCAATACCTTCTTCTGAAATAGCCAGGTTCATTTCCGGCTTGTTCTCGAATTCGGCGACCTGTTCATCATCCATCACCGACCAGGCGATGGTCTTGACCTGGTCTGCGGTCAGACGGTTGTCCGCGAGCGCTGTCAGGGTGCCGTTGATCTTTGCGCTGACGGGGGCGCCGCTGCTCAGGTAGAGGTCCGAGGCGTCCTGGTCGACCATGATTTTGAGATAGGCCCTGAAGTCCATATTCATTCCCGTCCGGAGTGGTTTTCCATGAACCACTATGTCGACCAACCGGATACTGAACTTGAGCACGGCGGCGCATGCGGGGGAGTCCGGGATCGCTGTTCACAAGTAGCAGCGCATTGCGCCGTGATCACGGTTGTCACTGTCATGAGCCGGCACTTCACCTTTGGGCGTATACCTTTTAAGCTCCGGGTATGGTCGGTCACGTGCATTCGCCGATGCCCATCAATCGGCATCAGGCACCCGGGCTGCCAGCGGAGCTGAGAGAGTCGCTGGCAGATTCCTGGGAGGCCTTTGCCGAAGCCGCTTCCGCGGCACAGTTGGCGCTCCCGCAGGAACCCGATTTTATCGCCAGCCTGTTGCGCGTCTGGGCGTGCAGTGAATTTGTCGAGACGGCCTGTGTGCGTGAGCCGGCCCTGTTATGTGACCTGCTTGCCGACGGTGATCTGCTGGCCGATTACCGTGACGGCGAATATGCCGGCAAGCTCCGGCAGCAGTTGAACGGTGCTGACGATGAAATCATGTTCGGGAACATCCTGCGCGATTTCAGGATGCGTGAAATGGTGCGGATTGCCTGGCGCGACCTTGCTGGCTGGGTTGGTCTTGACGAGGTACTGGCTGACCTGTCCGGGTTGGCGGATGCCTGTGTGGTCAGTGCACTGGACCGGCTCAGTGCGTGGGCGGTGCAGTCTATGGGTCGTGCGGGCAGTAAACTGAATCCGTCGCTGGTCGTGCTGGGCATGGGCAAGCTCGGAGCACGTGAGTTGAATTTTTCATCGGATATTGATTTGATCTTTGCCTACCCGGATGGCGTTGGCAAGTGGCCAGGGAAGGCGGGCAGTGAAGAGGAGTTTTACCAGACGATCGGTCAACGGCTGATCCGGATACTTGACGATACGACGGACCACGGTTTTGTCTACCGGGTGGATATGCGGCTGCGTCCCTATGGTGACAGTGGCCCGCTGGTCGCCAATTTCAACGCCATGGCGGACTACTATCAGCTACAGGGACGCGAGTGGGAACGCTACGCCATGATCAAGGCGCGTCCGGTGGCCGGCCCGAAGCGTGCCGCCACCCGGTTGATGAAGCTGTTGCGGCCGTTCGTCTATCGGCGCTATCTCGATTTCGGTGCGTTCGACTCGTTGCGCAACCTGAAGGAACAGATTGCACGTGAAGTGGAACGCAAGGGGATGCAGAACAACATCAAGCTCGGACCTGGCGGCATCCGGGAAATCGAGTTTATCGTGCAGGCCTTCCAGCTGGTGCGCGGCGGCCGCCAGATACTGCTGCAGCAACGTGCTGTACTGGATGTACTCGATGCACTGGCGGTACTGGGCTATTTGCCGACCCATGTAACTTTGCAGCTGGCAGAGGCCTATGTATTCCTGCGACGGGTCGAGAACCGCCTGCAGGCCTGGGCCGACCAGCAGGTGCATGAATTGCCGGAAGACAGTCTCGGGCGCGCACGTCTGGCTTTTGCCATGGGATTTGATGACTGGGACAGTTTCGTGCGACGGCTGGATGCCTACCGGCAGCTGGTGCAGGAACATTTCGGGCGGGTATTTGCAGAGCCGGGAACACGGTCAGCGGCAGCGGATGGCGACGCGACCAATGATCTCGATTCCGTCTGGAGCGAGTTGCTGGAGGGCGCCGAGGCCGTCGCGGCTCTGGCAGCGGCCGGCTATGACGAGGCCGACGCAGCGCTGGCCTGGCTGACCGGTTTCCGGCAGGGACCGGTGACCCGTTTTCTCGGTGATGTCGGTCGGCAGCGCCTGGACCAGCTTATGCCGGTGCTGCTGGGTGCCGCGGCCTCACAGCCACAGCCGCTGCGGACACTCAAGCGGGTCGGTGAGCTGCTCGAAGCCATTGCCGGGCGTACTGCGTACCTGTCCCTGCTGGTCGAGAGCCCTATGGCGCTGACCCAACTGGTACAGCTGTGTTCCACCAGCGCCTGGGTTGCATCCCGGCTTGCCCACTACCCGATTCTGCTGGATGAGTTGCTGGACCCGAGGATCCTTTACAGCCCGCTTGACCGGGCGGGCCTGCAGGCCATGATGGAATTACGGCTGGCCGGCATTGCGCCGGACGACCTGGAACAGCAGATGGACCGGTTGCGCCAGTTCCGACAGGCCGGGGTACTGCATGTGGCCGCGACCGATATCGTTGCGGAGGTGCCGGTTACCACGGTGGCGGATCATCTTACCGGGATTGCCGAAGTGGTCCTCGAAAAGGTGTTGCAACTGGCCTGGAGCCATCTGGTGGAACGCCATGGCGAGCCTTGCTATCTGCTGCGCGGCAAGCAGCGCACGGCGGGATTCGGCATTCTCGGCTATGGCAAGCTGGGTGGCAGGGAACTGGGATACGGGTCTGATCTCGATCTGGTCTTCCTGCATGATTGTGTCGGCAACGAGCAACATACGACCGGTCCGCAGGTGCTGGATAACCAGGAATTCTTTACCCGGCTCAGCCAACGCATCATTCACATCATGAATACATTTACCCCGGCCGGGATTCTTTACGAGGTCGACACGCGCCTGCGCCCGGATGGCGCGTCAGGCCTCCTTGTCAGTAGCATGGACGCCTTCGCTGATTACCAGCGGCGCAGTGCCTGGACCTGGGAAAACCAGGCGCTGGTGCGTGCCCGGCTGGTTGCCGGTGATGCCGGAATCGGGCGCCAGTTCGAGCGGGTTCGCTCCGGCGTGCTGGCAAGACCCCGCAGGTCTGACAAGCTGGCAAAAGAGGTGACCGAAATGCGCCAGCGGATGCGTGAGGAACTGGACCGCTCCAGTAACGAACGGTTCGATCTGAAACACGGCCGGGGCGGTATCGTTGACATAGAATTTATGGTTCAATGGGGCGTATTGCTCTGGGCCAACAGGCATTCGGAGCTCCTCCGGCGTACGGACAACCTGGGCCTGCTGGAGGCATTCGGAAAGGCCGGACTGATGCCCGGTGATGAAGTGGCGGCATTAACTGCGGCCTATTGCACTATCCGGAGCCGTATCAATCATCTGGCCCTGCAGGAAGAACCACCGCTGGTTGATCAGGACGAGCTTGTCTCGTTACGTGAGACTGTGGCCGCTTCCTGGGACAAGGTTATGGGTCAGGTCGAAAGATAATTCCCGGTAACCCGTCACCGGTCTGGATGGACGGGTTTTCCCGGCAGCAAAATTGTTTCAGGAGACAAAAGCTATGTCGATGGCGGATCGTGACGGCGTTATCTGGATGGATGGCGAACTGGTGCCCTGGCGCGAGGCGCAGACCCACGTGCTGACTCATACCCTGCACTATGGCATGGGCGTATTCGAGGGTGTGCGTGCCTACCTGGCGCAACAGGGCACCGCAATTTTCCGGCTCAGTGACCACACCCGGCGCCTGTTCGGCTCAGCGCATATCATGAATATGTCCATGCCTTATGACCGGGATGAAATGAATGCCGCCCAGCAGACCGTGGTGCGCGAGAACCAGCTGGAATCCGCCTACATCCGGCCCATGTGTTTTTACGGTGCGGAAGGTATGGGGTTACGTGCCGACAATCTAAAGGTACACGTCATTGTCGCGGCCTGGGAGTGGGGCTCTTACCTGGGTGCGGAGAACATGGAACACGGAATTCGCGTCAAGACATCATCGTTTACCCGCCATCATGTCAATATCACCATGTGCAAGGCCAAGGCCAACGGTAATTACATGAACTCGATGCTGGCACTGAACGAGGCCATGGCGTCCGGTTATGATGAAGCCATGCTGCTGGACGTGGACGGTTTCGTGGCCGAGGGCAGTGGTGAAAATATCTTTATCGTACGTGATGGCATCCTCTATACGCCGGATCTGACATCGGCGCTGGAGGGCATCACGCGCGCGACAATCATCACCCTGGCGCAGGCGGAAGGTCTTGAAATCAGGGAGAAGCGCATCACCCGTGACGAGGTGTACCTCGCTGATGAGGCCTTTTTTACCGGGACCGCGGCCGAGGTCACCCCGATTCGCGAAGTCGATGACCGGACCATCGGCAATGGCGGCCGGGGGCCGGTCACCGGCCGCCTGCAGTCACAGTATTTTGATGTAGTGCACGGCCGTCTGGATGGCTATGAAGACTGGCTGACTATTGTGTAGTGATGCTTTATGCAGAATTTAAACAGCTTTCTGATGGTGGTTTTCCAGTGCCGGAGAGGTGGTATGAAATGCAGAGTGAGAAATTTGCTGGCCATGCTGGCTGTGTGTTCTGCATCTGTCGATGCCGGTGGTTTCTACCTGGGGGCATCAACAGGCGCAATGAACGCTGATATCGGTGGTTTCGATCCGGCGGTAAATGCAGGTGTTCTTGCGGGCTACGATGTCTACACCAAAGAGATTATTGCGGTGTCGCTGGAAACGGAGTTTACGACGACGGTTTCCGATGGTGACATCAAGATCATGGGTACCAAGGGTGCCTGGGATATTAATACGCAGGCCGCCCATGTTGCAGTACGAATGGGTAAGCGGGCATATATGAAGGTCAGGTATGGTGTTGTACACAATGACATTTCAGTGAAGATTGCGGGTTTTAATCGCAGCGAGTCCGATACCAGTGGTTCCTGGGGCGGCGCAATCGGCTGGATGTTTACCGAGCACTGGGGCGTGCAGGCGGATGGCACCCTGGTGGATTCCGACGTGACCTACTGGAACCTGGGCGTGAAATACCAGTTCTGATGCATGATCCGCATTCACTGGCAGGTTTTATTGAAGGGGGACGTCGGGCTCAAGGCGCGAGACAGGTCCTTACACGCCGTATTGCTCCCGGTAAGCCTCAATCCGTGCCACGTCATTGCTTTTGTTGCCCTGCGCCTGCAGATATTCCAGCAGGTGTGCCAGCGTTACGATGCTGGTAACGGTGATGCCGTGCCCGGTTTCCACTTCCTGGATGGCGGACTGTGTCCCCTGGCCACGTTCCTGGCGGTCGAGTGCGATGACTACGCCGCCGAGGGTGGCGCCTGCAGCCCTGATGAGTTCGACGGATTCACGGATCGCGGTGCCGGCGGTAATAACATCGTCAATTACCAGCACCTTGCCGGTCAGTGGACTGCCGACCAGATCGCCACCTTCACCGTGGTCCTTGGTTTCCTTGCGATTGAAGCACCACGCTACATTGCGCTTATGGTGGTCAGCCAGGGCGATACCGGTGGCGGCCGCCAGCGGTATGCCCTTGTAGGCCGGGCCGAACAGGACATCGAATCCGGTATTACTGTCGACGATGGCCCGGGCATAGAAGCGGCCCAGTCGCGCCAGATGTTCGCCGGTATTAAACAGCCCGGCATTGAAAAAATACGGACTGGTACGCCCGGATTTCAGGGTGAACTCACCGAAGCGCAGAGCGCCGGCATGAATAGCAAAGTCGATGAATTCGTGCTGGTAATTTTTCATGTCAATAATCGAAAGCCGTAATCAGGCTGGTATCATACGCGCGGAATAAAAACAGGGAAAATCATGCGCATCATTACCGTCAATGTGAATGGAATCCGCTCGGCTGCCAGAAAAGGTTTTTTTCAATGGATGGTGCGCCAGCAGGCGGATGTGGTCTGTCTCCAGGAAACCAGGGCCCGGGTACACCAGCTGGAAGACCGGGTGTTCTGGCCGCGCGGCTGGCATGCCTATTTTTACGATGCCGAAAAAAAAGGCTACAGCGGTGTGGCCATCTACTGCAAGCGCAAGCCCGACAAAGTGGTCTGCGGGCTTGGCTGGCCGGACATGGATGCCGAGGGGCGCTGCATCGAGGCTCGCTTCGGGTCGCTGAGTGTCGTGTCGGTCTATCTGCCTTCCGGCTCCTCCAGCGAGGAGCGCCAGGCCATCAAGTTCAGTTTTCTTGAGCGCTTCATGCCCTGGTTGCGCAAGCTCAGGCTGAAGCGCCGTGAATATGTGCTGTGTGGTGACTGGAATATCGCCCACCAGCAGATCGACCTGAAGAACTGGCGTGGCAACCGGAAGAATTCGGGTTTTTTACCGGAGGAGCGCGCCTGGATGGACGAGCTGTTCGGACCGGCGGGTTTCACGGACGCCTTTCGCGTCGTGAACACGCAGCCGGACCAGTACACCTGGTGGTCGAACCGCGGGCAGGCCTGGGCAAAAAACGTGGGGTGGCGGATAGATTACCAGGTGGTCACACCGGGGTTGGTCGATACGGTTCGCCGTGCGCGTATCTACAAGACCAAACGCTTCTCGGACCACGCGCCGTTGATCATGGATTACGACATCAAGTGGTAGCGCTTGGCGGAAAAAAACCGGAGACCGCGCTGGTCAGTCATTTTCGGCCTTGGCCAGGTCAGCCGGCAGCATTCCCGAGAACAGCGTCAGGCGTTCATCCAGCGATATATTTTCCAGGCGGCGGTCCGATATGTGGCGACGGTTACTGAGTACCGTTGTCCCGTCACAGTCGATGAGTGGAAACCCGTTGCCGAGTCCCCACCGGCGCTGCCCTCTGGAGCGTCGTTCGGTCATTGTTATTACCTCTCGTACTCTCAAATCCTAGCCGATATGGGCAGCCACGGCCAGTAATACCCTGCATATTTAGTCAGTATTCGAAGCTGATTATATGCCATGAAAATACACTATTTATATATTAATCAATAAGTTAACAAGATTCTTGTGGAGATTACGTGGTTTCCGGGAGTCGCTTTTTCAGAACCAGTACCAAGAAGATGGCCGGCAGCCCCAGCAGGCCGGCATACAGGAAAAAGCTGGCGTAGTTGCTGGCATCCACCACTATGCCGGCAAAGCCGCCGATGAATTTGGCCGGCAACGTCATCAGGGAACTGAACAGGGCGTACTGGGTGGCGGTATAGGCCGTATTGGTGAGGCTCGATAGCCAGGCAATGAACGCCGAGGTGGCGAGACCGCCGCTGAGGTTGTCTGCGCTGATCACGATGGCCAGTGATACAAGATCGGGTTCGCTGACGGCCAGCCAGACAAACAGCAGGTTGGTGCCGGCAACCAGGATGGCGCCGGCCAGCAACGGGCGCAGGATGCCGTAACGGACCACCAGCAAACCGCCAAGCCCGGCCCCCGCAATCGTCATGAAGAAACCGAACACCTTGGTGATGTTGGCGATCTCGGTCTTGCTGAAACCAAGATCAAGATAAAATGGGTTGGCCATCACGCCCATGGTGATGTCACTCAGCTTGTAACAGCTGACCAGCAGCAGGATCAGGATGGCGAGCGTGCCATTGCGCTGAAAGAATTCCACGAACGGGCTGACCACGGCATCCGAGAACCAGGCGGCGATGCGCATTGTCAGGGTGTGCTTGCCATGTAAGCCGGCGACCGCCTCGAGTCGCGCTTCCAGTGCCCGGGTGTGTGCATCGGTTCGGTGTGCCGGCTCGCGGATGACCAGCGTGGTCATCATGCCGACGCTCATCAATGCGGCCATGGCCAGGTAGGCCACCCGCCATGACCAGGCCTCGGCGATATAGAAGGCGCCGGCGCCGGCGGCCAGCAGCGCCAGCCGGTAACCAAGTACGTAGGTTGCCGCCATCGCGCCCTGCAGACGCGGGTCGACGGCCTCGATCCGGTAGGCATCCACGGTGATGTCCTGGGTCGCGGAACCGAAGGCGACCAGCAGGGCAAATGTGGCGAGCAGGGCCAGGTCCGTATGCGGGTCAGTCAGGGCCATGCCGACCAGCCCGGTGGCAATGGTCAGCTGGGCAACCAGCATCCACGAGCGGCGCTTGCCGAGCAGCAGGGTCAGTAGCGGGAATGGCAGGCGGTCGATGACCGGCGCCCAGAACACCTTGATGGAATAGGTGATGCCTACCCAGCTGAAGAAGCCGACGGTGGTGCGTGCGATGCCGATATCGCGCAGCCAGGCGGACAGCGTGGAAAACACCAGCAGGAACGGCAGGCCGGCCGCGAACCCGAGGAACACCATGCCCACCACCCGCGGCCGGGTATAGGTCGCCACGGCATCAGACCAGCGGCGGGTCTGCGCGTTATCAGTGCCGGGGTCGGTCAAGCCGCCCCCCGCGACCCGGCAATGGCGAGCAAGGCGCGGTTACCGTGTTTTTGACGAAAATAACGGAATTTAAAGGAAAATGAAAGCCGCAATACATGAGCGCCGGCGCGTTGCTGTCAGCCAATCAGCGGGATAACCAGCATGCGGAGGACCTGCAGACCGATAATTGCAAACAGCGGTGACAGGTCGATGCCCGAGATTGGCGGGATCAGTTGCTGGATCGGCCGCAGTATCGGGCTGGTGAGGCTGTAGACCAGGGACGTGACCGGGTTGTAGGTGCCCGGGTTTACCCAACTGAGAATGACCTGAATGATTATGGCAAAGAAGAACACGTTGATCGCCAGTGACACCAGTTTCGCCAGACTGATAATGAGGATGGCTCCGACTGGAAAGCCGCTCCCGCGCAGCAGGACAATCAAGGTCAGCGCCAGTAGTTGCAGGGCGATCATCAAAACGATGGCGGCAATATCAAATTTGCCGATACTCGGGAGGACCTTGCGCAGCGGCACCAGCACAGGATTGGTGATACGCACCAGGAACTGGCTGACCGGATTGTAGAAGTCCGCGCGTACCATGCCAAGCAGGAAGCGCAGCATCACCGCCAGTATATACAGGCTGAACAGGGTACTGATCAGGAACTCGATCGGGTTGGTGAAATAGTTGCCGCTCATTGTTCCGCGCCGAATTGCGCCGCAAGTTCACGGGAACGTTCCGCTGCCGCCTGCAGTGCACCCTGCACGATGTCCTCAAAACCGTGCTGTCTGAAATAGTCCAGAGCGCGCTCTGTGGTTCCGCCCGGTGATGTAACGCGTTGTCTCAGTACGGCAGCATCCTCGGCACTTTCCAGTGCCATCTTCGCGGCACCAAAGGCGGTCTGCAGGGTCAACAGGCGCGCCGTTTCCGCGGGCAGGCCGAGTTCTGTGCCGGCCGACTGCAGGGCCTCCATGAACAGGAAGAAATAGGCCGGACCGCTACCCGACAGGGCGGTCACGGCATCCATCAGGTCTTCATCATCGACCCAGAGGGTGAGCCCGACAGCGCGCAGTATCGACTCGGCCATGTTGTGCTGCGCCGTGCTGACATTGGCGTTGGCATACAGCGCGGTGGCCCCGCTTTGCACCAGTGCCGGGGTATTCGGCATGGTACGCACAATTGCCGTATCTTCAGCGAGCCAGCCACGCAGGGTGGTTTCACGGATACCGGCGGCAATCGAGATAAGCAGTGGTTGCTGCGCGGCAATGACACCGGCCAGTTCGCTGACCACTGCTTTGACGGCCTGGGGTTTGACTGCCAGAATCATGGCGTCGGCCTGCTCAACGGCGGAGCGGTTGTCCTGCGTGGTTATCACGGAAAAGTGTTGTGCCAGGCGATCGGTTTGCTGGCGGTCCGGATCGGCGACATGAATTCGCCCCGGGTCCCAGCCGTCGGCGATGAGGCCGCCGACCAGGCTGCTGGCCATGTTGCCGCCACCGATGAATGCGAGTCGGGAGTTAGTCATGGCTTTGACAATACAGGATGCGTGCATTTAAGGACAAGCTTGACACTGGTCCCCGTGTCGCAGCATGGAAAGAACCCGTACCCATCCTCTGATTGCCGTTATTTTTCTTGAAAAACCCAGGTTATTCGGCATACTCCAAGACATCGGGATTCCTCAGGGAATACGCTGGGTATCCGGCTTTTTCAATACATATTTCAGTCATCCCGAACCGGGCTGTTATGGCGTAACCTGCGGTTGTCAGTGCAGTTTCTCAAGTATCCGGAGTCACCGTCGATACAGAGTGACCAGCACCAGTACACCTATAGGGAGCAGGCATGGATATAGCGGAGTTACTGACGTTCAGTGTCAAAAACGGGGCATCCGACCTTCACCTGTCGGCCGGCATGCCGCCCATGATCCGTGTGGACGGGGATATGCGCAAGGTGAACGTCCCGGCAATGGATCATAAAACCGTGCACGGTCTTGTCTATGACATTATGAACGACAAGCAGCGCAAGGACTACGAAGAATTCCTGGAAACCGATTTCTCGTTCGAGATTCCGGAGCTCGCCCGCTTTCGTGTCAATGCCTTCAACCACAACCGTGGCGCCGGCGCCGTGTTCCGTACCATTCCATCGGACATTCTGAGCCTGGAAGACCTGGGTACGCCCCCGATCTTCAAGACGATTGCCGATACCCCGCGCGGTCTGGTACTGGTGACCGGGCCGACCGGTTCCGGTAAATCGACGACTCTGGCGGCTATGATGGACTACATCAACAACAAGGCCTACGCACACGTGCTCACTATCGAGGACCCGATCGAGTTTGTTCACGAAAGCAAGAAGTGTCTCGTCAACCAGCGTGAGGTGCACCGCGATACACTCGGTTTTAACGGCGTTGCGTTCCGCGCTGCGCGAAGATCCGGATATTATTCTCGTCGGCGAATTACGTGACCTGGAAACCATCCGCCTTGCATTGACGGCGGCCGAGACCGGTCACCTGGTATTCGGTACCCTGCATACCAGTTCGGCGGCCAAGACCATTGACCGTGTGATCGACGTGTTCCCGGCGGCTGAGAAAACCATGGTGCGCTCCATGCTGTCCGAATCACTGCGGGCCGTTATCGCGCAGACTCTGATGAAAAAGAACGGTGGCGGCCGTATTGCTGCCTGGGAAATCATGATCGGGACACCGGCCATCCGCAACCTCATCCGCGAGGACAAGGTCGCACAAATGTACTCTGCTATTCAGACCGGTACAGCGAAAGGCATGATCACGATGGACCAGTATCTGCAAGACTTGCTGGCCCGCGGTTTGATCAACAAGCATGATGCGCGCTCCAAGGCAGTCAACAAGGAAATGTTTGCGTAATTATTTACACGGGAGAACGGTAATGGACGTATCTTCACTACTCAGGATAATGGCCGAGAAAAAGGCCTCTGATCTGTATATCACGGCAGGTCTGCCACCCACCATGAAGATCAACGGGCATCTCGAACCTGTTGCCCGGAACCAGCTGACTCCGGATGAGACCAGCGAGATGGTTCTCGGCATGATGTCCCCGGCACAGCGTGAAGATTTCGATGCAACCCATGAATGCAACTTTGCCATCAGCGAGACCGGTGTCGGCCGCTTTCGTGCCAGTGCCTTCATACAGCGCAACCATGCAGGGGTCGTGCTGCGCCGTATCGAGACCTATATTCCGACTATCGAGGAGCTGGGTCTGCCACCGATCCTCAAGAACCTGTCGATGACCAAGCGCGGCCTGATCATCTTTATCGGCGCCACCGGTACGGGTAAATCAACATCACTTGCCTCCATGATCGGCTATCGCAACAAGAACGGTTCCGGCCACATCATTACTATCGAGGATCCGATCGAGTTTGTACACAATCACGAGAACTGCATCATTACCCAGCGCGAGGTCGGCATCGACACTGAATCCTACGAGGTAGCGCTGAAGAACACCCTGCGCCAGGCCCCGGACGTCATCCTGATCGGCGAGATCCGTGATCGTGAAACCATGAACCATGCCATTGCATTTGCCGAGACCGGCCACCTGTGTCTGGCCACCCTGCACGCCAATAATGCCAACCAGGCCATGGACCGCATTATCAACTTTTTCCCCGAGGACCGGCGCTCGCAGTTGTTCATGGATCTGTCCATGAACCTGAAGGCCTTCCTTGCGCAACAATTGATCCCACGGGCCGATGGCAATGGCCGCCGGGTGTGCGTGGAAATCCTGCTGGGTACGCCGCTGGTGCGTGACATGATACGCAAGGGTGAGGTACACAAACTGAAGGAACTCATGAAGCAGTCGGGCCAGCAAGGCATGATAACCTTTGACCAGGCGCTGTTCGAGCTCTACAAGGCCGGCGAGATTACCTACGATGATGCACTGCATTATGCTGATTCGGCCAACGAGGTGCGCCTCATGGTCAAGCTGGACAGTGGTGATGTTGACCAGTATGCGGCCGCGATGGACAAGGTTACCCTGATCGAGGAAGACTAGAACCCTGTCCAGTCAATCAGACTGGCATCGAACACCGGGCCGTCGACGCAGACGCGTTTCATGGCCGGACCATCTGCAGTATTCACGCGGACAGTACAACCGGCACAACCGCCCACGGCGCATGCCATGTATTCCTCGAGTGAAACCTGGCAGGGCAGATCGTATTCCTGAGAGAGCGCCGCACAGGCCGCCAGCATCGGCTGTGGCCCACAGGCGTACACGCTGACTCCGGCACGCTGCATGTCGCTGAGCGAAGCCAGCCAGGTGCGCGCCAGAGCAGTGATATAACCCGCGTAACACCCCGGATAATCCTGCCGACTGGCGAGCCGGCTCGGCACGCCCCAGTCATCCAGTAATGGCATGGCCGCGATGACGCTTTCCGGCATCCCCGGCACCAGGATGGCGGACGGGCGGGCGCTGAACGGGAACGGTACTTCCGACCCCATCAACACCAGTGGTTTCCAGTGCGGGTCAGTGCGTAGATTGTCGGCGAGAAACACCATTGGGGGTATTCCGACCCCACCTCCCAGTAACAGGGTGCGCGGGCGCGAGCGGTCCGGTATGAAGGGCATGCCGATCGGTCCGATCAGGCTGATGGTCTCACCGACCTGTCGCTGTGCGAGTTCATGCGTGCCGCTGCCGACATCCTTGTAGAGAAATTCAATCCAGCCCTGTTGTGCGTTGGCGCGCATGATCGACAGCGGGCGGCGCATCGGCAGGGACCGACTGCACTGGACGTGCGCGAAGCTGCCGGGTCTGGCGTGTGCGGCTGTGTGTGGTGCAGCCACCCGCAGGACGAACTGTGCACCCGGGTAGTGGTCGTGGGCGAGTACCCGGGCGTCCTCGACGTGCAGGGAATTGCGCTGCGGTTTTTGTGTCCGGTCGGTCATGGGCCAGGCAGCAGGCCGGGAGTCAAGGCTGGTGTACCACGTGTCCGCCCAGCAGGGTATGGGTTACCCGTCCTTTCAGTTCCCAGCCCATGAACGGGGTGTTGAGTCCGTTGCTGTTCATGGTGCCGGGTTCCAGTTGCCACGTCTGGTCCGGGTCGAAGATGCAGATATCGGCCGGTGCATCGATGGACAGGGTGCCGGCCGACAGTCCGAGGATGGTGGCCGGGCCGGCCGTCAGGCGGTGGATGAGGTCCCCCAACTCAATCGCGTTTTCATCGACCAGGCGCAGCGCCAGCGGCAACAGCGTATCGAGCCCGGAGATACCTGGCTCCGTGACCGGGAACGGCCCGAGTTTGGCATCCGGCTCATGCGGCTGGTGATCGGAGCACAGGGCCGAGAAGGTGCCGCGTTGCAGGGCATCGCGCAGGCGCTGGCGGTCCCCGGTAGTGCGCAGCGGCGGTATGACGTGGCAATTGCTGTCGAAGTCACTGACGTCGATCTCGGTCAGGTACAGATAGGGTATGGCGACATCCGCGGTGACCGGCACGCCGTCAAACCGGGCACGGGCTACCATGTTGACAGCGCGCCCGGTGGTCAGGCGGCAGAAATGTGCGCGGATGCCGGTTTGCTCGATCAGTGCCAGATCGCGCGCTACCGCGGCCGTCTCTGCGGCTTCCGGGATCCCGGGCAGCCCCATGCGTGTCGCCACCTTGCCTTCGTGGGCGCAGCCGTTTGCGGACAGGTCGTGGTCATTGGCATACAGGAACACCGTCAGGTCAAAGGTGGCGGCATATTCCAGTGCGCGCCGTTGTACCCGCGTATTGGCCAGCGGTTGCAGGGCATTGCTGATGCCCACACAGCCGGCCTGTTTGAGCGCAGCCATTTCGCTCAACCGCTCACCGCCGAGCCCGTGCGTCAGGGCGCCAAGGGTAACGATACGGGTATTGCCTGATGACCTTGCACGCAGCCGGATCAGCTCGATATCCGCCGGCGTTTCGATCACCGGATCGGTATCCGGCGGGCAGCACAGGGTGGTAATACCGCCGCCGGCGGCGGCAACGGATTCCGAGGCGATGGTTGCCTTGTGCTCCTGCCCTGGCTCGCGTACCCGCGCGCACAGATCGACCAGTCCCGGGCAAACGATATGGCCGGTGGCATCGATTTTGTGCGTGGGGGTGAAACCGTCAGGCGCCGTGCCCACCGCGATAATACGGCCATCTGCAATACAGACATCCACTCGATCATCGATTCGGTTGGCCGGGTCGATAACGCGGCCACCGTGGATCAGAGTGGTGTCCGTCGAGGGTGTGTTGGTTGGTGACATGGTTTATTCCGGCGAGTCTTCCCGGTGATGCATGGCCATGGACATAACCGCCATGCGGACGGCGATGCCGTGGGTGACTTGTTCCAGGATCACCGAATGCGAGCCGTCGGCCACTTCCGAGTCCATCTCTACGCCACGGTTGATCGGTCCGGGATGCATGATGGTGACATCGGGTTTTGCCACGGCGAGTTTCTCCTCGGTCACACCAAACAGTTCATAGTATTCATGTTCGCTGGGCAACAGTGCCCCCGACATGCGCTCGTGCTGCAGGCGCAGCATGATAATCACGTCTGCATCGCGGATGCCTTCACGCAGGTCATGAAACACATGGACGCCAAGCGCTTCGCTATGGACCGGTATCAGTGTTTTCGGCGCCACGATGCGGACATCGCCGGTGTTCAGCAGGTTCAGTGCGTTGATCTGCGAACGGGCGACCCGCGAGTGCATGATGTCGCCGACAATGGCAACGCGTAGCCGCCCGAAATCCGGGCCCTTGATGCGGCGAATGGTAAACATGTCCAGCATGGCCTGCGTCGGGTGCGAATGGCGGCCGTCACCGGCATTGATGACGCTGACGTGCGGGGCCACCTTGCCGGCAATGAAATGTGCGGCGCCGCTGTCCGCATGCCGGACTACGAACATGTCGACATGCATCGCTTCCAGATTGCGCAGGGTATCCAGTAGACTCTCGCCCTTGGCCGTGGCCGACTGGGTGATGTTGATATTGAGTACGTCCGCCGACAGGCGCTTGGCCGCAAGCTCGAACGTGGTGCGGGTACGTGTGCTGGCCTCAAAAAACAGATTGACGATGGTCTTGCCACGCAGTAGCGGAACCTTCTTGACGGTTTGCTCGCTAACACCGGTAAATGACTCGGCCGTGTCGAGTATGTGGACCAGTAATTCGGTATTCAGGCCACTGATACAGAGAAAGTGACGCAGGCCCCCGTCTTCCCCGATCTGCAGGTTCCGGTGTTTCATGGGGCCTGCCTGACTTCCAGTACCAGTGGGTCGGGTCCCGACAGCTTGATATGCTCGTCCGGCTTCAGTTCGACATGGGTGCCGACGACATTGGCTTCCACCGGTAATTCGCGCCCGCCACGCTCTACCAGTACCGCCAGCACGATGGAGGCGGGGCGGCCGTAATCGAACAGTTCGTTCAGGGCAGCGCGAATGGTGCGGCCGGTATGCAGCACATCGTCTACCAGGATGATATGGCGGTCATCGATGCTGAAGGGCATCTGCGAGGGTTTCACCACCGGGTTCATACCGATGCGGGTAAAGTCGTCCCGGTAAAAGGAGATGTCGAGACTGGCGAGTGGCTCGCCGATATCCAGTCTGCTGTGCAACTGCTCGGCGATCCAGACCCCGCCGGTATGGATGCCGACCAGAACCGGGTTGTCGCGACCGGCTTCCCGGGTCAGCGTATTGAGCCTGTCGGCCATGCGGACGATGAGGCTGCTTATATCGTCAAGATCATTCATTCGTTTCTGTTGCCGGCCGCCAGCCAGTCCTGCAGTATGATGCGTGCAGCTACAGCGTCGATTCCCGGTGCTGTTCCCGGATCATCGGGATTGTCCGGTTGCCCGCGTGCCGCCTGCGAGCTGAGGCGCTCATCCATCGTGTAGACCGGTAGCCGGTAACGTCCCTCCAGTTGGCGGATAAAGCGCCTGACCGCAACGCTAATATCCGAGTCGGAGCCATCGTCGTGCCGCGGCAGGCCAACGACCAGGGCATCGGGTCGCCAGGTTTGCATCAATTCGGAAATACTATCCCAGTCAGGCTGACCATTCCGGGCCTTGAGCGTGCTGAGTGCCGTGGCCGTTCCGGTTATGTCCTGGCCGCTGGCAACGCCAATCCGCTGCAGTCCAAAGTCAAATCCCAGCAGTATCTGCAAGTTGCCTGGCCGCTCGCTTCCCCGGCTGTTGGTGATGCCGGGGGCTGTTGTCATGCATGACCCGCGTCTCCGGAGATCAGGTTCAGATCAATCCCGATGAGTGCGGCGGCGGCTTCCCAGCGCTGCGCACACGGGGTTTCAAATACAATCCGGGAACTGGCCGGTCCGCTGAGCCAGGCATTCGCGGCAAGCTCCTGCTCAAGTTGGCCGGCACCCCAGCCGGCATAACCGAGTGTGATGAATGTCTTTTCCGGGCCTTCACCGCGTGCGATTGCTTCCAGGATATCGCGGGACGAGGTAATGCCGGTATCTTCGGTTACCTTGAGGGTGGCTTCCCAGTCACCCAGTGGCTGGTGCAGCACAAAGCCGCGGTCATTTTGTACCGGTCCGCCCATGTAGACAGCCTGCTGTTCAATCTCATTGTAAACGGCCTCGATTTCCATGTGTTCCAGGATATCGCCGAGGTGCAGCTCCGTCGGCCGGTTGATGACGATGCCCAGTGCCCCATCATCATTGTGTTCGCAGATCAGGGTCGCGGTGTGGTGAAAATTGGGGTCGGACAACGCCGGCATGGCGATCAGGAAATGGTTACTGAGTGATTCCACCGTGCTCATACCCGTAGTATCGGGCAGAGTGGTGGTATCCAGCAAGTATTAACGCCAATCAGGCGTCGATAATTCACCCGGTAGTGTGTCGGTAAACGGATTTTTGGCGTGTCTTGAGAAGACTCCCTGGCCCCCGGGTAACCTTGCTCCGCATGCTGGCCCACTCGATCAGGGGAAGATCCAGGTCGGTCAGTCAGTGGCTTGTCAGGTTGTATGATGAGGAAAATTCCCAGGTCCGGGTAATATGCAACACATCGGCTTCCTTGCGGATTTCCGGTGAGAATGGCGGGTAGGGCGCGGCCAGGTTGACGATGCGGATAGCCGCGTCATCAATGACCGTGTGCCCGGAAGACTTCAGGACCGTGATATTGCGTACCGACCCATCCGGGTTGAGCGCCACATCGAGTAACAGTTTCCCGGAGACGTCTTCACGCCGGGCCGCATCCGGGTAATTCAGGTTACCCACGCGTTCGACCTTCTTGACCCACTCGACCATGTAATTGGCGTACTTGAACTCCTGGGTGCGTGCCGACACATAGATCTGCTTCGGTCGCTTGGCGTAGGCCTGCATGGACTGGTTGATTTCCTCGTTCAGGTTGACCATTTCCAGGCTGTGATCGATCAGCTCGGCAGCCGTCGGATCCTTGTGTTTGGTGTCGGGGTGCGTGGTGTCTTGCTGGCGTATTCGGGTGACGGATTTGTCGGTCGTTACCACCTGGATCGGGGCAGGGGCCGGCTGCTGTGGTGCGACGGCCGGTGCCTGTTCCGGGGTAGCTTGTTGCGGGCGTACCTTCCTGTTGACATTGCCGCCACCGTCCTGGCTGGTCTGGGCCAGGTAGTCCGCCTCGTCCGGTGGCGGTGTCTTGTGATTGACGACCGTGATGTCCAGCGTGGGCAGGTCGTTTTCCGGTGGGACTTTATCCGGTACGCCGAAGGTAATACCAAGGATAATCATGGCATGCAGAACCACGGCGAAAAACAGCGTCAGGGTAAACCGGTCGGTTGCCGTCACCGGGCTGGTTTCGAGTACCGGTGTGGTCACGTCCTGCATGGGTGGCTCTCTGTGTTCATGGCAGCAGCAATTATACCGTTGACAATCCCGGATAGCAGTGTTGCGGTCTGCATTAGCGGGAACGGCCACCACAGCGCGGAGCGCGGGATAAACAGCAGCCAGGTGATGTGGCGATCTTCAGCAGGAGTCTGGATCTGCATGGTGATGCCGTTTGCTGGTTGTTATCCCAGCCGCTTGTCAATGACTTCCATCAACTCACCGGCGATATCTGCGTCATACAGTGAATCGAGTTCCCGGATGCAGGTCGGGCTGGTGACGTTGATCTCCGTCAGGTAATCACCGATCACGTCAAGCCCGGCAAACAACAGCCCGCGCTCACGCAACGCCGGGCCGACCTGCCGGCAAATCCAGCGATCCCGGTCGGTGAGATCGACGCCCTTGCCGGAGCCACCGGCCGCGAGATTGCCACGGGTTTCCCCGGCAGCCGGAATGCGCGCCAGTGCATGGGGAAACGGTTCACCGTCAATCATCAGGATACGTTTGTCGCCTGCGGTGATCTCCGGGATATAACGCTGTGCCATCGCGGTCCGGTTGCCGTTGTCGGTAATGGTCTCCAGGATGACATTCAGGTTCGGGTCGCTGTCCTGCACCCGGAACACCGAGGCACCGCCCATGCCATTGAGCGGTTTTACGACCATATCCCCGTGTTCATCGAGAAACTTCCGCAGCCGCGGAATATCCCGACTGACGCAGGTGGGCGGACAGCAGCCGGCAAACCAGGCAGTGTAGAGTTTCTCGCTGGCATCGCGCAGTGCGCCGGGCCTGTTTACCAGCAGTACCCCGTCAGCCTCGGCCCGTTCCAGCAGAAACGTCGTGTACATGTATTCCATATCGACCGGCGGGTCCTTGCGCATCAAGACCACGTCCAGCGATGCCAGTGGTCGAACCGCGGGTTGTGTGCACTGGAACCAGTCATCCGGGTCATTTTTGACTTTCAGGCGGCCCATGGCAGCCAGACAGTGACTGTCCTGCAGGAACAGGTCGGTCTGCTCCATATACCAGAGTTCCCAGCCGCGTGCGCCGGCTGCCAGCAGCATGGCCAGAGTACTGTCTTTTTTGAAGTGGATGGACCCGATCGGGTCCATGACAACGCCCAGTTTGATTGCCATAAATGCGTCTTTCCCGGTCCCGAATGGCCACCTGCCGGCTTGTAAAGTTTGCCCGGTGGCGGACGATAAATCGTTGTAGCTGCAGGGCAATATAAATTAATTCGCCAGGCAATGTGTTATCGGCGAAGTGTCCCGGGCTGTACGAGCCGGTAATCGCCGGCATGTTTTAGGTGAAATACTAACTTAAACAGTGGGTTAACTATGAATAACAGTGTCGGGATACAGAGTCGCCCGGATACCGCGGATTCCCTGGACCAGGATGAGGCCGCGAGGATCAGCAGCGACGTTTTCACGGTCATGGTCATCGATGACAGCAAGACTATCCGGCGCACGGCCGAAACCCTGCTGCGCAAAGAGGGGTTCGACGTGGTCACGGCAATGGATGGCTTCGAGGCGCTGAGCAAGATAGCGGACTACCAGCCGGATCTGATCTTCATGGACATTATGATGCCCCGGCTGGACGGCTACCAGACCTGTGCACTGATCAAGCATCACCGGGTATTCAGGCACACACCGGTTGTCATGCTGTCCAGTAAGGACGGCCTGTTTGATCGTGCGCGTGGACGCGTGGTTGGCTCCGATCACTACATCACCAAACCGTTTACCCGGGAAGAACTGCTGGTGGCTATTGAACAGCACAGTTCCAGGACTGCCCAGGCCGGCGGCGCATAACCATCGAGGAAGTTGCCATGGCGCAGATAATGATCGTTGATGATTCACCTACCGATGCACATCGCCTGCAGAAGCTTTTGCAGAAGAATGGCTACCAGACGCTGACAGCCGCGAATGGTGATGAAGGAATTGAATGTGCCCGGCGCGAAAAGCCGGATCTGATCCTGATGGATGTCGTGATGCCGGGATTGAACGGCTTCCAGGCGACACGTGAACTGACTTCAAACCCGGAGACTGCATCAATACCGGTCATTATCGTAACCCGCAAGGACCAGAAGGTGGATCGGGTATGGGGACTGCGCCAGGGTGCGCGTGAATACCTGACAAAACCGGTCAACGAGGGCGCGTTGATGGATCTTATCAACGATGCTCTTGCCGGCTGACGGAATTCGTCATGAATGGATCAGCAGACCTGGACCCGGTGGCCATGTTGAAGGCCATGGAGGCCGGATGCCTGGCGGCGGCGGCTCTGCCGGACAAGGTCGAGTATCGGGATGAATGGTCGGGCATTGCCTTCCGGCTGGGCGACCAGCAGTTACTGGTGCCGATGGGCGAAGTGATCGAGACCCTGCCCATCCCGCAATTTTCCTGTGTTCCACATACGGCTGACTGGGTGCACGGAATTGCGAATGTTCGCGGACGCCTGTTGCCGGTTATTGATTTGCATGGCTTGCTGTACGGTGAGGTAGTGCAACCCGGGATGCATAGCCGGGTGCTGGTAGTCGATTTCGATGAAATTTATTCCGGCCTGGTCGTGGATGAGGTCCATGGATTACGTCATTACCCGGTCGAGGCCTGTGCCAGGGCTGGCGACCGGATGGCTGCCGAGCTGGAGCCTTACGTCAGTAGCGGCTTTCAGGATGACGGTATTTTCCGGGGAATTTTCAGTATTCCTGCATTATTTGATTCTGCACGATTTATGCAGGCAGCCAGGTGAAGTGCGGGTGATTCATTCTTTCAGTTGCGTATTCAAGACTAACCGGTCAGGAGAAAGACCATGAATGTAGTAAGCAGGGTAAAGACGATAGTGTCTGATAACTGGATGAAGGTGCTTGCCTTTACCGTGTTGTGTGCCGTCTGGGCCATGGTGTTTGTCTTTGTGCAGGTTGGTAACCAGTCCGAACTGGATCAGCAGCGCCTCTCATGGACCGGTGAACAGCAGGTGATGTCACAACGTATTGCGAAGTACGCGCTGGCCGCAGCCGGTGGTGACAGTGAAGCCTTCAAATCACTTGAGGAATCGAGACAACGTTTCAAGGACATCCTGTCCAGCGAAAACGCTGAGTTCGAGGCAATCGATAACTATCGCCAGACACAGGAGTTCCAGGCTTTTACCGAACTCGACAGTGTTTGGCAGGGCTTCAGCGACAGTGTTGGAGAAGTCGTTGATGGGCAGGTTATGGTGCTCTCGGTGGCTGAAACTGCCAGCATGACACGGGAAATCATGCCGGAACTGATGCAGCATACCCAGAGTCTGGTAGACAGCCTGGTCAGTAATAACGCCAGCCCGTTGCAGGTGAGCCAGGCCAGTCATCTTTCCATGCTCGGTCAGCGTATCGTGAACAACATTAACAATATCATGTCAGGTGACGGGGCCGAGGCAGCAGCGGTGGCCTTTGCCGAGGATACTGGCGAGTTCGGCGCTATTCTCGAGCAGATGATACGTGACGGCAAGGTAAACGGTGCTGTGACAGGGAAGACAGCCCGGGGCAAGTTGAAGCAGATTGCCCTGCTGTTCAGCCAGGTCAGTGACCACGTCGGTACGGTGGTCGACAATTCGGCGGAACTGGTTGGTATCCAGAAAGCCGTTCAGGATGTCTCGACCCGCAGTGAAACACTGTTTGATGCTGCAGAGAACCTGCAGAAGGCTTATGCCGCAGCGCCCGGCGAGCGCCTGGCATCCGTGGAACTGGCCTATTTCTTTGGCGCAGTGGCCTTGCTGGTCCTGTTCTGGATGGGTTTTGAAACACTGCGGACCCAGAGAAGCCGCAGTCAGGTGGTTGAGTCCGAGAACCTGCGCAACCAGGAGGCCATTATGCGCCTGCTGGATGAGATGGGAGACCTGGCCCGGGGTGACCTGACCGTTACCACGACTGTTAGTGAAGACTTTACCGGTGCAATTGCCGATTCCATCAATGTGACTGTCGATTCCTTGCGTGGCCTGGTCAAAACCATCAACGATACATCGACCCAGATGTCTTCTTCTGTCGAGGAGGCCGAGGTAATTGCCCGGCAACTACAGGAAGCCAGTGCTCATCAGTCGCAGGATATTGTAGCTGCAACTACTGTGATTAACGATATGTCAACATCAATGAATACAGTGTCTGCCGAGGCGGGCAAGTCTGCCAAGGTGGCCATGAGCTCGGTCGAGATTGCAAAAAAGGGCGGTGAGACAGTGCAGCGCAATATCGAGGGGATGGACTCGATTCGCGAACATATCCAGGAGACCTCGAAGCGCATCAAGCGCCTCGGCGAGAGTTCGCAGGAGATTGGCGACATCGTTGAGCTGATTAATGATATTGCCGAGCAGACCAATATCCTGGCCCTGAACGCTTCGATCCAGGCGGCCATGGCCGGCGAGGCAGGCCGTGGTTTTGCGGTGGTTGCGGACGAAGTGCAACGTCTTGCCGAGCGCTCGGCCAACGCTACCCGTCAGATTGAGGCGCTGGTCACGACCATTCAGGCGGATACCAACGAGGCGGTTATCTCCATGGAGAAAAGTACCTCCGGTGTGGTCAGTGGCGCAGGTCTCGCGCAGGATGCCGGCAGTGCGCTCGAGGAAATAGAGAACGTCTCCGAGCAGTTGGCCGGACTGATTCAGTCGATTTCCGTGTCTGCCAGTGAGCAGGCCGGTACGGCAGCCGAGATTTCCAGCAACATGAACGTTATCCAGGACGTTACGAACCAGGCAGCGAGCAGTACCGAACAAACTTTCCGTTCTATCGGAAACCTGTCGCGTCTTGCCAAGGACCTCGATACGTCTGTTGCCGGTTTCAAACTGCCGTAGCAGGACAGAGGCCCGGTCTGACCAATGGCCGCGACAGACAACTACCTTTTTTCACCTGCCAGAAACCGGACAGTAAACGGCCAGGCAGGTGACCAGGAACCAGCATGAACGAAGCTATCGACTTGAGCGCGCTTAACTGGGTGCAACAGGAACTTGGCGAGACCCTGAAGCAGGGGCGCCTGTTCCTGGAGGAATATGCTGAAGGTAACCGTGATGTCGGGAACCTGAGTCATTGCATGGCGTGCCTGCAAGAAGCACGCGGACCCTTGCGAATTGTCGAACTGAGCGGGGCAGATCTGCTTGCAGCCGAGATGGAGGAAGTCCTCAACGACCTGCTGCATGACCGGCCTGGCAATATTGATGTTGCAATGCAGGTTCTGATGCAGTCCTTTATCCAGTTGTCCGATTACCTGTTTAGTCTGCGCAGCAGCCGTTGCGAAAGTGCTGCTATGCTATTGCCGATTATCAATGAGCTGCGCACATTACGCGGTGTGACCCTTATGGCGGAAAGCCGTGCTTTCACCCCCGATCTGCTGCCAGACTTGCCGTTGACGGCCTATGATCCCCAACAGGCGGCCACCTTGCCCGGGGCGGCCCAGCTAAACTCTCTACGGCAGCGATTCCAGGCCGGTCTGATCGAGTGGTACCGCGATACCGCTAACGTCGCCGGACTGCAGGTCATCATCGTCGTTGCTGACAGCTTGCGTCAGGCTTCACATCTGCAGAATGCGGCCCGGTTCTGGTGGGTCACGGGTGGATTTGCCGAAGTGCTGCTGGCTGATCCGCAGGCCGCGACCAGTGAGACAAAGCAGTTGCTGGGACAGATTGACCAGCAGATCAAATGTCTGATTGACGCCGGCGAGGATGGGTTCGCCGGGCAGATCCCCGCGACATTGGTCGAGAACCTGCTGCATTATATCGCTGCCAGTGCCGTTGTGACCGGACAGGCGGGTGAGGTTCGCCGCGTCCTCATGCAGGAGACACGGTCGACCGGCGGTGGGCCGGATAATGCCCCCCTGGCTGGCCGTAATACCGAGGTCCTGAATACGGTAACGACCGCAATCATGGATGACCTTGAACAAATCAGGGAGCAGCTTGAGCGGTATTTGCGGAATGAGAACGCAGCAGGTGATTTAAGTCCCGTGGTTGATGACCTGCATGCCCTGGCAAATATGCTGGAGATCTCCAGCATCGATGATGCCGCCGGGGTCATCAGGACGGTCATCAGTCAATGTCGCGAGCTGGCCCCCGGTATGGAGGCAGAAACCGGCGACGTGCTGGCCGGGATTGCGACCTCCCTGGTCGGGGTGGAGGCGTCCATTCGGGATATGCGTACACGTGAACTGACACAGGAGTCAGACAGCAGTACGGCAAGTCTTGTATGGAATGAAGGGCTGGCCGCCGTCATCAATGCGGTGGTTGTTGACATGGCGGCTGTGAAAGAACATATCCACAGCTATCTGCAGGCGCCGCAGTCCCCATCGGGTCTGGCGAGTGTCCCCGGGTTGCTGCAGCAGATCCGGGGCGGGTTGCAACTCGCCGGGCAGGACCGTGCCGCGACCCTGGTGGAACAGGTCGGTGACTACGTCGATACGGCATTGCTCCGCAGCGAACAATTGCCGGATGCAGGGCAGCTGGACAAGCTGGCTGACGCTATCTGCTCAATAGAATATTTCGTAGAGGAGCTGGGCGAGAACCGTGTACACGGCAGCATGGTCCTGGATATCGCCGAGCAGAGCCTTTCAATGCTTGGTGCAGGCACAGATGAAGAGCCTGCTGCACACAGCGACGATGACAGTGTGCCCTGCGAACCGTCGGCAGTGGCTGCCCCGGTGGTAGATGTCCCGGTGATTTCCGGATTGCAGGTGCTGGCTGATGACACTGATCCGGAGATTTTCGAAATCTTTATCGAGGAAGTCGAGGAAGAGCTTGCGCGACTGTCCCGCCTGATCCCCGGTTGGGTCTCGGATACGGAAAATCGGGAGATGATCGAAACGATTTGCCGTATCTTTCATACGCTCAAGGGTGGCGGACGCATGGTTGGCGCACTGGCCCTGGCTGAATTCTCCTGGGCCTTCGAGCACCTGCTGAACCAGGTCGTTGAAAACAGAATCAGTGTCGATGCAAAATTATTTGAACTGGTACTCGAAACAAGTGAGCCGCTTGCGCAGTTACTGGAGCAGGTAAAGAGCGGTACCGCACCAGAGGCCGATGTTGATTCCCTGGTTGCACGTGCCATGGCCATGGTGACGCCTGTTGTGCCGGTTGACAGCAGCGGCCCACCTGCCTCTCTGAAAGTGCCAGCAGTTGAAGTTGCTGAAATAGCTGAATCAGAGGTGACCGATGAGCCGGAGTCCGGCGCCCTGGAGTTTTCTGCAGATGATCTGCATGAGTCTGATGTCCTGCCGGTACTGACTGAAGAAGCCGATCCTGAAATTGTTGAAATCTTCATGGAGGAGGCGGCGGAAATCATGGAGGTAATCTCGGCGCAGTGGCCGCTGTGGGTCAACGACCAGGACCATCATGAGGCCCTCGGTGAATTACGCCGGTGTTTCCATACCCTCAAGGGCAGTGGCCGCATGGCTGGCGCCATGCGGGTGGGCGAGTTTTCGTGGACCATCGAGAACCTGCTGAACCGGGTGATTGACGGCACAGTACCGGCGGATACAACCCTGGTTGCAGTGATCGACCGGGTGCCGGTTTTCCTGTCGGAGTTGGTTGCACAGGTTAATGGTGGGCCACCGCCGAACCCGGAGTACCGGGCATTGGTACACGCAGCGGAACAGCTTGCCCGTGGTGAACAACCGGATATTCCTGTTATTGCAGAGGGGCAGCCGGCCGTCGTGGATACTGATGACCCTGCTGTGGCCGAGTACGGTGAGGAGCCGCTTGCCGTCGATGGGGATGAACCGGATATTATCGACATTTTCCGGCGTGAATCAGCTGATCACCTGAAGGCGATACAGACCTTCATCGGGGAGTGGCGTGCGGGTGATACAGATTGCTCTGTATCCGAGCCGCTATACCGTGCTCTGCATACCCTGTCGGGGATTACCGAGTCAGCCGGGCTGCCGGACATGCACAGCCTGGCGTTCGCACTGTACGGCCACTTTGATGAACTCTACGAGCAGCAACTTCCGGTCAGGGAGCCAGCGCTGGGTGTGCTGGATAACTGTCGCGCGGTACTGGGTGACCTGATCGAGCGCCTGCCGGCACAGGAATGCGATGCCGGCTGGCTACATACGCTGCTGGCGGAGATTGAATCCCTGTCGGTCGAGACATCTGCAGTTGACGCAGACAGACAGGGTGAGCCTGAAACAGGGGCAATGTCTGTCGAAGTGCAGGATGTACCGGAAATGGACGGCAGTGAAACCGGTACTGCCGGACAGCAAGCGAGCGATGCAGCGAATGACGCCATCGCCATGCAGGTACCACCACCTGAAGAATTACCGGCATCGGCTGGTGCTTTTTCCGGCATGGACCCGGAGTTGCTTGAGGTCTTTATCGAGGAAGCTACGGACATTATCGATAACAGTGAGTCCACGTTACGTGCCTGGCAGGATGACCGCGACAATCGCGAGTTGCTGAATGAATTCCAGCGCCAGCTGCATACCCTGAAGGGGGGGGCGCGCATGACCGGGATTGCTGCTATTGGCGATCTCAGCCACGGGGTAGAAAGTCTGCTGACCCGGCTTGTTGATGGTCATATCACAGTCACGGATCGACTGTTCGATGACCTGCATGCGGCGTGTGACGCCCTGGCGCTCATGCTGGACAAGGTCAAGGAAAATGCGATGCCGGTTGCTGCACCGCAACTTGAACAGATGCTCGATGAATTCACAGATGAACCGGTGATCCCGGAAGCGGGTGTCGTGGAATCCGGCAAGCCGGTGGATGTGATAGAGACTGCGGAACTGCCGGAATCTGAACACACAGACGCTGCCGGCACCGGGCCGGTTGCCGAACCCGAACCCGAACCCGTAGAAACGATGGTGGGGGTACCCGCTACAATTGCAGTAGTGGAGTCGACAGGCGCCACTGACCAGCCGGAGTCAATGCAGGAAGGTGAGATCATGCCGCGGCGTGCCGAGCGTCGCAAGGCCTCACGGGTGCGCACCGACCAGGTGCGTATCCAGGCGGACCTGCTGGATAATCTGGTGAACTATGCGGGTGAGATCAGTATTTACCGGTCTCGCCTGGAGCAACAATTCGGTCTCTACCGCTTCAACATTGATGAATTGCAGCAGACCGTCAGTCGTCTGGGTGACCAACTGCGCCAGATGGAAATCGAGACCGAGACGCAGATCCTGTTTCGTCACGAGCAGGAGGCCGGCAACAGCCATGCCGGGTTTGACCCGCTGGAACTGGATCGCTATTCCAACCTGCAGCAATTGTCACGGTCGTTGATGGAAAGTATCGGTTATCTTGAAAGTATTCGCGAGATGATGGACAGCACCACGCGTGATTCGGAAACACTGCTGTTGCAGCAGTCACGTGTTACCACTGATCTGCAGGACGGGTTGTTGCGAACCCGCATGATTCCGTTTGCCAGTCTCGCGCCGCGTCTGCGCCGTATTGTACGACAGGCGGCTGGAGAACTGGGAAAACGCGTGGAGTTGCAGCTGGATGGTGCCGACGGCGAGATGGATCGTACGGTAGTCGAGCGCATCATTGCCCCGCTGGAGCATCTGTTGCGCAATGCCGTCGATCACGGCATCGAAAAGCCGGCTGGCCGCAAACGTAATGGCAAGCCGCGCTCAGGCAGTATCCGGATCAGTTTACACCGTGAAGGTTCCGAGATTGTCCTGCGGATTGCTGATGACGGTCGCGGTATTGATCATCAGGCAATACGTGAAAAGGCCGTGGAGCGTGGAATGGTATCTGAGGAAGCTGCGCCTTCCGGTGATGAGGTCATGCAGTTCATCCTGCAGAGCGGTTTCAGTACGGCCCGCGAGGTCACCCAGATATCAGGACGTGGTGTCGGCCTGGACGTCGTCAATAGTGAGATACACCAGCTAGGCGGGTCACTGTACATAGAATCGGAGGCCGGTAAGGGGAGTGTATTCACGATGCGACTCCCATATACACTGGCCATCAACCAGGCATTGCTGGTGCATGCCGGTGATGAGAATTTCTGTATACCGCTGGGCGGGATCGAAGGTGTTGTCAGAATAGCCAGGGATGATCTGTCGGTATGCTATGCGCAACAGGATCCGGCTTACGCTTATGCGGGAAACAGTTATCAGCTGAGGCATCTTGGTACCTTGCTGGGTACCGGAGGTATGGATGCAGATAACACCAGTGCCCGGTTGCCGGTGTTGCTGGTTCGCAGCGGGGAGAAGCGCATCGCGTTGCAGGTAGAGGCCTTGCACGGAAACCGGGAAATCGTGGTCAAGCCACTGGGCGTACAGCTAGGCAGCGTTAATGGAATCTCCGGTGCCACTATCCTGGGTGATGGCCGGGTTGTACTGATACTTGACCTTGCGGCTGTTGTTCGCATGGAGCCAGGGCAACCGGTTATCGGTGATGTATCCGGCCCGGGGCGCAGTAACAAGCTGACTGTCATGGTGGTGGATGACTCTATTACGGTGCGCAAGGTGACGACGCGTCTGCTACAGCGTAATGGCTTCGAGGTTGTCACCGCGAAAGACGGTGTGGATGCCATGGGCCGGCTGCAGGACTGTGTGCCTGACATGATGCTGCTGGATATCGAGATGCCGCGGATGGATGGCTTCGAACTTGCAATGCACATGCGCAACGACGCGCGTTTCCGCCATATCCCGATCACCATGATTACTTCGCGTACCGGTAACAAGCACCGGGAGCGTGCCCGTGAGATAGGGGTTGATCAGTACCTCGGGAAACCTTACCAGGAGCACGAGTTACTGGACACCATTCACCGGTTGATCGGTATATCGACTCAAGGGCAGGCCGGAGATCAGGAGCAGGCGGATGATTGAGGTAAATGACAGCGTACGCAGTTTGTGGGTTCCGTTACGGGACGTGAACATGCTGTTGCCGAGTGTCTCTGTCGCAGAAGTCAGCAACTACCAGCTGCCAGGGGAAGTGCCGGATACCCCCGGGTGGTTGTTGGGTACGATCACCTGGCGTGACCTGACCGTACCGGTCATTTCGCTGGAGGTTATGCGTGGTCACAAGGCGCCGGCAAACCTGGTGTATTCACGGATATTGATTATCAACTCGATTCGCCCTGACAGCCCCATCCGTTTTTATGCGGTTGTCACAGCCGGTTTGCCCCGTCTGTTCCGTTTTGACGAGAGCACGATCCAGGGTGTGGAGACTTCAAAGCACGAGATTTTGCAGTGTTGTGTCACCGTTAACAGTGACACAGCCGTGATCCCGGATCTGGATTACATCCAGGGCCGGCTGGAGCAGTACCGGGAATTGGCTGCCTGAGTGCTGCCAGGCCCCCTAGCGGAAATCCCCCCACAGCGCCTGCAGACTTGCCAGCATGGCCAGTGCCGCGGTTTCTGTCCGCAGTACTCTCGGGCCCAGTGCGATCGAGGTGAAACCGGCGTTACCTGCATGCGTGTGTTCGGCATCACTGATGCCGCCCTCGGGCCCTGCCAGTAACAGGATCGACTCCCGTGGCGGTTCGAGGTCGGTGAGCGTGCGACCGGCTTCAGGGTCCAGCAGAATTCGTGTCTTTGTTGAGAGACCGGCATCCAGCCAGTTTGCAAAACCTGCGGGCCTGGCAATGCCGGGCAGTATGTTACGACCACATTGTTCACAGGCATTGACCATGACCTTGCGCCAATGCCGCATACGTTTCTCCAGCCGGTCGCCTTTTGTACGCGCCTGGCTGCGTTCCATCCATAGTGGCTGGATCGAACTGATCCCCAGTTCAACCGCCTTCTGCAAGATAAAATCCATGCGGTCACCCCGCGGGATTCCCTGCGCCAGGGTAATGTTCAGTGAAGATTCGGTATTCGAGAGAGTCGCCGTACCTACCTCGACTGATACCCTGTCGCGGCCACCATCGAGCAGGCTGGCGTGATGTTCCCGGCCTTCCCCGTCGAATACCCTTAATACTGCGCCTGGCCCGAGACGCAGCACCTGTTTGACATGGTGTGCCGCCTGTTCCTCGAGGACCAGGATTTCCCCGGTAACCAGTGATGTCGGTAAATACAGTCTTGGAATATGCATTGCTCGGACCCTGTCGGAGCACGGGTAACAGGTACATTCCGGCGTGGCAGGTGTTCAGCCGGGTGATTCAGTCAGTGCCAGAGCCCAGGTTCTTACAGATGGCAATGGAAGGTGCTGCACGATTCAGGGTATAGAAGTGCAGACCTGACACCCCCTGTTCGAGTAGCCTTGAACACAAGCGGGTGACGACCTCCTCGCCGAATGCGCGAATGGATTCCAGGTCTTCCCCGTAGGCCTCGAGGCGCCTGCGGATCCAGCGCGGAATTTCTGCGCCACAGGTGTCGGAGAACCGTGCCAGTTGATGATAGTTGGTGATCGGCATAATGCCGGGCACGACCGGAATATCGATGCCGGCGGTCTCGCAGCGTTCGGCAAAGGTGAAAAAGGCATCCGCGTTATAGAAATACTGGGTAATGGCGCTGCTGGCGCCGGCCTCTACCTTGTGCCGGAAATTGGCAAAGTCGCGGTCCGGGCTGCTGGTTTGCGGGTGGTATTCAGGATATGCCGCCACCTCGATATGAAAGTGATCGCCGGTTTCCTCGCGGATGAACGCGACCAGTTCATTCGCATAACGAAATTCACCGGCCTCCACCGTGCCCGAGGGGATGTCCCCGCGCAGTGCCACCATGTGACGGACCCCCTTGTCCCTGTAGTTGTTTAGTATGTCGCGAATATTTCCCCGGGTTGAACTGATACATGACAGGTGCGGTGCGACCTCGATACCGGATTTTTCCTGGATATCGATGACGGTCTCGAAGGTGCGTTCGCGGGTTGAACCGCCGGCCCCGAAGGTGACCGAGAAAAACCCCGGCTTCAGTGCCGCCAGGGCCATGCTGGTGGCTTCAAGTTTGCTGATACCGTCCGCGGTCTTCGGTGGAAAGAACTCGAAGCTGTAAACGGGGGTATTTACTGCTTTCGTCACAATTGCCTGCCTTTGTTATTCACCCGCAGAAAAACGGGGTCAGACTCACTGTTGTCCCGTTAACTCCCTCTCCCGCCGGGAGAGGGTTGGGGAGAGGGGGATAAAACAGGATAATTGCCTGATTTTATGTCTCCTCATCCTGGTCTTCTCCCGGAGCACCCAAAGAACGGGCATAAAGGAGAAGAAATTCCCTTTTTCTTCTACGAGTAATTTTTCATGTCCCGCATTCTATGACTATCGAAACAGGCTTTGGAGAAAAAGGAGTCTGACCCTGTTTTTCCCTAGTACCGGTAGTAGTCCGGCTTGTACGGTCCTTCCACCGGCACGCCGATGTAATCCGCCTGTTCCTGCGACAGGGTAGTCAGATTGGCGTCGATCTTGCCAAGGTGCAGGCGGGCCACTTCCTCGTCGAGTTTCTTCGGCAGGGTGTAGACCTTGTTTTCATACTGGTCACCATGGGTCCAGATTTCCATCTGTGCCAGTGTCTGGTTGGTGAAGCTGTTGGACATGACGAAGCTCGGGTGCCCGGTGGCGCAACCCAGGTTGACCAGTCGCCCCTCGGCCAGCAGGATAATACGTTTGCCATCCGGGAAGATGATATGGTCCACCTGCGGCTTGATATTTTCCCACTGGTACTGCTTCAGGCCGGCCACATCGATTTCGTTGTCGAAGTGGCCGATGTTGCAGACGATGGCCTGGTCCTTCATGGCGGCCATGTGGTCGTGCGTGATGACGTTGTAGTTGCCCGTGGCGGTGACGAAGATATCCGCCTTGTCAGCAGCGTCTTCCGTAGTGACTACGCGATAACCTTCCATGGCCGCCTGCAGCGCACAAATCGGATCAATCTCTGTAATCCACACGGTAGCGCCAAGTCCCTTCAATGACTGGGCGCAGCCCTTGCTGACATCCCCGTAGCCGATAACCAGGGCGATCTTGCCGGCGATCATGACATCCGTGGCGCGTTTGATGCCGTCTACCAGCGATTCACGGCAGCCATACAGGTTGTCGAACTTGCTCTTGGTGACCGAGTCGTTGACATTGATTGCCGGGAACGGCAGTTCGCCACGTTCCTGCATCTGGTACAGGCGGTGTACTCCGGTCGTGGTCTCCTCGGTAACGCCCTGGATGTTCCTGAGGATGGTCGAGTACCAGTCGGGTTGTTCGGCAAGGCGTGCCTTGATGGCATTGAACAGCGACACTTCTTCTTCGCTGGACGGATTATCGAGTACCGACGGGTCACTCTCGGCTTTCGTTCCCAGCATGATAAGCATGGTGGCATCGCCACCATCATCCAGGATCATGTTCGGGGTGCCGCCATCGTGCCATTCCATGATGGTGTGTGTGTACTGCCAGTAATCATCCAGCGACTCGCCTTTCCAGGCATATACCGGAATATTGCGTGCTGCAATGGCCGCTGCGGCATGATCCTGGGTCGAGTAGATGTTGCAGGATGCCCAGCGCACCTCCGCGCCGAGTTCCACCAGCGTCTCGATCAATACCGCGGTCTGGATGGTCATGTGCAGGCTGCCGGCGATGCGTGCCCCGGTGAGCGGTTTTTCCGTGCCGTACTTTTCACGCAAAGCCATCAGGCCCGGCATCTCGGTTTACGCGATGGCCAGTTCCTTGCGGCCCCAGCCGGCCAGTTCGATATCAGCGATCTTGTAGTCAGGGGAGATGGATTCTGCAGTTTGTGTGCTCATTATTAATGCCTCGTGTTTTTATACAGCCTTGTCGGTTTTATTCAGTCCTGCGGCAGTGCGCAGGGCTTCGGCCTTGTCGGTCTTTTCCCAGCTGAAATCACCGTCTTCGCGCCCGAAGTGGCCGTAAGCGGCCGTAGCTTTGTAGCCGGGTTTCAGCAGATCAAGCATGGCCACCAGGCCGCGCGGGCGCAGGTCGAAATGCTCGCGCACCAGTTCGACCAGGCGGTTCTCATCCAGCTGTCCGGTACCGAAGGTTTCGATACTGATGGAGGTGGGTTCGGCCACACCGATGGCATAGGACACCTGGATCTCGCAGCGCTCGGCCAGGCCGGCGGCGACGATGTTTTTTGCCACGTAACGCGACGCGTAGGCAGCGGAGCGGTCCACCTTGCTGGGATCCTTGCCGGAAAAGGCGCCGCCACCGTGACGGGCCATGCCACCGTAGGTATCGACGATGATTTTGCGCCCGGTCAGGCCACAATCGCCCACCGGGCCGCCAATGACGAAACGTCCGGTCGGATTGATATGGATATGTTCCTGCGGGCACTGCTCCAGCCACTCGGCCGGCAACACCGGCTTGATGATTTCGTCCATGACGGCTTCCCGAAGAGTCTTGAGCTCGATATCCGGGTCATGCTGGGTCGAGAGCACCACGGCATCGATGCCGATGGGCCGGTCATTCTGGTACTGGAAGCTGACCTGGCTCTTGGCGTCCGGCCGCAACCAGGACAGGGTGCCATTCTTGCGTACTTCCGCCTGGCGTTTTACCAGCCGGTGGGCGTAGGTGATGGGCGCCGGCATCAGCACATCGGTCTCGCTGGAGGCATAACCGAACATCAGGCCCTGGTCACCAGCGCCCTGTTCGTGATCCTCGGTCTCGTCCACGCCCATGGCAATATCCTGCGACTGCTTGCCAATGGCATTTATGACGGCGCAGGATTCGGAGTCAAAGCCGATGTCGGAGCTGTTGTAACCGATTTCGTGTACGGTTTGGCGAACGATGTTCTCCAGGTCGACCCAGGCCGAGGTGGAGACTTCGCCGGCGATAATGACCATACCGGTCTTGACCATGGTTTCAACCGCGACGCGCGCCCGGGCGTCCTGTTCAATAATGGCATCGAGGATGGCGTCCGAGATCTGATCGGCGACCTTGTCAGGGTGTCCCTCGGAGACGGATTCTGAGGTAAACGTATGAAAATCAGACATATTATTTATCTATTATGTGAGTTAAACAGCTAATTCTACCTTACGATGGTGATATTTTCATCCTGTGGCTATTTCGCATAGAGTAGCCTTACCTATTTTTGCAGGAGCTTGTGATGGTCAGTCTTGAAACACCGGTCTGTGATTTTGGTAAACCGGCCATCGACTTCACGCTTCCCGGTGTTGACGGGAACATGTGGACACTTGAATCGTGCCGGGGGCCGAACGGCCTGCTGGTGATGTTTATCTGCAACCATTGTCCCTACGTGCAGGCCATCCGCGAGCGGCTGGTACGGGACACCCGTGAATTGCGTGATCTCGGTGTGTACAGTGTGGCCATCATGTCCAACGATCCGACCCTGTATAAGGAAGACAGCTTCGGGAACATGCAGGCTGTGGCCCGGGAATTCGATTTTCCGTTTCCCTATCTGCTGGATGAATCACAGGCAATCGCCAGGGCGTATGGCGCCGTGTGTACTCCGGATTTCTTCGGTTATAACAGTGACCTGGAGCTTCAGTACCGGGGACAGCTGGACGCCAGCCGCAAGCAGAGCGCGCCAGCGGACACCCGGCGAGACCTGTTCCTGGCAATGCAACAGGTGGGGGCGACCGGGCGGGGGCCAGCGGAGCAAATCCCGGGGATGGGCTGTTCGATCAAATGGCGTGACGAAGTGGCAACGAGTTAGCTTGATAATACAATAACTCATTGTATTTCATGAGTAATCATAATAGATGCCGGGACAGGGCGGCGGCTTCTTCCGACTATTGCCGAACGGGACAAACTAGGGGAAAATAGCGCGCTGCGCCAATCCGGAGCCATGGATACGGGCGGCGGCGGGAGTGATTCCCGGCACAATCAAAAGAATTTCGATGTGGTCAACCGCCTCGGTGCACTGATCGGCACCCGGGGCTTTTTTTGCCACTGAGCCTGCGTCCCGGCAACCCGGGCGCGGCGGCTACTGAAACAGACACCCGACTTCGCCACCGATGTTGGCGAATAGACATAGTATTCAAATCTGTACAGGAGGAAATCATGGCCCAGCGCAAACAACTCGCCAATGCAATACGTGCGCTCAGTATGGACGCAGTGCAAAAGGCAAAATCAGGTCACCCCGGCGCCCCGATGGGTATGGCAGATATCGCCGAAGTCCTGTGGAATGACTATCTGCAGCATAACCCTGGCAATCCCGGCTGGGCGGATCGTGACCGCTTCGTGCTGTCGAACGGCCATGGTTCCATGCTGATCTACTCGCTGTTGCACCTGACCGGTTATGATCTGAGCATCGACGATCTCAAGCAGTTCCGGCAGTTACACTCGAAAACACCGGGACATCCCGAATACGGTTACGCCCCCGGTGTAGAAACCACCACCGGCCCGTTGGGTCAGGGTATTACCAATGCCGTCGGTATGGCCGCTGCCGAAAAGACCCTGGCCGCCCAGTTTAATCGTGACGGTCACACTATCGTCGATCATCACACCTATGTTTTCATGGGCGATGGTTGCATGATGGAAGGTATCTCCCACGAGTCCTGTTCCCTGGCCGGGACCCTGAAGCTGGGCAAGCTGATTGCCTTCTGGGACGACAACGGCATCTCCATTGATGGACACGTCACCGGCTGGTTTACCGATGACACGCCGAAACGCTTCGAGGCTTACCAGTGGCACGTACTGCGCGATGTCGATGGTCATGACCTGGAGGCCATCCGCAAGGCCATCGATGAAGCCCGTGCGGTCACCGACAAACCGACCCTGATCTGCTGCAAGACCATTATTGGTTTTGGTGCACCCAATCTGGCCGGGTCGCATGATTGCCATGGCGCCCCGCTTGGTGATGACGAGATTGCCGCGACCCGTGAAAACATTGGCTGGTCGTATGCCCCGTTCGAGGTGCCGGATGAGATCTATGCCGGCTGGGATGCAAAAGACAAGGGCGCCAGGGTGGAAGCAGACTGGAATACCCGGTTCAAAGCCTACAAGGAGGCGCATCCGGACCTGGCGGCGGAATTCGAGCGCCGCATGGCCGGTAAGCTGCCGGCTGACTGGGCTGCGAAGGCAGACCAGTTCATTGCCGCGGTCAACGACAAGGCCGAGACCATTGCTTCCCGCAAGGCCTCGCAGAATGCACTCAATGGCTATGGTCCGCTGCTGCCGGAGTTTCTCGGTGGTTCGGCCGACCTCGCCGGTTCCAACCTGACCATCTGGTCCGGCTCGGAGGACATCAATCAGGGCAACGGTGGTAACTATATCTACTACGGTGTCCGTGAGTTCGGTATGTCCGCCATGATGAACGGTATTGCCCTGCACGGCGGTTTCCTGCCCTACGGTGCAACCTTCCTGATGTTTTCAGAATATGCCCGTAATGCCCTGCGCATGGCGGCACTGATGAAGGCACACAGCATCTTTGTCTATACTCATGACTCGATCGGGCTGGGTGAAGACGGCCCGACCCACCAGGCGGTGGAACAGACGGCGACCCTGCGCATGATCCCGCGCATGTCGGTCTGGCGTCCCTGCGATGCCGTCGAGTCAGCCGTTGCCTGGAAGGCCGCTGTGGAAAACGATGCGGGTCCCAGTTGCCTGATTTTCTCGCGCCAGAACCTGCCGCATCAGCAACGAACGGCGGACCGGATTGCCGCCATCGGTCGTGGTGGCTATATCCTGCGTGACTGTGATGCTACCCCGGATGCCATCATTATCGGTACCGGTTCAGAAGTCAGCCTGGCGATGGAGGCGGCAGAGGCACTGTCAGCAACAGGCAGGCAGGTGCGTGTGGTATCCATGCCGTCAACCGATGTATTCGATGCGCAGGATGAAGCCTATCGTGAGTCGGTGCTGCCGTCTGCTGTGACTGCACGCGTAGCGGTCGAAGCCGGGGTCACGGATTACTGGCGCAAGTACGTCGGCCTCCCCGGCAAGGTGATCGGGATCGACACCTTCGGTGAGTCCGCACCGGCCGCTGATGTTTACAAGTACTTCGACATCACGGCAGACCATGTCGCGAAGGCCGTCGAGGTCGTACTCCAGGCCTGATACAGATTTTATTATTCGATAACCAAGCTAACGTTTAAGGAGAAAATTCAATGGCAATTAAAGTCGGTATTAATGGCTTTGGCCGAATCGGCCGCATGGCATTCCGTGCCATAGCAAAGGATTTCCCGGATATTCAGGTAGTCGCGATCAATGACCTGCTGGATGCGGATTACCTGGCCTACATGCTGCAGTTCGATTCCGTACACGGCAATTTCAATGGCGATATTTCCGTCGACGGCAGCAACCTGGTTGTCAATGGCAATAGTATTCGTCTGACTGCCGAACGTGACCCGGCCAACCTCAAGTGGGGTGATGTCGGTGCTGATCTGGTCATCGAGAGTACCGGTTTCTTTCTGACCGGGGAAACCTGCCAGAAGCATATTGATGCCGGTGCAAGGAAGGTTGTCCAGAGTGCACCTTCCAAGGATGGTACGCCGATGTTCGTCTATGGTGTCAATCACGGCACTTACGATGGCCAGGCCATTATTTCCGCCGCTTCCTGTACCACCAATTGTCTGGCACCGGTGGCCAAGGTACTGAATGACAAGTGGGGCATAAAGCGTGGCCTGATGACCACTGTGCATGCGGCAACGGCAACCCAGAAAACCGTTGACGGTCCTTCCCAGAAGGACTGGCGTGGCGGTCGTGGCATCCTGGAGAACATCATCCCGTCATCCACCGGGGCCGCGAAGGCCGTCGGCGTAGTGCTGCCGGAGCTGAATGGCAAATTGACCGGCATGGCCTTCCGGGTGCCGACTTCTAACGTATCGGTTGTTGACCTGACTGTCGAACTGAACAGTGAAGCGGACTACAATGACATTTGTGCGGCCATGAAGGCGGCTTCAGCGTCGGGTGATATGGCCGGTGTACTGGCTTACACCGAAGACAAGGTGGTTTCTACTGATTTCCGCGGCCGGACCACGCCGTCGATCTTCGATGCCGGTGCCGGTATTGCACTGGATAGTACCTTCGTCAAGGTGGTTTCCTGGTACGACAACGAGTACGGCTATACCTGTAATATGCTGCGGATGGTACAGCACGTCTCGAAATAAACGGGTCTTTTGCTCGCTGTAGACATCGCTGTCGGCGTTTTGAGTACCATTGAATACTCAAGACGCCGACACATCCTGTCGGCAAATAAAGTCCTGCTCGCCGGTTCCGTTGACCGGAAATTGGTAACCGGCAGATTGTGTTTTCCTCTGCGTCTCTGCGCGAGTCGTCTTTTATATTTTTAAGGAGTCGTCCATGTTTGTTCTCAAGATGACTGACCTCGATCTTCACGGCAAGCGTGTGCTGATACGCCAGGATCTGAACGTGCCTGTCAAGGACGGCAAGGTCACCAGCGACAAGCGTATTGTTGCTTCACTTCCAACCATCGAGTACGCAATGAACGCCGGTGCGAAGGTCATGGTGATGTCCCACCTGGGGCGTCCCGTCGAGGGCGAGTACAATGAGCGGTTCTCCATGATCCCGGTGGGTGAACATATGGCCGCCTTGCTTGGCCACAATGTTGAAATGGTCAAGGACTGGGTCAACGGCGTCGGTGAAATGCATAACGGGGAAGTTGTCCTGTGCGAGAACGTGCGCTTCAACGTGGGCGAGAAGCAGGATGATGATGAATTATCACGGAAAATGGCCGCCCTGTGTGATATCTACGTGATGGATGCCTTCGGCACCGCTCACCGGGCACAGGCATCCACCCACGGGGTAGCGAAGTATGCACCGGTCGCCTGTGCGGGGCCGTTACTGGCGGGTGAACTGGAAGCGCTTGGCAAGGCGCTGGATAACCCGGCGCGTCCCATGGCCGCCATTGTTGGCGGCTCCAAGGTATCCACCAAGCTGACGGTGCTGGATTCATTGTCCGGGGTGGTTGACGAGTTGATCCCGGGTGGTGGAATTGCAAACACTTTCATCGCCGCCTGCGGGCACAATATCGGCAAGTCACTCTATGAAGCAGACCTGGTTCCCGAGGCCAGGCGTCTGATGGAAGTGGCAACGGCCAGGGGGGGTGAAATTCCTGTTCCGACCGATGTTGTTGTCGGCAAGGAGTTTTCCGAATCAACCGGGGCAGTCGTCAAGAAGGTTGAAGATGTGGCTGATGATGACATGATTTTTGATATCGGTCCGGAAACGGCTGCGCGGTTTGCAGAAATGATGAAGAGTGCCGGCACGATTGTCTGGAATGGACCGGTCGGGGTGTTCGAGTTTGACCAGTTTGGTGAGGGTACACGGATACTGGGGCAGGCGATTGCTGCATCGGCGGCCTTCTCGATCGCCGGCGGTGGCGATACGCTCGCGGCTGTAGACAAGTATGGCATTGCAGACAAGGTATCGTATATATCGACCGGTGGCGGGGCCTTCCTCGAGTTTCTCGAAGGCAAAAAACTCCCGGCCGTTGCCATGCTGGAACAGCGCGCCAGCCAGACCCCCCGATAGCATCCATGCCAAGACGCACTAAAATCGTCGCAACCCTTGGTCCGGCCACGGACGAGAAGCAGATCCTCGATGACATGATCAAGGCCGGCATGGATGTCGTCAGGGTCAACTTTTCTCATGGTGACCCGGAAGACCATATCAGACGGGCGGAGGACGTGCGTAACCGGGCGCGTGCCTTTGGGCACCAGGTTGGTGTATTCGCTGATCTGCAGGGGCCCAAGATACGTATCGGCAGTTTCAGGGAAGGCAGGATCACACTCAGCAAGGATGACCATTTTATACTTGATGCGGGTCTGGACATTACTGCCGGTACGCAGGAGCGCGTGGGCCTGACCTACAAGGGTCTGCCGGATGATGTCAGTCGTGGTGACACCTTGCTGCTGGATGATGGCCGGATCGTACTCTGGGTGGATGATGTCACCGGAACCGAGGTGGGCTGCCGCGTTGTCATTGGTGGAGTTTTGTCCAATAGCAAGGGGATCAACCGGCATGGTGGAGGTTTGTCCGCCGCAGCGATTACCGACAAGGATCGCCGCGACATCGAAGTAGCGGCAAGAATGGGTGCGGACTATGTGGCTGTTTCGTTTCCGCGATCAGCCGATGACATACGGCTTGCACGGGAGCTGCTGCACGACGCCGGCGGCTATGGCGGGATTGTTGCGAAGATCGAACGTGCCGAGGCACTGAATGCACTGGAGGAAATTATCAAGGCCGCTGATGTGGTCATGATCGCGCGTGGCGATCTGGGTGTGGAGATCGGTGATGCCGAGTTGCCCGCAGTACAGAAACGTATCATCAAGATCGCGCGTTCACTGGACCGGGTAGTTATCACGGCCACACAGATGATGCAGTCCATGATCAAGAGCCCGATACCCACACGTGCCGAGGTATTCGATGTCGCCAATGCGGTCATCGACGGGACGGATGCGGTCATGTTGTCGGCGGAAACTGCAACCGGTAAATACCCCGCCAAGGTGATCGAGGCCATGGACCGTATCTGTGCCGGCGCCGAGCGGCAGCGCTCCATGCAGGCATCCGAGCGCCGCACAAATATGCGTTTCAGGCGCGCCGATGAGGCCATTGCCAAGGCGACCATGTATACGGCCAACAGCCTGGGTGTGAAGGCCATTGCCGCATTGACCGAGTCCGGGGCCACCCCGCTGTGGATGTCGCGTATCAGTTCCGGTATTCCGATCTATGCCATGACACGACACGTGGAAACCCGAAGAAAAGTAACGCTTTACCGGGGTGTCTACCCGGTAAGCTTTGATGTGACCAGTACCATCCATGCCGAGGTCAACCGGGAGGCCATCGACGAGCTGGTGCGCCGGGGTGCAGTGCGTAACGGTGATCTTGTTATAATCACCAAAGGTGATCTGATGGGTGTCCATGGTGGTACCAATGCCATGAAAATCATTGAGGTCGGTGAGCACGAGATTATGCAAGAATAACTGGATAAAAGGCACCGGACACCGGATTTATCAATATTTAAGTATCAGTCGATACGATTAACCAGAAGCATCGAGGAGAAAACAATGGCACTAATTTCATTACGCCAGTTACTGGACCACGCCGCGGAGCATGGCTATGGTGTGCCCGCATACAATGTCAATAACATGGAACAGATGCACGCGATCATGGAAGCGGCGGACGAGACCGACAGTCCGGTGATATGCCAGGCATCCGCCGGTGCGCGCTCCTATGCGGGCGCTCCGTTTTTACGCCACCTGATCATAGCGGCCATTGAACAATGGCCGCATATCCCGGTCGTCATGCACCAGGACCATGGCGCATCACCGGCTGTCTGCCAGCGTTCCATTCAGCTGGGTTTCAGTTCCGTGATGATGGATGGCTCGCTCGGTGAAGACATGAAGACACCGATGAGCATTGAATACAATACCGATGTTACCCGGCGTACCGTGGACATGGCGCATGCCTGTGGGGTATCGGTTGAGGGCGAACTGGGTTGTCTGGGTTCACTGGAGACCGGCATGGCCGGTGAAGAGGACGGTTCCGGCGCAGAAGGCGTACTGTCCCACGACCAGCTGCTGACGGACCCCGAGGAAGCGGCCCGGTTTGTCGAGGATACAAAGATCGATGCCCTCGCCATCGCCATTGGTACCAGTCACGGCGCCTACAAGTTTACCCGTCCGCCAACCGGCGACATTCTTGCGATTGAACGCATCAAGGAAATACATGCGCGCATCCCGGATACGCATCTGGTGATGCACGGTTCGTCTTCGGTGCCGCAGGACTGGCTGAAGATCATTAACGAATACGGCGGCGATATGGGTGAAACCTATGGTGTGCCGGTTGAGGAGATCCAGGAAGGCATCAAGAACGGGGTTCGCAAGGTCAATATCGATACCGACCTGCGCATGGCATCCACCGGGGCAATTCGCCAGCACCTGCATGATAATCCCTCCAACTTCGATCCGCGCAAGTACCTGAAGGCCGCAACCAACGGTATGAAGGGCATCTGCAAGGCGCGCTATGAGGCCTTCGGAACTGCCGGCAATGCGTCGAAAATCAGCTCGATTAATCTGGAGGATATGACGGCCCGCTACGCCAGTGGTGAGCTGGATCCGACGGTAAAATAACCTGGAACAGGGTTCAATAAAAAAGGCGGCCCAGGCCGCCTTTTTTATTGGTGGTTTTATGATTACAATTATTGGCAACCAGTTAATACTATAGCTGGTTGCAACGGTTCTTGATCATTTGGTTACAAGGTCTCGTTTTATGTCAAAAATATATTCATTTAAGGATTATGACCACTATCTATGTCTTAAACCACCTGT